>Ga0172379_10002370_pt1 | contig 33530 bp, 24 predicted proteins | sample GrowelOW334metaG_FD_119756 | JGI IMG/M metagenome (GOLD analysis project Ga0172379, IMG submission 119756) | Groundwater microbial communities from an aquifer near a municipal landfill in Southern Ontario, Canada - Groundwater well OW334 metaG | ecosystem: Environmental > Aquatic > Deep... | reverse complement strand
TCTCGCCCGGCCTTCGAAGCCAACGTGAGTTTAACCCTCATCCTCGCCGGACTCTATTTATTTTTATCGAACCGATATTTTTGGTCAGCCCTTTTCCTCGGTCTCGCTCCCCACACCTATAATAGTGCCAAAGTTGTCGTCCCCCTCTTGGCTCTTTACCTGATCTTCTCGACCAAGCTCTACAAAAACTTCAAGCAGCTCACTCTTTTCCTGAGCATTTTGGCTCTCTTTGCCGCTCCCATTTTGCTGAACTTAGTTTCCGGCCGGGCCCAGTATCGCTATTCTCAAGTCGGGGTTACCACCGACCAGAAAGGCTTAACCGAATTTATTGACAATCGCCGTACCTTCCCTCTGCCGGCCGTAGCCAATAAATTTATCTTTAATCGTGGTACTTACTTTGTTTACAAAACTGCCGGCAATTATCTCTCTTATTTTGATCCCGCTTTCCTAGCTCTCGAAGCCGGTGATCACAATCAGCACCACCTCAAGTTTTTTGGGGTCCTGTACAAAACCGAATTTTTGCTGGTTCTCCTGGGCTTGTATTTTCTGGTCTCCCACAAGCTTTCCGCGCTGACTTGTTTGCCCCTCGTCCTAATCGCTCTGGGTTTCCTTCCCGCCGCCATGACCCGCGACTCTCACCACGTGCTCCGCTCGATTCTGACTCTTCCCGGCTGGCAACTCCTAGCTGGACTCGGCCTCTCCCACCTTCAAACAACCAAATCCAAATTACTGACTCCCAGCATCCTCCTTATAGCCTTTGAAGTCATCATCTTTATGACGATGTACTTCACCTGGTATCCCAAAGCTTTCGCCCGCGATTGGCAAGCAGGTTACAAGGAGGTCGCCGCCTATCTCCAAACTCACGAGAGCGAATATGATCGGATTGTGATGACCAAATGGTATGGTGAACCCCAGCTTTTCCTCGCTTTCTACAACCGCTGGGATCCTACTTACTTCCAAACCGAAAACCACCAAAACCTCCGTTACGAAACCGAAGGGAAAATCTGGCTGGATCAGCTACCAGAATATTACATTGGCAAGTACACTTTTAAATATCTCAACTGGCAGGACGAAGACAAATCCCCCCGTACTCTCTTTATCGGCAAGTGGGACGACTTTTATCCCGACAGCCATATCATTAAAACTGTCTCCTTCCCCGATGGCTCCCCCGCTTTCCTTCTCGTTGAACCGTAAGACTTACCTAATCATCCTTCTTAATCTTAATCTCTCCCTTTTCTGTATAGACTGTCGCTTGGTCACCATTTACCGTCACCGACCATCCCCGGCCATCAGAAACAATAACTCCCCCACTCGTTGGTATCACCACAAATCCATCTCCCCGTACCCCACCCTTCTCGTCAGGGGGCAGTTCTTGCTCTCTATGTTTGACACTGATCGGCATTCTCACATTATATTCTCATCGTCCAACTGCCCAATGGTTTATACTAACCACTATGGAACCAAAAAATGCCAAGCTTTCGGTAGCCCTCGCTGTCTATAACGAAGAGAGTAACATTGCCGACTGTCTCGAATCGGTTAAAGGTATCGCCAGCGAAATTATTGTGGTCGATGGGGAGTCATCTGATCGCACCGCACAAATTGCCAAACACTTGGGCGCAATCGTTATCTCAACTCCCAATCTTAGTAACTTCCACATCAACAAACAAAAAGCTATCGACGCTTGCACCGGCGACTGGATCCTCCAACTCGACGCCGACGAACGGGTCAGTAGTATGCTCGCCAAGGAAATAAAAACTGTCATTATTAATGAAAGTAGCTCGGACTCCTACTACCTCAAACGCAGGAACTATTTCCTGGGCCGCTGGATGAACAAAGGGGGGATGTACCCCGACCCCGTGATCCGTCTTTTCCGTAAAGGCAAGGCACGTCTTCCGCAAAAAACCGTCCACGAACTTATGGCGGTCGACGGTTCTTTGGGATGGCTTAACAATGACCTCCTTCACATTGCCGACCCCAATTTTTCCCGCTATCTTTTAAGGAGCAATCGCTACACCTCACTCCAAGCCGATGAGTGGCTATCTAGCAAACGGATCGGGACCGGCTTCGGGAGTATTCTCTTGTATATGCTTATCAAACCCTTATTCCGTTTCCTTTCGCTTTACCTTAGGCACAAAGGCTATCAGGATGGTTTCCCCGGTTTTGTTTTCGCCTGGTATTCCGGCCTCCATATCGCTAGCTCATATGTTAAATACTGGGAGCGTCGGCAGGGTTCGCGTTCATGAAAAAACATTTTTGGCCGCTTCTCTTAACCCTTGGTTTAACCCTGTGGCTCACTTTCTCACTTCTCCGCCCGGGCTGGTTTGACAGCCACGACGGCATTTACCATATCAGAAGGGTGGGGGAGATGACCGAGATGCTCAAATTAGGTTACTTCCCGGTGCGCTGGGGTCTGTTTCTCGATAATAGTTACGGTACGCCCATTTTTAATTATGTTTATCCCGGTCCCTACTACTTGGCTTCTTTTCTCAAATTGATTACTCCTCTCGGGGTACCGACTATTCTCAAACTTTTGGCAATCGGTAGCTTGGGAGGCGGAGCTTTAGCTTGGTACGTTTTCTTCCAGAAAAAATCCCGTCTGGCTGGGGTGATCGCCGCCACACTATACCTCACCACTCCCTACCAGCTCGTCAATCTCTTCGTTCGCTTTTCCTTGGGGGAAATCATGGTCTTGGGTATTCTCCCTTGGGTTTTGGTGATGTACCAATATCTCGCCAAACAAGGACGCTTGTTATGGTACGCGCCGCTTCCGCTCTTTGCGGCCCTCATCTCTCACAACTTTCTCGGCCTATTGGGGATGGGGGTGATCCTGCTTTATTCCCTTTTTTACTTACCCAATTTCCGTCTCCTCCTCAAAACTACCCTCCTTTCCCTCCTGCTCGCCAGTTTTTTTCTCGTCCCCATGCTCCTTGAGCGTTCGCTCGTTTTGTCCGGTGTTGCTCAGGATTATAGCTTCCATTTTTTTGATCATTTTGTTATGCCTTTTCAACTGTTATATAGCCGCTGGGACTACTGGTACTCTATGCCGGGGATCGTCAACGACGGCATGACTTTCCAACTAGGTTTTGCCTCTCTTTCTACTGTCCTTCTGGCTCTAATCTTGTTCCTTCGTCACCGCTCTCGCTCACTGGCCATTCTGTTCTTGCTTTATCTTGCAACCATCTTTCTCATGTTACCCATGACCCGTTTTGTTTGGAATCACGTGCCCATCCTCCAAGTTATGCAGTTCCCTTGGCGTCTTTTGGGGATCGCCGCCTTTGTAACTCCTCTTTTCCTTCTTCATCTCAAGCCCACTCCCATCCTCCTTTTTCTGGTTCTTTTCCTAGGCTTGATCAATACCCGCAACTACCGCTCTCCCCGGAAATTCTGGGATAGCACCGAATTTGCCACCGAATATGCCCTGATCAAAGACAAAACCGCCACAAGCTTAAGGCAGGAGCTCGTTCCCCGCTGGGCTGTTGACGAACGCTGGCAAAATGTTCTCGTTAGTAGTGACCAAGTAGCTATAGAGCTCGATTCCGCTTCGACTCAAGGCAAAATTATCTTTAGCACAGTTGCGACAGGCACCGAATCAGCAACCGTGCACAAAAACTTTTTTCCCAGCTGGCGCGGAGCAGTTAACGGTCAAAAGTTGATCCTCTCTCCCTCCGTCGACGGCGCTATCTCAGTTCCTCTCTCTCCCGGCGCCCACACCTACACGATTAAGCTAGGCAGCACTTTAATTGAACTGCTCGCCAATGGTCTCTCGCTCCTAACCTTGCTTTACTTAATTATGCTTAAATTTCGCTATGTCCGTTAAGAAAATCCTCCTAATCATTCTCGTCGTAGCTACCATCTTCCGTTTTGGGGGGCTGACCGTTTCTCCCCCCGCTCTCAACTGGGACGAAGTCAGTATCGGGATCAATGCTTACTCTATTTTAACCTCCGCCCGCGATGAATGGGGCAAATTTCTGCCCCTATCTTTCAAGGCCTACGGTGAATACAAACTGCCGGGGATGATCTATGCCTCGATTCCCGGAATTGCGATTTTCGGCCTCAACGAATTTGGCTTGCGTGTAACTCCCGCTCTCATTGGGATTCTTGCCGTCTATGTGCTCTATCTTCTCGGCAAAGAACTATCCGGCTCTCGTCTGGGTTTAGCCAGCGCCACGCTTTTGACCATCTCCCCCTGGCACGTTCACCTCTCCCGAGCCTCTTTTGAAGCTGGTTTGGCCCTCCTGTTTGTCGAACTCTCGCTTTTGTTTTATTGTCGGATCCGCAAAGACCCAGGGGCCTTAATTAAAGCTGGTCTTTTTGCTGTACTGGCTCTCTATACTTACAATAGTGCTAGGATCTTTCTCCCCTTACTCTATATCTGGCTTTTTTGGCGCTCTCACCGCCCCAAGCTAGCCATCCTCAGTTTTCTGCTTTTTCTCCCGTTAATTTTTACTTTTATTAACCCCGCTTCCCGTGTCCGCTGGAATACTCTCGATACTCTCAATAACGAGGGATTTTTAATGGCGGTTGGAGAGTCCCGCCGTTATACTCCATTGCCAAATCCATTGCCCCGGCTTATTCACAACAAATATACCCATCTTGTCTACAAACTCAGTCTCGATTACCTCCAAACCTTTTCTTCCGAATTGTTACTTTTTAAAGGCAGCGCCCAGACTCAGCGTTCGGTCCAGGGCATGGGACTGTTGTATCTCTTTGAATTCCCCCTGCTAATTATCGGCTTACTCTCGCTCAAAGACAAAAAGTATCTTTCTCTCAGAAATCTGCTCATTCCTTGGATTTTGCTCTCGCCCATCCCCTCGGCTATTACCGTTGACGCCCCTAGTTCCCTCCGCGCCCTCAACTTGCTCCCGGCTCTCCTTTTGGTCGAAGGGATCGGCTTCCTCTCACTTACTTCTTGGCCAAAAACCCGCTCCCGCTTGCTCCAGTGCCTCTTGCTCGCTTTCGTTGTCTGGAACATCGGCCTTTTTGTTTACCGTTTGCTCGGCGTCTACCCCATCAAATACTCCGCTAACTGGCAGTGGGGTTACAAACAAATGATTCAAGAGGTCAACAAATATCAGGATCAAGTCGACAAAGTTTACATCACCAACGATTTTGGTGAGCCGCAAGCCTACCTTCTTTTCTATGGTGATAAACAGTTATTACGTGACTACCAAAACCAAAAGCTGGTTGATCGAACTACCGATCCCTTGGGCTGGGTCCACGTCTTAAGTTTTGATAAATATACTTTTGTTGACTTCGAAGGTACCGAAGTCGCGCGTGCGATCATTCGCGATAACCCCGGGAAAAAGATTTTGTTGGTCACTGGCTTCGCCCAGTTGCCAGGAGAATACCCTCGGCTCTTCGAAATCAAAGCCCCCAACTGGGCTGTCATGTTCGAAGGCTCGATCATTGATAATCCCTAATATATGCAGGCGCTCCCTAAATTATCCAGGTTATTTTTCCCCCTGATTCTTTTTGTTGCCCTCATCCTGTGGCCGACCGTCCAAGGCCGCCTCCCCCAGCCCTACGATATCGTGACTGGGACTTATTACCCATGGATTAATTATCGTTATCTGGGGTTAACCACCTCGACTCCAGTTAAAAACCCGCTCCTCTCCGACCCAGTTTCGCTCACCATCCCTTGGCGTAATCACTTTTCCACGAGCCTGCGCTCACTTAAGTCTCCTTGGTGGAACAAAGACTCGCTCTCCGGTGTCCCTTTCTTAAGTTCTTTTTTTGCCATTGCGCCCTATAATCCTCTGACTATTCTGACGGCTTTTTTGCCTACTCATATAGGAGTTGCCCTCTTTCTTTACGGCCAATTAATTTTAGTCTCCCTCGCTGGCTACCACCTGCTTCGTAGCTACCGCATTCAGTCCCACCTTTCTCTCTTGGGCGGGCTCGCGCTCGCTCTAGCTGGGCTCGCTACGACGTGGTTTGAATATGGCTCCGGGAACTATGCCTTGGCCGCCATTCTTTTCCTGTTGGCAGCTCTTGAAAATTTCTTGATTCACCACTCTCGTCGCTTCTTTCCCATCCCGCTCGCTCTCCTTTTTTTAATTATGACCGGAAACCCCCAACTACTCGTTTTTGGCTTGCTGCTAGCTTGTGCCTACACTCTGACTCGTATTCCTTGGCGCTCACTCCGTCCCCAACTTGTTCCCCTGCTTGCTCGCTTGGCACTCCCTGCTTTAATTGGCTTTCTCCTTTTATTGCCGGTTCTCCGCGTTTACCAAGAATCCATCCGCCCAGGTGATCTCTATATCGGTGAATACGCCCATGGCACCCTGCCTTTCTCTCAATTATTAACTTTGATTAGTCCCGATTATTTTGGTCATCCATCTACCTACAACTACCATGGTTTTTACAATTATCTCGAAATTGCGGGTTATGCCGGCCTCCTTCCGCTTGCGCTTTTCCTATTTGGCCACTTTCTTAAGCCCAAATCACGCCTGCATCGCTTTTATCTTGTTTTGACCTGGATCACTCTAATTTTTCTTACGCAAAATCCGGTCAGCCGTCTCTTTTACCAACTGCCGATTCCCGTGATTTCAACTAGCGCGGCCAGCCGTCTGCTATATCTTTTCGACTTAGGCCTGATCATTTCCGCTGTTTTGACTCTCCAAGCCATTGCTTCCCATCCCCGAAAGCTTCTGCGCGTCGGTCTGCTTGCTCTCGCTCTTTCACTTATTGCTCTAACTGCCCGCGCCCGTGCCACTCTCCCTACGGTTGGACTCGGCATTGTATTGGCCGGGGTAGGGGTCCTGGGTTTTCGCTTCCGCCGTTTCCCCGTTGTTTGGTGTTTTGCCCTATTACTAACTCTTGACCTGGGTCGTTACTTTCTCAAATTTAATCCTTATGTACCTTACGCTCTCGCTTTTCCCGTAACTGCCGAAATTGAATTCCTGCAAAAGCATCTCGAACCCGCCGATCCAGCCCGGTTTCAAGTTTATGGTTCGGCCATGTTCCCTCCCAATTTTAATGAGGTATATGGCTTAGAAAGCGCCAGCGGCTACCATTCCGCCTACCCTCGTTGGTACGGTGAATTTGTCGGGATTATCAATGATGGATCTATTACTCCTCATCCCGGTAGATACATTGAGATCAAAAACCCGACTAGCCCCTTGTTTGATTTTCTCAACATCCGCTACGCTCTAGTCAACACTGATTCTTGCACAGTTGCCAAAATCGAACGCCCCGAAGTCTGTACTGTCATGCAAGACCCCAAATTTACTCTCGTTTTTTCCAAAGATAATCAAGCTATTTATCAAAATACCCATGCTCTCCCTCGTTTTCAACTCATCTCTACCTATCAGATCCTTTCTCCATCGAATATTGCTCAAGCCCTCGCTTCTCCCACCTTTGCTCCCGACCAACTGGTATATCTAGAAGAACCCCCCCCTTTTCCCTCAGAGGATACTTCCGATACCAAACTTACAGTTCTAGAATATTTAGATTCATCGATTAAGTTATCCATAGATACCCCCACTCCCACTCTTTTGGTGGTCAGCAATACCTATGACTCAGGTTGGCAAGCCAAGACTAACGATCAGATTATTCCCGTTCTCCGCGCCAATTATGCTTTTCAAGCTTATCCCCTCCCTCCCGGCTCTTATCAACTAGAACTTACTTACTCTCCAATAAGGTAAAATCAAGCTATGCACATCCATATTTCTACCCTTCCCATTCGCTCCGAAAGCAAGGTGAGGGGAGTCGGCATCTATACCCGCGAGCTTTTCCAAGCTCTCCAAAAACGCTACTCCACCGACCAATTTACGCTCTCTGCTACCCCGCAAAGTGGCGCGGAGCTCCTGCACTACCCATACTTCGAACCATTTTTCCTAACTCTCCCCCGTCGCCGGGCTATTCCCCTTGTGGTCACGATCCATGATTTGATCCCTCTCAAATACCCCGCGCATTTTCCTCGTGGGCTACGTGGCTCGCTCAAATGGCAACTGCAAAAATATCTTGTTGCCCGCTCTGACCATATTATTACCGACTCAGTTGCTTCCGCCAAAGACATCGAACGCTTGCTCCACTTGCCCGCATCCCAAATCTCGGTCATTCCTTTAGCTCCTAGTCATGTTCGAACTACTTTCCGGGTCAAAAAAGCGGTAGCTGCCGACTATCAACTCCCTAGTAGGTACGCTCTGTACGTAGGGGACGTCAACTGGAACAAAAATCTGCTGGGTTTGATTGAAGCTTTTTCTACCCTATCTACCACCTCCCTTCACTTGGTCTTAGTTGGTCAAGCCTTCGTGGCCGAGCCCCCCTCTCCCGAGTTGTTAGCCATCAAGTCAGCCATCAAAAGCTCCCCCGCCCAAAAGAAAATTCACTTGATCGGTTATGTTCCCAGTCATCACCTGCCAGCCATCTACTCGCTTGCAACGCTGTATATTCAACCTTCTTGGGATGAAGGATTTGGCTTAACCATATTGGAAGCCATGGCGGCTGGCTGTCCGGTCCTCTCTAGTAATCGTGGAAGCCTCCCCGAAGTGGGGGGCGCTGCCGCTCTCTACTTTGATCCGGATAAGTCCGGGGACTTAGCTGCCAAAATCTCCGAGCTCTCCCGCTCCCCTGCTTTACGAGACAATTTGGTCCAACAAGGTCGTGACCAACTCAAACATTTTTCCTGGGATCAAACTGCCCAGCTTACTCGCGAGGTTTATGAAAAAGTTCTGGCTAATCATTAGTTGCTGGCTAATTTTACTAACTGGGACCATCTTCTGGACTATCTCTCGCTATCCCACCTTTGCTCCCACTTTTCCCTACCACCAAACAGTCGCTCATTTGCCGCGGCCATTATCAATTCTCGGAAATTTTGACGGCGTCAACTATCTTCGCCTCTCAACCCACGGCTATCCCAGTCGGGGAGGGGAGGTAGCCTTTTTTCCTTTTTATTCGATTTTAATCCGGGGTCTCACCAATCTTGGTATCGAACCGTTATATGGGGCTCTCCTTATCACTTTTTCTTGTCTACTTCTTTTCTTCATTTTCCTTCGCCAATTCTACCCCTCGGCTTCTTCTAAATTGCTTTGGCTGTACCTTAGTTTTCCCGCGAGCTTTTTCCTCCTTTCCGCCTATACCGAATCCCTTTTTTTGCTCCTCTTTATTTCCTTTATGATTTCTCTCAAAGCCCAAAAGTGGTGGCTTGCCGCAATTATAGCTGGATCCGCTTCCGGAACTCGCCTGGTTGGTGCCATCTTTGGGGTGATGCTCTTAGTCGAATACTTTCGCTTCTATCACAAACTCTCATTTCGCTTTTTCCTTTTGGCCATTCTCTCCGAACTGGGTCTGTTGGCTTACATGTATTACTTGTACCAAAACTTCGGGGATCCCTTAGCCTTTATCCATGCTCAACCCCAGTTTGGGATGGGGAGAAGTGGTGGGGAAATTATTCTTCTTCCGCAAGTTCTTTATCGCTACGGCCGAATGCTGTTAACGGTTGATATCGCCTCTCTCCTTTACTGGCGAGTTCTTTGGGAACTCCTCACTTTTCTGTTTTTCCTTTTTGCCCTCATTAAATATTGGTTTAAATTAACTCTAATTGACCGTCTCTATTCGACTTGGGTTATTCTGCTCCCCACTCTCTCCGGCACCCTCTCCTCCTTCCCCCGCTACGCTCTTGTTGCGATTCCCTTATTTATTGTCTTAACTCGTGAGCTTCCGCCCTGGGTTTTTAATCTTTTGGTCATCCTTCAAGCCCTTCTCCTCATAGCCTCTCTTTCCCTCTTTACTCGTGGTTTGTTTGTAGCATAATTACCCTATGTTCAAAGCCTGGACGATTATTGCTACTGTTTATCTTGGTTTAACTTTTATCTTTTACGGCTACTATTATTTTGTTAAACCCACCAAGCTGGAAGACGTCTATAAAAGCTGGGACGGTCCTAGCTATACCCTGACGGCTCTCTCCCTCTATGATCCCCAAATTGCCCACGACAATAACTACATCCTCTCGGTAAATATCAAACCCGCCTGGAACTGGCTCCCCGCCCACTTTCCCCTCTACCCTTGGCTGATTCGCGCTTTCTCCGGAATCGGTTATTTCCAAGCCATGCTTTTGCTCTCCCAATTCTTTTCGCTTGCCACCTTTATTGCTTTCTACGAATTAGTTCGTCGGCTCAAATTCAGCAAGTCGCCCCTCCCTCTTACTCTCCTAATGATGCTTCTGCCTCCTCGCTGGTTTATTGTTTCTCACATTGGCGCCACCGAACAAGTTTTTCTTTTCTTTATGCTTCTCATGTTGTTATTCTGGCACCAAAAAAAGCATTTGTCGGCCGCCATTTTTGGCTCCCTCGCTCAACTAGCTCGTCCCCAAGGTATCTTGCTTTTTGCCGTGGTTGGACTCTTTGCGCTCTACGAGCTCGTTAGCCACAAATCCAAGTTGATTCCACTCCTTCGGTCTTACTTACCCTATTTATTAATTCCGGCCACTCTCTTGGGAATATTCACCTACTTTTACTTTCAAACCGGTGATTTTTGGGCTTTCTTCCCCGCCATCAAATTATTTCAACACTCGCAATTATTACCCTTCAGGGTATTTTCCTACCCCGCCCCCAACGTTGAAACTTTTTGGCAGGAAATTAACGCGGTTAACTATGTTGTGTATCTAGCTTCCATCTTTGTCCTCTTCCGTCGCCGCTATATTCAACTCGGGCTGTTGGGTTTGATTTTTTTTCTCCCCCTCATATTCCTTCGTCATTCCGATATTTCTCGCTACGCCATCCCCCTGATGCCACTCGCTTTCATTGCTTTTGAAGACCTACTTTCCCGGAAGGAATTTGTGGTTGCCGCCCTCTTGATGTCGCCGGCCGTGATGGCTTACGCCGTTAATTTTATGACCTTTAACCGAGCGCTCTAGCGTATAATCGATCATATGCCTTATCTGTTGTCTCGTTGGTCAGAACTTTCCCGCCAGCTCATCAGCCGCGAAATCAAATCCCGCTACAAACAATCATTCCTAGGCTACGCTTGGGTGATTCTCAATCCACTGTTACAAATGCTGGTCATGACCTTCGTTTTTTCCTTAATTATTCGTGTCTCCTCCCTCGGGGTTCCCTATGCGATTTTTCTTTATGTCGCGCTTTTGCCCTGGAACCTTTTTACTAATTCTTTAACTCATGCGACCAACAGTCTCGTCAATAACTCCAGTCTGATCAAAAAAATCTTTTTTCCTCGTCAGATCTTTATTCAAGCTACCTTAATTGCCAAGATCGTGGATTTTTTGTTTGCTTCCATTATCTTAGTTTTTTTCTTTCTTTATTATCATCAGTCACTCACTCTCAACTTTTTGTGGGTGATCCCTATTTTTATCATTCAGGAGATCTTTACCTACGGTTTGGCGCTTATCTTTGCTTCTCTCAATCTATTTTACCGCGACATCCAACACTTACTTTCCCTAGTTTTGGTTCTCTGGATGTATGTTACCCCGGTTATTTATCCGGTCGAAATGGTCCCCGAAGCCTATCGTTTTATCTTTAAATTGAATCCCATGGCTGTGATCATAAACGCTTATCGTGAAGTTATGCTGGGCGGTAACATGCCCAAACTCTCCAGTCTGGCGATTGCTCTCGCTCTTAGTCTCGCCACCTACTACCTTGGCCGGAAAATATTTAACAAGCTAGAAGGATATTTTGCCGATGTCGCCTAAAACCAACGGAGTCATCCAGTTTAATAACGTCTCCAAACGTTATTTCAAACAGGGCACACGCACTTTTAAGGAAATGTTGCATGCTCTCTTTATCCGTCGTGAAAAACCCGGTGAGTTTTTGTGGGCCCTCCATAACATTACCCTGAATATTAGTCCTGGTATGACCTATGGGGTGATCGGCAAAAACGGTTCAGGCAAGTCCACTCTCCTCAAACTTATCGCCCAGGTAACCAACCCCACTCATGGTCAACTAATCGTTAATGGTCGTACTGCTCCTTTGATCGAACTTGGTGCTGGTTTTCACCCTGATTTGACTGGTAGGGAAAATATCGCTCTCAATGCCGCTATGTTGGGGATGACCAAGGAGGAGATCCAAGCCCAGACTAAAGATATTATTGCCTTCGCGGAACTGGCCGATTTCTTAGATACTCCGGTCAAATACTACTCTTCCGGGATGTACCTCCGGTTAGCCTTTTCCGTGGCGATCCATGTGAATGCCGACATTCTCTTAATTGATGAGATTTTAGCAGTTGGTGACGAACTCTTCCAACAGAAATGCCTCGCCAAACTTAATGCCTTAAAAGCCCAAGGCAAAACCATTGTTTTTGTTAGCCACAACATTCATTTAATCAGAAGTTTTTGTGATTACGGGCTCTATTTAGAACATGGCAAAATGAAAGAGCAAGGCGAAATCAGCGCGGTCGTCAGGCACTATAGCCTCGACATGGAAAAAGAGTTATGAGAGTAGGAATCGATCTCTCCATGCTAGTTTATCAGGGTAGTGGTGTGGCTACTTATACCTTCAATGCCGCCAAAGCACTTCTAACTTATGATCACACCAACGAGTACATCTTTTTCTATGCTTCCCTCCGACGTCCCGCTCATTTTACGTATTTGACTGAACTCAAAAATCTTGGCGCCAAAATAATCGAAGTTCCTCTACCTAGTCGCCTCCTCCGCCTCATCTGGAATCAGCTTCATGTTCTACCCGTCGAGTGGTTTATCGGCAAAGTTGACATCTTTTTTTCTTCCGATTATTTACGTCCCCCTCTTTTGCCCGGAACCCGTGGAATTACCACCGTTCATGATTTGATTTGGCACCTGTTTCCCGAGTTCCACACCGCGGATATTATCGCTGCCCATACAAGAAAAATGGCCAAACTAATTCGCAATGGGGATACAATTCTGGTTGATTCTGTTAGTTCTGCCAAGGATTTGCTGCTAGCCTATCCAGAAATCAATTCTGCTCGGGTGCATGTGGTCTATCCTGGAGTAGATGATCGCTTTGCTCCTAAACCGTCGTCACAAGTTAAACAAGTGCTAACCAAATACGCGCTCCCCCCTGCTCCCTACCTTATCTACATTGGCGCTATTGAGCCGCGCAAGAATCTTGATCTGGCTATCAAAACCTTCGCCCAGCTCATCCAGCTTAAGCCTTATCTTAACTACAATTTTATTATCGCCGGTCGCGCTGGCTGGAAGAATGAACATATTCACGCTCTCGTCCAAGAACTTAAACTTACTCACCGAGTCCTTTTCCCCGGTTTTGTCGAAGAAGCTGATATCCCCGCCCTCTATAGTGGAGCCAAAGCGTGCCTCTACCTTTCCGCCTACGAAGGCTTTGGTCTCCCCCCCTTGGAAGCCGCAAAATCCGGCACTCCCACCTTACTTTATCGCCACTCCTCGCTGGCCGAACTCTTTCCTCCCAGCTATCCTTACTGCCCTCAGGGGCAAGAACTAGCAACTTTAATTAGTTTAATCAAGCAAGGCCGTGATTTACCTCTCGCTAGATATGCCGCCAAATTTACCTGGAAGCAATTTGCCGAGGAGTTTGTTAAAATACTAAAATCACTATGAAAAAGAAAACTTTGAACTGGAATATCGCTTTCGAAATCTCACCCATTCTCGCCGCTTCGGGTTCCTTCGGCGACAAGTCCGGAGTCTACCGCATCAATTACAATCTTATCAAGTACTTAAGTACTTACTTTCATCAGCAAAAGTTACCTCATCAAATTTTTCTCTATACCATTAACCCCACTCTTTTGTTTAACATGAATATCGATCTCTATGAGCTACTCAAAAGAGATAATGTTCATTTACTTAAGCTTCCCAACCTAACCAGCCGTTATTTGCATGAATATCCTATCTTCAATCATCTCGGTATTCGCTACGTAGCTAAACTTATCAATAAATTAATTTACAAACGAATCCTCGAAAAAACTCTGTTCCAACGCTATCTAGGTTCTTTATCTGAAATTTTACGTACCAACCATGTTCGGGTAGTTCATCACTCCGAAAGCGGTTTTGTTGATCTGCCAGGGTTCGCTAACGTCATTCATATTAACGATATAGTTCCCATCAAATTTCCCTTTTGGCAACGCAAATTAACTGTCGAAATCCACAAACGCAAACTCAACTTTACTGAAAGTTCCGCGCAAGGAGTGATCTGTATTAGCGAAAGCACCAAACGAGACCTACTGGATTATCTACCTCGTCTCTCGCTTCCTGACAGATTGGTACGCGTGATCTTCCCCGGAGCCGACAATCATCAAACTACCAATTCTATTCCCCTCGCTGATCTTAACCATATTATCAGTGGCAAGGGCTATTCAGTCCTCAAAAAGGACAATTATTTTCTTTATTTTGGTACCATCGAACCCAGGAAAAATATTCCCCTCCTAGTCACAGTTTTTAATCACCTCTTAACTAGCGGTACGTTTGCTGACGCGAAACTCACCTTAGTGGGAGGTCGCGGCTGGGGCAAAACCTATGATGATTTACAACGCTTTATTGCCGAAAACTATCCCATCTCATCCGAAAGCCCGATTATCTTTCTCGATTTTTTGAATGATAATTACTTAGCTAGCTTAATCAAAAATGCTCGAGCCGTCGTTTATCCTTCTCTCTACGAAGGATTTGGTTTGCCTGTTGCAGAGAGTATGCGACTGGGCACTCCCGTTATCACTTCCAATGTAGCCTCTCTTCCAGAAGTTGCGGGTGATGCCTGTCTTACCATTGATCCCCTTAACCCAGAAGCTCTCGAATCTGCCATGATCAAAATTTATCGCAGTCCCACCATTCGCGCTTCATTGTCCCAAAAAGGTCTCAAACAGTCCGCCCAATTTACCTGGGCTAATTGTGCCAAATCAACCTATCAATTTTACGTCGACCTGCTCCGTCATCTCGAAAGAAGTTCATGAAACAAACATGGAATATTGCTTTTGAGATCTCACCCATCTTAGCTGCTTCTGGCTCGTTCGGCGATCGTTCCGGAGTATATCGGATCAATTATAATCTCATCAAATATCTAAGTCAGTATTTTGAGGAGAATAAACTACCCAACCAAATCTATCTCTATACCCTTAACCCTGCTCTCAATTACAATATTGGTTTAGATTTGGATAGTTTACTTAGCAAAGAAAATATCCATTTTGCCAAAATCGATTATCCCAGTGGTAGATACCTTCAGGAATATCAAATTTTTGATCATGCCGGAATTCGTTTTATCATTAAGTGGATCGATCAAATTATTTGGCGACCCATTATTGAAAATATTGTTTTTGCCAAATATCTCTATCGACTATCCAAACAATTCAAAAAATATCACGTCAAAGTAGTCCACCATTCTGAAAGCGGTTTTGCCTATATCAAAAACGTTATTAACGTTATCCATATCCATGATATGGTTCCCTTTATGTTTCCTTTTTGGCAGCGACCCGTTACTATTGATATTCATCGCCGAAAAATAAAATTCGCCACCAAGAAATGTGACGGAGTAATTTGTATCAGTCATCACACATCCAAAGATTTTTTGCACTACATCAATCACTATAAATTACCCAATCCATCCCAAAAAGTAATTTATCTAGGCCCTCAACAGTTTCCCAAAGGCCGTGAGACGAATTTCAAAAATCTCAACGCTTCTCTCCGTGCTTCAGGCCGGCGTCCTATTCGTGTCAAAAAGTACTTTTTGTACTTTGGTACCATTGAGCCGAGAAAAAATACTACTGTCTTGATTTCAGTATTCGACAAGCTGAAAAAGGCCGGTAAACTAGACCAATTTGATCTTGTCCTTGTTGGTGGTAAAGGTTGGGGGAATGTCTACGATAATACCAAAGATTATTTGCAAGAAAACTATCCACACCCCATCACTTGTCCGATTATCTTATTGGATTTTTTAAGCGACGAATATTTACATCTACTCATTAGCAATTCGTACGCAGTCGTTTATCCCTCGTTCTACGAAGGCTTTGGGCTTCCTGTCCTTGAGAGTATGCAGTACGGAATCCCCGTAATCACCTCCAAAACATCATCTTTGCCAGAAGTAGCTGGAAACGCCTGTATATATATAAATCCCTCAGATCCATCTAGTCTTGAGAAAGCAATTTTGGAACTAGCCAACTCATCGGAAATACATCATCGGCTCTCGCTCGCTAGTTTACGTCAAGCCGCCAAATTCAGTTGGGAAAAAATGGCCATCGAGACCTTTATGTATTACTGTGAACTTTATCAGTCTAGATCCAAATAAATCATACTAAACTGAGCTGACAAAAAATTTGTATCTTGGCTACTTTTATCGATTGTTGTGGGTTGCCAAGATTTAGGTGTGACAATATGAATGGTATTTATTCCTTCAACCAGAGTTTCCTTCAACACAGGTAATTCATATGTTTTTTCGTCAGTTAATAGTTCGAGTGTGCCTACATACTTGTGATTAAGATACACTTTGGCTTCCTGCGGCAAGTAATAACTTCTCCCTGTCAAACTCAATCTCATATTTCTCGCTCTATTCACCTTTAGTAAAACTTGTGCTGTTGATTTCATCCAGCGAAAACCTCGATCTCTCCCATACCAATTTCCTCCCAACTGAAATTCATCCCCAATTTCTCCAATGTCTACCCTTAGATACTCTTGTTGAGTTAGTTCTCGTTGCCAGAGTTCTGCCGAATCCTCACTTATGACCTTGGTGTATCCCAGACTTGACAATTTAGAACTGACTTTGTCGTAGTTGTAGGTGTCGTAATACAAAATCACGTACTTGATATCCAAAAAATCCACGGCCTTAACAGCCTCACTTTCGTCTAACTCCTGCCATTTGGCCAAATCAGTTCGGTCCACCCCACCATTATTAAGGATTTCCTGATCGATCATCCTCCCAACGTATCCTAGCCACGCATTCTGTTGATAATAAGTAAATTTATAAGTAGGGACTCTTCCACTATATCCAGCAAGAATAGGTTTATCGTGGAGTAACTGCCCGGCGATAAAATTCAATCGATCAGTATTGCCAAAATAGATAAATCCATCCCGAATTGCCCCCGGAATTTCCTGCACCGCGCCTTTTCCAGGATCTTTCTGGATATAAGCATATATTTCTCTAGGCAAGGGAGTTGGGACCGCTAAGGTGTATTTGATTGAATGATCAAATACAAATACTCCCACTAACCCCATCATTATAATCATCTTTACTCTAATTGATAAATTTCTCCCCCAAGCTTGCCAGATATAAGCCACCGCAATATACAGGACAAAAATATACCCAATCGCCAGTCTCCCCGGACTACGAATATTGCCCATGAAGGGTAAATAATGGAACAAGGCAAAGGGGAGGGGAACCACCAGTTTTATTCCCTCTTGTAGCTCGAGTGTCCACCTGCCGGCCACATGCAAAAATGGCCCGAGAGTCAAACTCCACAGCCAAAATCCGGCAAATAACCATGGGGCCACTTGTCTCTGAACTATTCGCGGAGTTTTCTTACTCAGGAGTAATATTATCCAGATCCCCATGGTCACCAAAATCATTACACCAGGGTAGGTATAGTTTTCAAATATTCCCTTGGCAAAAGCCAAATGTTGATCGCTCCATACCGCCGCCCACCGTAGATATCGACTGTAATAACTCGGTATCAAGGCCCCAAACAAGTCAGCCGAAAACTGGATCGCCCCCGCCCAGCCCTCTGTTTTGGGTAAGCCACTAAACGTTGCTACCTGCCGCAAAACCACGAACCATGGAGAAAGGAAGACAAACATGACTCCCATCCCAGCCAAAATCATCCGGTAATTTTGTTTTAGTGATTCCCCAAGTTCGTTGCGTCGAAAACATAAATAATACCCCCCGATAAACCCGATGGTTAATCCCAAAGTCACAAAATAATATAAGTTATGATACAAAGCCATGGTCAGGAAAAATGCGCTGCCTATGGCACCCAGCAAACGTTTCTTCCCACTTTCCCGGCTCATTGTAGTCAAAACAGAAAGATAGAACCACGGAAACACATAAATCGACATGTAAGTCAGGTGGCCCATCCTGGGTAGAAGAAATGTTGTATACGCAAACGCCAAACCCAATACTCCGGCAATTCCTAATCCAATTTTTAACTTGCGAAGTAACAAATACATCCCCACACTCGCGGCATAAATTGACAGTGCAACCGTGATCGACATCGCCTGGTGAAGTGATAACCAAGGCCTCAGGAATACAAAATATAGAGCGTTCCCAGAATCTGTCGAAGTAAACTCGGTCCCAAATGGGTAAAACGCGGTTTCCCTCCAAGCAAAAGGGTTATTCCCGGCAAGAATATTTTGATAGGCCTGTTCTATCCCCCACTCGGTTGCCATAACTTCCCCATACCTAGCTTCCTCGGTTGATGTATCAAACACCAGCTCCCGCCAAAAAGACTGGTAGTAACCAATATTTACTACCAAGTACAAGAGTAAGATTATCCAGAGCGTTTTTTTCATCTAATTCCTACTTCTTTTAAATATATTTTTGGTGCCGTTCTCTTGGGTATTTCCCAAATTAGCTCAACTCTCGCCAAGTTATCGATTTTTGTTTCCCCAATAAGGAATTTAACTTCATTAGTCCCAGCTTTAATTATTGTTTGTCTCAGCCTCTGGCGGTCGAGATACACTGTTACCCCCGTTGGCTCATCAGCCGACACTAGTCCGTAGAGTTCTTGATAATGTATACCCGCGCTCGGGCGCAAGAAAATTTCAGTTCGCTTGTCCGCTATCTCGGCTGGCTGACTATTATTTGTGATTATTCCTCCGCCCGCATAAAGGTAATCATCCCAATTTCCAAATACTACTTGGGAAAAATCATCTTCTCCCCGTTCTCGTGTCCACCAGCCGTAACCCTGCTCTTCGCGTTGCTTCTCTGCCCCCAACTCTAGTAGTAACTTTTCTATTTGTGAACTGTATAGTTCATCTTGTTTTACCACAATATCGCTCACATTCAAAAAATCCAGTTCCTTGTTTGCGCCCTCAATAGATCCCGTATATTCTGTGACTACCGGGTCTTTTGGTATCCCCGTAAACCGATTATAGTTACCCCGGTCTGTAATAGAGAACAAATACCCAATCAAGCTTAATCTCTCATAATAATTAAAAACCGGGGTCCTGACTCTGGCTAGGTAACCACCTATCACGGGGCGATCAAAAATCAATTGCGACTGCATGGAGTTTAGCCCATACACAAACCCCAAATAGCGGTAACCATCTCGTACAGTCATGGGGATCTCTAGTACCGTGCCACCATCATCTTTGGCAATTTCCTCATATAAACCTACAGGTAAATTCGCACTTACCTTATACGGCATCTTGTAGAATCCTCCGATTACCATAATTAGCATTAGTATGATAATTACTGGTTTGCTCGCCTCCTTTAATATTCTGGCGCTTACTAAGCAAGCAAAAAATACGGCCACCGGAATAAATCTCTCCGGTGCGCGTAAATTTTCCAGTCCCGGAATACTTCGCACCAATAAGAATGGCAGAGGGAAAAATACCTCAATCCCCTCCAAGCTCACATGCCATCGGTCGAGCACCTTCAAAAATGGTCCCAAGGTTAAGATGACAAACCACACTCCCACCAGTAAAGGGAATCTTAACTGTTTTTTTACTGTAGTCGCTAACCGTCGATACCGAAATATCGCGTAACCAATTACCACCCATAATGCTGCCCCCCAAGTCTGGGGTAAAGCGAGAGTGAGAAGATCAGTCGATAACTGGACTGCCCCTCCATACCCGGTAATTCTTTTCCACCCGCTAAAGATTAATTCTTGTTGAACACTCCATAGCCATGGGGTTAGCAGTAACAACATGGTTACCAAAAAAATAACACCAGCCAAGAAATTATCTTTGATCCAAAGCCAAGTTTTTTGGCGGTTCATTATCAAACAACTCAAAGCCAAAATTCCCAATGCCATCACCAAACTCACTCCGTAGTAAAAGTTGCCATACCAAAATAAAGCCGCAAGAGCTCCCGCTCCCCCTGCCCACCACCTTCTCTGTGTCTGTTCTTTAGCTCTAATCCAGCGATCCATTAGTAAATACATGAGTGGGAATAGATATAAACATAAGTAGGTATAATGTCCCAAAACTTCTCTCCCCACAAACGGCATGTATGTAAACATGAGCGCAAACAACGTGGCAATCCCGCTTTTATATCCCAACACCATAAGTAGCCAATACATTGCCCAGCTAGTAAAGAGGAGTGATAACAAAACTGCCCCCACCATGGCTTGATGGATAGGCATCCACGGTCTGAATATGGCATAAGGCAAAATCAACAACATCCCTGGATCATTCAAGGCTATGTCGGTTTCGAAAGGATAAATTATTTTGGTCGTTGCCGCTAACGGATTTTGTCCATGCAATACTCGTTGGTAACCGGTTTCCACCATCCACTCTGTAATCCTTCCATCCATTGTATAAAGATTAAGATCCCACTTTTGGGTAAATAATTCTCGCCAATAACCCCAGTTAAATAAGACATTTGCTGCCAATAGTGCTAAAACCACCCACCCCAGTTTGTGCATGAGCTTATTATAGCCTATTGAAGTGCTACAATTAGCCTTGTAGTATGGATAAATCCTGGGTTTTGTATCTATTAATATTCAGTCTAGTGCTTGGCGCCATCTACCAGGCAAACACTCGCTGGAACCTAATGAAAGCTGTCCCCTCAAGTCTCACTTTTACTCCCATTCCCTCGTGCTACACGACTTCCAATCCCTGCCCCTAATCGATTCGTCGATACACATATAACATCGGTGAGTCCTCCACAAACTCATACTTATCTCTTACCCGTTCAAAAATCTCAATCAAGGTATGTTCGCCGATCCTAGGTGTACTCTTATACTCATCAGCTTGTCTCAGTACCCGCTTATCCACAAACAAATAGGTTGGGGTTGTGCGGTATAGGTTAATAACCTCCTCCAACTCCCTCTTGGTATAGAGCGTGGCATGCAGGTAATAGTAGTCAGCCAAGTTCACACGTTCAGCCTGCATAAGCAATACGTGATCAAAGTAGCCAATGATTGCCACTCGTTCCTTATTGGGAGTATATTTTTGAATCACTCTAGCACTTTCCATTAGTTCTGTAATTGGAATTGTGGGCACGACCGTACTCTCAACCGCAATTAAACGATTTTGGGGGGGATAATTGACCCCCGGATCATTTCTCATAATCCGGTAATCACTCAACCGATGTTTCTCTAGCCTAATACTCCAAGTGGCAAATTTATAGAGCGGCCAACTCAAAACAATGAAAGAGACCAGTAATATAATCTTTCCTCCATTTTCTCTTGCTTTCATGAACAATAGGAATGAGTGATAAAAATACACCAATATAACTACCGCTGGGATAACAATGGCCGCCCAATCGCTTGGATTCTGCTTGCCCAAATAGTAGCGAAAAATTCCGTAGCCATACACCGCCAACATGGTCAAAGCTGGTAAATTCTTGATGGGCAATCCCCCTCGACAATATTTGCGGATAATTACCCACCCCAAAATAATCCCATACACCAGGATCGGCCAGTACACGTATCCCAAAGTTGGCGCGTGGTCAGCTCGCTGCAGAAATCCCGAATTAAACAATTTCGTGTAGTAATAATACTGGCTCCAATCCGGCCATTTGGTGGTCACTAGATAACCGTACAGGCTATAAAGTGCCATTATGGCCCCGGTATAACCAAAAACTTGCCAACCTCTAAGTAGTAACTCTCGCACCCGCCCACTCCACGATCCCTTCGTCAAATATGCTATCGATATTAAAGCCGCCAAGTATCCCGCAATGAGGGGAACCCCTGTTTCCAAATTCCACAATAAGCCGATTGCCAGGAATACCTGTAACCACCTCCAACTAATTTTTGATTGGCCTAAGCTCCACCACAAAAACATTAAGATTGAGGGCATAGCTGGGAAAAATCGCCAAACACTTCCCCCCGGCCATAAGAAAAACTCCGAGGGGAACAACACTGGGAAAACTCCATAAAAATGTAGGCCTGTGGTCAAAATTATTCCCAAAAAACTCATGATTTTTGACTTAGTCAAAATTCTCATGATCAAATAAACGGCCAGATATTCCAAAACCCCCATCACCATAGAGAGAAAGTGGACGTTGGGGTGGGAAAAATACCATCCAGCCCTAAATAGCCACGAACTTAAGAAAATATTTAGAAAGCCGTACTGTGCCTTGGTGTCTACCAACAAAACCTTCCCATTCAAAAGATCATTCAATGGTCCAGTAATAAAATTTAAGTGATGATAGTTGTAAAAAAACATGTAGAAAGCGTTATAACTAAAATTGACGAGCAAAAAGATCAGTAACAGGGCAATTAAGCCTAGTTCCCCAACTTTTGGCCAACTAACTTTCTCCGTTTTGGTTAACCAAACAGTTTTCCAGCTCAATTTATTTCCCATCCACTTATTTCCCCACAACCATAATCCATATGTAACCGTAGGAATATACAGTAAAGCCATCGGCCACCAATATTTGTAGGGAGTGTTCGTGGCTATCCGGCTACTAACCCAAGGAAGAAACAAATCTAAGGTTTGTTGATCAACTTGGGGGTAGGGGAAATGAACCGCCAAATACCAGAAACTTAAAAATGCAATTCCCCCAGCAATTCCCAAAGATAGCCAACTACTCTTATTCAAAGCTAATCCTCCTAAAGTCAACGGCCAGATCGCGACTGTCACCGGAAGCAAGGTCTGGTTTGCTGACCTCTCCATATTCCATGCGAATCAGATGTTTCCCGTAGGAAACCTCGGGGAGTGGGATCTGGTATATTCCCCACTCACTCGTGATCGCCACTTGCCTAAGCCACTTCTCATCTAAATAAATATCGATAGTCTGTCCCTTGATAAAGGATGTGGCGGTAATCACGAGCTGATGATTTGAACTTGACTTATTCGTTATCCACCACAAACTACTCGATTTCTCGTTTGCCCACCGGTGATCATTCTCCGGAGTACTCCAGCCAGTGATTAGTATGGTATCGTCATACTCCGTCAATCCAAACACAATTTCCTGTAATTTATCCGCATTGTTGGTTAAACAATTCCCGCTAACACATAATCTCCCCAATCTATAAAATCCATTTTCCCAGACGATTTCCTCAAATAAGAATCGCGGAGGGTGATACCAGGGTTCCTTCGAAACCAGAATTAGTGCATTGCCCGGCACCACTCCATTCTGGAACTCCTGCAAATTTGCCGTTGACACCACTTCCTTGGGGGGGTAGAGAAAATATTCGGTCCAAATCTGTCGCCAATAATATCCCATTCCCTCGACCACTTCGCTCAAATAGATAGGTTCTGCAATCTGTGGATTCTTCGCCAGCTCGGTTAAGGACATGAGTGATCGGTCGACCGTTAGGTGATTATAGGTAAAGCGGCGAATTAGTTTCTCCCCAGACAAAAGAGATAATACCAGTAATCCCACTCCCACCCCCCAACCGATGAAATGTGCTCTTTTTTCAACTTGTAACCATCCATTAACAAACCAAACAATCAGAATTGGCAGCACATAAGTGATTACCCGGTTGTACGCAAAAAAATTACTTTGAGCCCAAGTGGTCCACCCAATCATTAGTAGGTAAAATCCCACCATTCCCAAAATTATGGTTCTCCCCTTGGCCCAATACACTCCCAAACCGGTAATCAAGAGAACGATTCCGGAGCCTACCCAGGCAATTATCCGAGGTAGGGCAGGGGAAGCATGAATATTCCACAATCCCAAACCTTCAATTGGATTGGCAAAGGGATTAATTAGGCGAAACAGTTCCCAACCGATCGGGCCATTAATCAATTTTGCTTGTTGAAGGTCAAAGACTAACGAATGAACAATAGCCACTGCCCCCAATAGCCATGTCACTCCAGCAATTCGCATTATCACTTGCCATTTTTCCCGATTAAATAGTAACCACAAGCCCAAAGGCATGAGTAAAAACACGGCTCCCTCATGATAGGAATAAAATACACTGGCCACAATTGTGCCAATTATCCAATCATTTTTCTGTGATTCTTTGCTAAATATATGAATCCAAAATAGTAATTCCAGTCCCCAAAAAAATACTTGTCCGGCGAAATTGTGGTAGAGCATATACAGCAGATTGGCATTCGCCGCCGTTAGTCCAGTGGCCATCAATAAGCCCAGCTTGCTCTCGGCTTTCCGAATCACGACCAGTAAAACATAAACTAACGGTAGCATCCAAGCAAATAACAATACCTGGAATAAATAAGTCAGTTGGTATCCACGTAAGCCCGTTATTTCCAACAAATACGCCATCGTAATCGGGCTTCCCCACCTGTATCCGATTCTGATCAAATTACTGATCCCGTTATAGTCGTACTGTCCCTCTTTCCCATCCGCCAAAAGTCGGGAAAATATTGTATGTTTCTGCAAATATTCAGGCACGGTCGCATAAATTATAGCGTCGTTATTCCCTAGCGATACTGTCGTTAGGATCTTGTCATTACGCCACAAAGGTGCCAAGTTAACCAAGATTGAGACTCCCACCACAATTGCTAAAACTACTTCCCGCCAACCAATTTTGCACCGAATTTCATCCCTAAACCATGCCTTAGCAGTCAATCCGCCCAATAGAATAGTAAGAGGAATGGCACTGTAGCTAATAGCTATTCCGACCAAGCTCAGAATAGTTAAGCCCACACTCACGGCAACGATGGTGTACCAAGGAGCAAGCCACACTGCTAGAGGGAGTATCTTTTTGGGGGATAAATACACCGCTAACCCATACCCCAGTATGTAGATAAGAATAGTAATTACCGCAGGGTATAGAAAAATTTCTTTCATAGCAAATCCTTCGCGGGTATTAACTGCTCGACCGTAGATAGTTCATATCCTTTTTCATTCATATTTCTTAAAATCACAAATGGACCGTCCCCTCTCCCGGTTTGTGGGAAGTTCGCTCGTGTATAAAAAGGAACACCCCGCAAGAAATGTTCTTCCCATACCCGATCCCACAAATCATATCCTTCTGTTAGTACGTCCATATTGTAAATAGGGCTCTTTTGTATGGGAAAATTCTTTAACTCAGCAGTTTCTCTTCCAACCAATCGATAATGATTATAATATTGGGTCATAGTTCTAGTAGCTGAACGCAAAGTTAGCGCTCCCATCAAAACCATTAACCCAAGACTAATTTTTTGGTTCTTAATCTGTGCAAATCCCAAAGAAACCAGAATCGCCAACAAAAACAACCCATATCCGGTTACCCGCTGATACACAAAAAAGTTATCAATAATAACTCGGTAGAGCAGCAAAAATCCCCCCACCACGATTAAATATGCTCCCGTTAGTCGTCTATATCGGCTCCTCCACCATCCCCAGATTCCCAAGATCATTATTGGCAGCCCGATCACCCAATCTATAATCCCAGGCAGATCCCGCGAATAATTTAAGTTATATAACCCCAAAACTTCCCACCAAGATCCTATCCGTATTCTCTCCCATCCGATAAAGGTTGTATTGGTAGTCACTCTCACTAGCCGCACTATTTGTGCCCAACTATTGGCTACCGTAACTGGACTCAGCGCAAAAGCCAAGAGAATCGCCTTGCCTATACCTTTTACTCTAGCCATTAATAAAGGCACCAACGCGATAATTACTCCATCTGGATAGACCGAGGTTATTGTCGCCAAACATACCCCCAACCACCAAATCTTGCCAGGTTCTTTGCCCAACGCGACCAAAATAGTTAGGATTATCAATCCTCCATACACAAACTGAGGCAAAAAACCATGGAACTGCCAATACATGAGAGTCGAGTTCAACCCAAAAAATAACACACTCCCGACTAATAACCATCTAGCATAATTACCCATTAGCCTCTTTCCTAATGAGTACAAAAGGGGTACCGTCAGCGCCGTAATCAAGGCTAGAAAAATAGTAAAAATTTGATAAATATCTTGTTTCAGAATCGTGGCCAAAAATGCCAATAGGAGGGGAACCCCATAGCGGTAGCCGTAATGCAAAATATCGACGATTGACCAAGTAAATGGATGTTGTATATCTATCGAGCTACCCTGGATTACACTATGCTCACGCAAAAACTCTCCCCCATTGGCATACGTGACTGGGTCCAAATTTCCGAGTGACAATGTTGTCTGGTATCCCACCTTCCCCCACATGGGGTATAGATAAAAGGCTGTCAAAGCAACCACCAAAAATACTAACCACCAATCTATTTTTATCTGCTTCCACTTAAATTCTTTCTTAACTATCCCCACCCATAGATTAGTCGCGAGTGCCAACCCAAGAATAGCATAACTGGCGTATTTCATCGGGATATTCGCCAAGCTCATAACTCCTGAAAAAAGAACTATCATGCAAATCCCCCACCATGGTGTCAACCAACTTAAGCCCTCTCCCGTCGTACCAGAATATATTCTCCCTACGCCCCAACCAATAAATTCCAATAGTAACCAGATTATCCCAATTATAGACAATATTTGTAGCATAGACTTACAATTATACTATTGGATAGACTATAATGACGCTTATGATCTCTTGTTGGCAACTAGCTAAGCTTTTCAAACTACATTTTCTCCGTCTCACTCGTGGTTCAATTTTCAGTTTTCGCTTTAGAAACAGTTTTTACACTTTTCATCAAAGTAAAATAAGGGGGAACTCTGCAGAAATTTCCGAGAGACTTGAAATATACCTACCCTACCTTAAAAAAGTTAAAACTCAATCTCGCACACAATTTTCTTTACTCGATTGTGGTTTTGGTAACGGCGATTTTCTCCAATTAGTTAGATCTAACAAAATCGCAAATGTCATCGGTGTAGACACCAACCCTGACTACGTTTTAGCTATGCAGGAAATTGGTGTTAACGCAATTCAAAGGGACATGATTACACATTTGTATCTTTCCAATCAAGAATATTGTGGAATTAGCGCATTCCACGTTATTGAGCATCTATCATTTGACCAATTATTTGATTTTATTCTTCTCTCATACAAGCGACTGGTTAAAGGGGGAGCTCTTCTTCTTGAAACCCCCAATATTGAAAATATTATTGTTAGTAGTACTTCTTATTATTACGATCCTACTCATGTCCAAAAAGTTGCCCGCGAAGTTATGGACAAGTTACTTGATTATATTGGTTTTTCCGAAATTGTCTTTCTACCTCTCCATCCACTGAAACTCAAACCTCGAAACGATGCGGAGAAGTTCTTATTTGGTTCTCAAGACATGGGTATTATTGCTTACAAGTAATTAATATTATTTCGGATAAATAATAATGATAGATAAGAACAAAGTCAAAGAAGCTCAAAAAATTATTCGCCAAGCTCGCTCCCGTTGGGATGATGACAAAATCGCTGTTGCCTGGACAGGGGGCAAAGATTCTACCGTCATTCTCAACCTAATTCGCCAAACCTTTGATGGTCAGATACCATTCAGAGTTATCTTCAATGACTCAACCATTGAATTCCCAGAAGTCTATGACTTTATCAAAAAAACTACCAAGGATTGGAATCTTAAATTAATTACGATTCCCCACCTCCCCGAAGATCTTCAGGCCTACCAAGATGCTGTTTCTCCCGAAGATAAAATGGAGATAATGCGCATTGCCAAAATCAATGCAATTAACTACGCCATCTCCGAATACAAACTGGGAGCTTTTATGTCAGGCATTCGTGCGGATGAACACGAAGCTCGTAGTCAAGAAAAACATTTTTCTCCCCGATCTTCTCATATGCGAGTTCACCCGATTCTCAATTTTACCCTAGTTGATATCTGGGATTATATCAAAGAATTCGAAGTTCCTTATGTAAAACTCTACGATCAAGGATATAAATCGCTAGGTGAAGCTCCCTTTACAAATCCTGTTTCAGATCCGAACGCCCCCGAGAGAGCCGGTCGTGAAGCCACCAAAGAAAAAACCATGAAACGATTGCGCGCTCTTGGTTATTGGTAACTTGAGATGCTGATCACAATCAAAAATGTACAAAAACCTTATTATCCTATCTATCGATTCCTTACGCGCAGATTCTACCAGTTATACTCACAGAAAAATTCATCATCAAACCGAACCACTCCTAGCTACTCCAAATCTAGATAAATTTTCCAAACACGGCTCCTATTTTCAAAGGGCATACTCGACTAACACATATACTACTGCTGCCCACGCCTCTCTTTTTACTGGAAGATATCCATATGATCACAAAGTTAGAGCTTTTTTTGATTTTAATCAATCACTAAATCCTGATCTTAATACTCTCGCTGAAATTTTAACTCTAGAACATTTCCAGACGTTTTTCTATTCTGATATACCAGAATTATTTTCTGAAATGGATATTTGGCGAGGATTCCGAGTCAAAACAAAACACGATAGTAACCGGTTATTCGGTTCTCTAGAAGAACTCAAAAAGGATCGCAATTTTATCTTTTTTCATCTTTTTGATATTCATGAACCTTATCTTTATGTAGAGGACAAAAATCAACAGTCCAATGCCAACTCCGACTATTATGATGCAGTCAATACTCTTCGTCGGGAGATTAATCTGCGCTCAAAAATTAATCAAAAAACTAACCCTTATGATTCCTGGCAAGAAATCCGTAAACACTTACGAGCTAACTCATTAAATGAGAAACATTATCTTTATCCATATTATTTAGCTGGCGTTAATAATTTTGATCAATATCGCCTTCCCTCAATTCTCAATAGTTTTGCCGAATTGGGTTTTACATCCGACAACACTTTATTTGTACTATTAAGTGATCATGGTGAAGGTCAGTTGTCATTTGGCAATGACAATTATTTCGCCCATGCAGGAGAAATTACTGAAGACGTTCTACGCATTTACCTAAGTCTGTCTCACCCTGGTATTAAACATTCTCTCCTCTCTCTTGTTGATCTCAAAAATATCTGTCTCTCCCTACTTCAAATTCCCAACCCTTCTCTAGGGGGAGACCTGATTAGTCGACTAAAAGTTCTACCGGGGCATATCTACGCTGAGTCCTTCTATAATTATGTTGGCAATAAACTACCCCAAGGACTTACAGACAAAGGCTCGCTTGTAAAAATTGCGAAAAAAAAACACATTCAACCTGAATATGTCTTAGGTAGTCGAGCTCTAATCAATCAATCATCCAAACTAGTACTCCACGGCGAACCTGAATATTTGTTCAGGGATTCATCCTCCCCTGAACCATTTGAATTAATAATAAATCGAATTTATCAGTCTATTTTATACCGTTTCCCTGATCTCCAATCCCAAAAATCTCTCCTCAAGGCTCATTTGCATTCACCCATGGATAAAGAGGCTCTAGCAAACGAGATTCTCAACTCACAAGAAAAATCACTGAAGCCTTTTATAGAAACCCTAAAAATAAATAATTTTGTTGACCGACACACAAATGATCGTTCTTGGTTAATAAAAAAGAAAATACATTGGCTTTCAATACTAACTCACCAAACATTTTCCCTTCAAGATCATCGAAAATTAGATCATCTTATCTCCAAGTATTAACATATTTTTCCCCAACATACCGGATAGTTATATCTTCCAATCCTTCACATTCTTGATCAATCATTACTTCCACTTGAGCTTCTCTTAGCCTGACTAATTCTCCCACCCCCGTTGCCCACAGCTCGTACTCGCCCATTCCTGTTAAGCACAACTTGTCATACAAGCTCCAATCATACTTATCTATAACCTCTCGTTTGTACTGCTCGGCGGCCAGTACTCCCCGAGCGGAAAATGAATTTTCTACCCATTGAGCTTTTGTGGTCAGAGACATATAGATCGCGATTCCCACCAAAACGAGGCTATACAACCACCTACCTTTCATCATCGCAATCCCGCCGGCTATGGTCAACGCCAGCCCGATCAAACTCAGTTCCAAATAAAATGGGAGCGCCCTCCCCAAAAAATAAAAGGGTAAAAGTCCCGATAGTCCCCACCCCAGTCCCAGCCAAAAAATCTCTCGTTTTTCTTGCCAAGCCTTACCAATCCCTATTATCAGTAATACTAAATATCCCACGCTCACCCAATCATAGAAAGCATGAGGAGGGTAGGGCATCCCCATCTGCCAGCCATGCCGCCAATTAATCAACCACAGTCCGTAATCAAATAGGTTTTGGCGCAAAGTCGGGAAATTTATCACGTAGCTATACGCCGATCCTTGTTGGCGGTATAGTGCCAATTTCAATCCAAAATATACTATCGTTGGGGCCCAAAAAATTAAGTACTGCTTCCAGCTTGCTTTCTTTTGCCACAGCCGATAACTGATTACCAGCAGCACCGTGACAAAACTCTCCTTAGAAAACATTGTCAGAATAAATAGTAACCAAGCCCACCCAATTTTTCCCCGCCAAACCAAAAGAATACTAGTTAAACCAAACAACAGGAATATTTGGTCTACCAACCCCGTAAGATTAAAAACATCAAAAAATACAATGTGGGATACGCCATAGATCACACTTGCAGTAATAGCTCCTATTTTGGATCCGCTTATTTTCTTGGCTAATAAATACACTAAGACCACATTCACCGCGTGCAGTCCAATCGGCACCCAATGCATCGCAAAAATATTGGTACCAAACAAATGGTATAGCGAAAACAGCGAAAATGGGATAGGGCGGTACGTGCCCCCGATATCTGCAAACAGCTCAACTACCCGTGCCCATCCCCCCGGAGCGCTCATATATAGCCAAATATCATCCCCGCCCACAAAGTAATGAGTAAACCCACTATAATAAAACAGTATGAAGATTGCCAAAGACAAAATTATTGCCATCGGTAAAATTCTATCATTCCTGTTGGTTCCTTTGTTTGTATACCTTTTTATCGTCAACTCAAGTCTAACCGCCGTTGGACCAACCGTAGGTGTTTACGTCCCGAGTGACGAAGAAACCAACTATCTAACCGCGCTCTCCGTTTATCGCGGCGAACCTCTATACCAAAATTTTAGTATTTCTTATCCTCCCGGTCGATTTTTGGCCGAAGCCCTCTTTTTCCGTCTCACTGCTCCCACTGTCATCTCTGCGAGGATCTATATGAATCTGTTTGCCCCGCTCTTGTTCCCCACTCTGTTATTTTTCTTAACTTACCGGGTACTTCGCAAGCTCCAACTCACCTTTTTCCCCGCTTATCTTTTGGGATGGTTTACTCTTTTGTTGGATCTAACACTTGTGCACTCCGCTCAAGAAGTTCATGCCCTGATTGCCGCCTTTATGCTTATTCTGCTTTTCCGTTTCCGCGCCCGCCACCTGATTCTCGGGATTCTTCTCGGCCTGATTCTTCTCTTCCGTTTCGAAGCCGGAATAATTGTCACTTTGGCCGCATTTCTTGCCTATCGCTCGCTTCCCTCTAAACTTTCCCTGTTTGGTTTTGCTCTCGTTTGGCTCCCCATCCTCGTTCACCTCACTTTTGCCGGAACCTTAACCAATTTTCTCTACGATACGGTCATTCTCGGTCTTTTGACCCAGCCAAAAGTTATGGGGCAGGCAATCCCTCCAAATGATCTTTGGTATGTTTTTTTATCCTCTCTGGTTTTGCTTTTTGGGTTGGCCCTTTCCCTCTGGCAACACGAAGAAAAACCTTTGAGGGCTATTGCGGGGATTGCCCTCTTAAGCTATGTCACTGCCCTCGGCCGCTCTGATGAAGGACATTTATGGTACGGACTCATTTGGTTACCTCTCCTGATTAGTTACGGTCTTATTTACATAACTCGCCCTCGACTCACAGCTCTTCTTTTTGGTTTGGGTATTCTACTTCTTTGTTTCTTCCTTATAAGCGTCAAGTCACCCGCAGTTTTTCTCTTGTTAGTTGCTTTTCTTCTTTGGCTGCCTTTCCGTTTTCCTCACTTTTCTCATCATTTGGCTTGGGGTGGCATCATTTGTGCCCTCTTGGTTTTCCATAGCTTCCGCTACTTTACTCTCCGTTTTCAGCTGCCCCGCTACACCGGATCACTTGCCCATCCTTGGACTCAAATTTCCTCTCAAGAATCAATCGGGGGTCTCGGTTTCCCCGCACCCATTCTCACCTCTCTCGCCGAAGCTAAGACTTACATCACTGGCCCTGATCCTTCGTTATTCATCTTTCCCGAAAATACCCTGTATTACGAGTACTTTCATCTTCCTCGTCCTACCCGCTACCTTTATTTGATTGGAGAACGAACCTCGCGTACTGAGGCGGAAATTATCCGCGACTTGTCCAACACTCCCAACCTCTATGTTTTAGTCTTCCCCGAAAAAGCCCTAGCCAGGGGGGGGGATCTCTGGACCTGGATTCAAGACAATACAAATCTTCTTTATTCAACTACACTTCAAAACAAACCTGTAGAACTATATATTGTCGAGTAATAAATATATTCTTGACACCCCATAATATATTAGTATAATAGCGCTCTATGCCGACCAATCCTGATCTGATGTTTCCTCGTCCTGCCACCCTCGAACTCCTTGCTTCAGGAGAAATTTCCGACCAGCTAATCACCCCCAAGTATGAAAAGGGCAAACCCGGCGATCCTGTTACCACCCGGATTGTCACCGGTGGTGCTGGACTTGCCGAACTTAAAGACCCCAAAGACATGGTTGAGTGGTCTGGTGTTGTTAATCACGTCCTTTTTTCCACTCGTATCGCCACTCATTATGCCGCCGTTCTCCAGAGTGCTGGCCATAATATAAATTCTGAGGTAGTATTAAACGCCGGTATTGTCTCTCATCTAGGTCGTCGCCCCTGGGATGAAGCAAATTGGTACCCAGAAATAGTTTCGCATTATCAAGAGACTCTCGCTCATACCAACGAGTCTCTTGGGGTCAAAATGCTCGAAGATGCCAACACAACTAACTCAATTCTCCAAGTTGTCCAAGGTTTGGCTCACGGCTACGATACTGATCCAGCCATTTACCAAACCATCGAATATCGCCTTTTTAGTCTGGTTGATCATTTGGTCACCGAAACTGTCCACCCTTACGAAGTTCGTATGGGCAACATAGTTACGAGTTGGTTCATGTCCGGTACCAAACCAACTGATGAATTAACCGCCCAAGTCCGTCAAGTCATTGTTAACGCTCTTCAAAATCCCGGTGACTCAACCCCCGAGGTGATTCATAACAATTTTTTGGCTTTAGGTGCTCAAGAAAATTCTGATCGCCTGACTCTCTCCCGTTTCGCCGAACTAATCGTCGAAGACGCCCACACTGCCAAGTTGTTAAAAGATGCTGGTATTGACATCACTCAAGCCGGCGAAATCCCCGAATTTACCTGGGAACGAATTCTGCGTAGTTGTTTTTTACAAGATTCCGAAAAAGTTGGTTTTGCTCAAATTTCCTCCACTATTCAACAAATCCACGACCCAGTTGATGCTGAACATGGGATTCCACAGGTTAGGGATCAAGCCTTACAAGCCGCCGGCTATAACACCAAGAAATGGGGATACTCTGCCATGCTCAATCGATTTGATAATAAAAATGGTCAACCAACCGAAGCTTTTTTTCACGATGGGTCCACTGAACAAAATCCTCTCCTAGGCTGGTCACTCGCCATCTTCCTCGCCAACTACTTCAATCAGTCAAAAGCGCAGTAATCACCGTCTCTCAACAAACTCTTTCAAAGTCG
>Ga0172379_10002369_pt1 | contig 33557 bp, 26 predicted proteins | sample GrowelOW334metaG_FD_119756 | JGI IMG/M metagenome (GOLD analysis project Ga0172379, IMG submission 119756) | Groundwater microbial communities from an aquifer near a municipal landfill in Southern Ontario, Canada - Groundwater well OW334 metaG | ecosystem: Environmental > Aquatic > Deep... | reverse complement strand
TTCCGCCAGTTGGAAGACCAGTTGTGCGGTTACAATCCGGAGATGAACCAGTCCAGCCCCGACCGCATGGATGCCCTGGTCTGGGCGCTGACGGAGTTGAGCAGCGGTTCCGGCGCATGCCGCATGATCATGGCGTGACGGCGGGAAAGACAGATGGGGCCTATGGGTCTTATGGGTCCAATGGGGCCTATGGATGGGAGTTTCTGGAACTGGGAAAAATGGGAGAGCGATATATCCCAGAACTCCCAGTCTTCTCAGAACTCCCAGATTTCGAAAACCGTTGTGCAGGACGGGTGTCCAAAGTGTCGGAGTCGGCTGTCCAAAATGGTTTTGGTGTAGCGCCGTCCGTGCCGGACGGGGGATCGGAACCTCTCTCGCAGAGCGAGAGCACTGCACCGGAAAACATTCTGCACACAAGTGTCTGGAATGTCCAAAATGTTGTTTGAAAATCTTAAACCTTGAAATGCCTTATGTTCAAAGACACTCCAAAGTATCGGAATGGGCTGTCCCAAAATAGTTTTGGTGTAGTGCCGTCCGTGTCGGACGGGGGATCGGAACCTCTCTCGCAGGAGCGAGAACGCTACACCGAAATCATTATGCTCAAGAACACTCCAAAGTGTCGGAGTCGGCTGTCCAGAATGGAGGGTTGTGCTCCGTCACAACCGGGATCGGAAGACGGTTGCCACGACGGGCAACCCTCCAAGGCTGATGTCCAGAATGAGGTTATTGGCTGTCCAAAATGTCCAAAATGGGAAAGTCAGAATAAAAACCGGAAATTCAGAATTCAGCTCCAGCGGAGCGACATATTAATAGCAGGAGTCGGCTGTCCAAAAATGGTTTTGTTGTAGTGCCGTCCGTGTCGGACGGGGATCGGAACCTCTCTCGCAGAGCGAGAGCACTACACCGGAAAACATTCTGCACACAGGGGTCTCCCGCAGTCGCGGTATCCAAAATGTCGTTTGAAAATCTTATCACAATTTTTAGCGTCTTTATCATTCATATTCTTTGAATACAACATTCCTTTTCATCCAGGATGGAAATCTGGGGCAAACCTGAGCTTTGGTGTTTTCGTTGCTTGGTAAACTTCATTTCCTTGTGCTTGCCATGCTTCAATATCGAGTTCAATATGCTGCTCCGCTGGCGCTGTTACGGGTAAGAAATGATATGGAATTAAAGACTATTAATATACTGATACTGCGGAGCTAAAATTTACGGTCAGCATTCTGCGGAATGGGGGCTCTCCGGATTAGCCGGCCGGTTCGGAGTTGTCCGAGAGAACTGTGCTGCCATTGACTTTTTTTATCACCACAATGCCGTCTATCACTTTCCATTCCAGATTCAGCTTATATTCCTTATTAACGAAGGATATTATTGAATCCAGGACTTCGCCCATCGGTTTCTTTGCTCCGGCGTCATCGTTGACATCCACCGCGATGCCGGGCAAACTGTTTACCTCTGCCGTTAAAAAGATTTTGATGCCGGTCAGTTCTGAAAACGCACTTGCGCATTCTCTTAAAAGAGCCTGGTTCAGACAGCCTTTAACTTTTTTCTCCCGGAGCAGCCGGTAGGTTTCAGCGTTGATTTTATCATCCGGATTGGTTTGAGGGACTGCCCGGACTGAAAAGACCAATGTGCCCAATATTACCAGTGCAATCAGAACCTTAACATGCATTTTCATATTCATCTCTTACCTCCTGTATCATTATCTCCCTGCTGACTTTACGATGAAGAATAACAATGCCCGCGCCAACCAGTAAGCAAAATCCGGTATCGCAGTAAAACGGAAGCGGCGGCAGGCCAAGCCGCAAGCCGTGGACTCCGATGATACCCCCCTCAATGATACTCAGCCATCCCAGCCAAGGGATGAGCACCCGGTATTTTCCGGGATTATACGCAGCGGACGCAAACATGCAGCCAATCATAAAAAATCCGCCGCAGGCCATCCGGAACCAGTAGTTCAACATCGGGTCTGCACCAGGATTTCCGGCGCCGAGTTCCTGAAGATACTCAACGGCAAGGCTCCAAGGGAGAAATACGCCGACAATGCATATTCCCCAGCTCAACGCGCCAACCATAAGAAAAATTCTCAATAAACGCATATTAATGTTCCCCATACTAAAATATGCCCCGCGGCCGGGCGAAATGCAAATACATTTTTCGTTTGACCGGGGTCCGTCCGTCTGAAAAAACATTGGAAAATGATGCGGATGAACGGGAAAAAACATTGAAAAATGATGCGGGTGGAGTAAAATGATTGTTTCGATATTTAAAATGACAAACGGACGGGCAATAATTTGGAAGCGGCGGAAAAACTGACACTGGAGCAGCGGTCCGGGGCAAAGCGCGACTCGATAAAATCAGCATGTTACGGGGCCTTGTCTTCGGTTATGATCCAGGACAGCGCGATCATCATTCTGTTCGCGACGATCCTCGGTGCCGGCGACATGCTGTCCATGATTACCACCTCAACCCAGGGAATCGCCAGTTGCCTGCTGCTCGTGCCTGCGGCCTTCCTGTCGGGCAAGCTCGGCTACAAGAAGACCATTATGCAGTTCACCGCCATCGGAGCGGTCATGATTATGCTGCTGGCCGCCTGCCCCTGGTTTCACGGCTATGCCAAAGCAGTGCTGCTGCTTTCCATTATCATGTTTTCGGTCTGCATGACGGTGTATGCGGCGGCCTGGTTCCCGCTGCTGGACGGTTTTCTCGTAAAGTCTGACCGCAGCGATTTTTTCGGGGTAATGCGTTTCAGTTGGCAGACCTTTGCGGTAATATTCTGCTTCGTCTGCGGCCTGATCATCGGGAAAAATCCGGAAATCTGGATGCTTCAGGTCATCATCGCCGTTTCCGGGCTGGGGCTGCTGGGCAGAATGTATTATATCGGCCGAATCCCGGACGGACACCAGGAGAAGGAAAACATCTCGTTCACGGAAGGTATTTCCGAGGCAATCGCCAACAAATCGCTGGCCGGTTTTTCGGTATATATCTGCTGCCTCTATCTGGCGGCATACTCCACCCCGCCGCTCACGTTCATCTACATAAAAAAATCGCTGCTGGTCGCCGACAACATCATCATCATCATTTCCTCGATTGCCCTGGTCGGCACCCTGCTCGGCTTCCTTACCGCCGGCAAAATCATTGACAAGATCGGCATCAAGCGCATGCTGCTGTGCATTCATTTTTTCTTCGCGTTCGTCAATCTGACACTGTTTTTTATCGGAACTTACTCGGTCTTCAATTTAATCCTGATCACCGCCCTGCTGGCGACCTACGGATTTGCCGCCGCCTGCTCTTCAATCGCGATTTCAACAGAAATGATGGAACTGGCATCGCCAAACAACAAAGCCATGTCCATGGCCTTCTGCGGCAGTTGTTTCTCCGCCGGGACCGGCGGTTCGCGGCTGCTGGCGTCGCTGATTCTCGGCTCCGGCATGCTGGCGCCGGAATGGTTCATCGGCACGATGAAAATATCGCATTACCAGACGCTGTTTCTGGTTTACGGCTGCGCCATCCTGTTCGTCTGCCTGCTGCTGGTGCTGGTTCCCGCGATATTCCCGAAGGGCAATTACCGGTATATGCCGAGCAGTTAGTATAATCCGGGGCGGGAAAAAATCCGCAATCTTCCGCTTGCTTTTAGCCCGGTGTCCGGTATAATAATTGAAACAGCTAAACGGTGAGAGCAAATGGCCGCTGGAATCGAAGACTATTACAGTATTCTGGGAGTCGAGCGCAGCAGCAATTTCCAGGAATTAAAGAAGGCTTACTACAGGAAAGCCAAGGAATGCCATCCCGACCGCTTCAACAACTCGCCGCGGAAAACCGAAGAATTCAAAATCCTGGTCTCGGCGTTCGACGTGCTTTCAGACCCCGACAAACGCCGCCGGTACGACCAGCGCTTTTTCAATGACGAAGCCGCCGCCGGGGCGGCAGGCGGAGTTGCGCAGGAAGCGTCAATCATGGACGCCGTGGCCGACGATATCCTGGAAGAACTCATTGTCGGCAACACTTATCCGGAAAAGACCAGTCTGGCGACCCTGCTGATGGACCTTGCCAAAACGGAAGTTTTCATGACTTTCCGCGAAGGCAAGAACCTGTTTCACGAAAAGCGTGTGCGGGCGGCCAAACCGTTTCTGCAGAATGCCGTTTCGCTGTCGCCGCACAATATCATCTACCGGATTTATCTGGCCCGCTGTCTGGCGGTGCTTCACGAATACAGCGCCGCCAAGTTCCATTACCGCGCCGCCCTTGACATCGGCGGCAGGCGCACCCCGGTGCAGCATCTGTTCAGAATCAGGAACGAGCTGGAAATGGTAAGAAAGGCCCATCGCCCGTTCTGGTCCGCTTTCATGGGCATGTTCACGCCGCCTGAAGGCTCTTTTATCACCAACACCGACGAAGAGCTTATCGAGCAGACCAACAAAATGCTGACCAAGCTGGCATCGCAGCAGAATCTCGATGACAAAAGCAAGAAACTGCTGAAATAATAATTCTTTTATCGCATATTCTCAGATTTTTTTAAATGATTTCCGGCAAAGGTATTGACTTTTTCGCGAATCAATGTTATACTTTAATACAACAAAGGATTAGGAAGGGCAGTTTTTTAATGAATATTAGTCTGATAAATCAATTGCCGAAAGCGCTCAGGGTTAAAGAGGAACTGAAAAAGGATATTTTGTCCGGCAAATTCGGAACTGCGGGCGATTCTTTCATTTCCGTGCGGGCCATTGCCGATACCCGCGGCGTGTCGCTGAAGACAGCCCAGCGCATCATGATGCTACTTAAAGCAGACGGCATTGTTATACTAAAAGGCAACAAGCATATATTAACCGATGCCGCGTTATTTGCTCCTCAGCAGTCAAACATAAAAGATAATCTGATCGGGCTGGTGGTCACCAATCTGGAAAACCCGTTTTTTGCGATTTTAGCCAAGGAAGTGGAACTGGCTGCCGGGCGGGCCGGCTTTAAACTGATGATGGGCAGCAGCAATTACGATTTTCAACGGGAAAAAGAAATCATCGGAATGTTCCGGAATGCCGGCGTTGCCGGGATGATCATCTGCCCGGTTCAGGACGACCAGTCCGTGCAGTATTATGCATCGCTCCATACTCCGTATATTCTGGTCGGACGGCGTCCGGACGGTTCGGAGGCGGACGCGGTACTGGTGCATAACTTCAACGCCGGCAGAATGGTGGCAAATCATTTTGTCAACAACCACTACCGCAACTTCGGCTATTTCGGGCTGAATCAATTTCATCCCAACCCCAGATTTGACGGTTATATTACCGGACTCGCGGAGTCGGGCCACGGAGTTCCGGCGGAAAATATTATCAAAGCCGATCCCAAAGATTTTGACGATGCGACGTCGGCGCTGAAAATGATGCTGACAACTGTTGCCAAACCGGTTGCGGTATTTTGCTTTCATGATCTGCTGGCCGCCAAAATGGTGCGGGTCTGCCGCGAATTAAAGCTGAAAATTCCTGACGATGTGGGAATCTGCGGGTTCGACAATCTGCCGGTGGCCTCGGCAATGATGCCCTCGCTGACGACGGTGGCGTATCCAATTTCAGATATGGCCCAGATCGCGGTGGAACGCCTGAAGCGCAAAATCAGCGGCGGGGACAGCAGCAGCAAACAGTTCTCGTGTTTTCTCGAACCTAACCTGGTTATCCGGGAAAGCACGGAAGATATTGAGGCAAAGAAACATCCGGAATTCGCAACGCATGATTATGCATATCAACTAGTTTAAGTAAAAAGGATACAAGCATGGCTATAACACAAACTGCAATAAGTTACTACGGACTGAATTACGTGGAACATGCCGAGTCGGATTTCAGGGAAATGCTGGCGCATGGCTGCACCACGGTGATTCTGGCGGTAACGGAGTTTGATTTTGATTTCTGGCGTCCGAATATTCCGAAAATTGTGGATAAGGCGCATGAATTGGGACTGCGGGTGTTGATAGATCCGTGGGGCATCGGCAAATACTTCGGCGGCGAGCAGGTGAGCCTGTTCCTTCAGAACAATACTGAAAACCGCCAGGTGTCGGCCCTGACCGGCGAAAAGCTGGTAAATGCGTGCTTCAACACCAGTTCATTCCGCGATTACTTTCAGCGCTTCTGCCTGACGCTGGCCCAGGAAACCAGCGCCGACGGTTTTTTCTGGGACGAGCCGCACTATGCGCTGCCTAAATCTTACGCTTCGATCACCGGCGGGTGCGCGGACGACTGGTCATGCCGCTGTCCGGTATGCATGAAAAAATTCCAGGAATACTACGGCTATGAAATGCCCAAAATAATGTCTGACGATGTCAAGCAATTCCGCTGGCGCGAGGCCATGGTTATCCTGGAAAGCACGTCCCGGAAGTTAAAGGAATTAAAACCGGAACTGGAGATAACCTGCTGCGTCCACGCTACTTTGAACAGCTATTACGTTACAGAATATCGCGGTTATGACAACTGGGACATGGTCGGGGCATGTCCGTATTTCGATGTGTTTTCAACGACCATCATTGCCTGGGAACTGCCGGAATCATTCTTCGAGCATATTACGAAACGCACCGTTGACATTGCCCGGAAGTACGGCAAGAAATCCGAACGCTGGATTATGAATTATTACAAGCAGCCCAAAGATTTCGCCCAGATGGACCGCGTGGTGGATCTGTACGAAAGTCTTGGCGTGGACCGGCTGGCGGGCTGGACCTATCGCGGCGGCCACGGCACAGTCCTGGCGGCGCCGGACGCACTGAAGCTGTGGGACCGCCTGGGCGAGAATTATAAACGGGTTTTGAAAAAATAATTGTGATGCTGCCGCGGCATTGGCAGCGCTGGAGAGCAAGTATATGAAAAATAATTTGATGCTTTTTATCATTACAGCTTTCGTTCCGTTCATGCTTTTTGCCGAAGCGCGGAACGCCGTCAAAACATCGCAGGATGTTGTTTCCGGATTCCACGGATTCATGTGGCAGGACGGAGCCCGGAGTCTGCCTTATCGTCTTTTCATTCCGGCGAAACTGGAAGCCGGGCATAAATATCCGCTGGTTGTATTTTTTCACGGCATGGGAAGCATTGGCAATGACAATAAGAAACAATTATGGCTGGCAATGAATTTCACGAAGCCGGAAATTCAGCAGAGCAATCCATGCTTTGTGCTGGCGCCTCAATGTCCGGAAACCGGCAGATGGGTGGCAAGTTTTGAAACCGACAAAATGTCGGCGGAACCGACTCCGGAACTGGCCGCGGCGATCAGAATCATTGACCAGACAATCAAAGATTATCCGGTTGATACAAAAAGAGTATATGTCACCGGCACATCAATGGGCGGATACGCGACCTGGGATATTATCAGCAGAAAGCCTGATTTCTTTGCCGCGGCAGTGCCGGTATGCGGCGGCGGCGACGTCTCCAGCGCGGTCAGGATTTCCAGTACGCCAGTATGGGCGTTTCACGGCAGACTTGACCCGACAGTCAAGGTCGAGCGTTCCCGTGCAATGATTGAAGCTGTCAAGCAGGCAGGCGGCAGTCCGGTGTATACCGAATATCCGGAGGTTAAGCACAATGCCTGGGATTATTCATATAAAGATAAAGCACTCTATGAATGGATGTTTAAACAGATAAAAAAATAAATCGGCAACGGAGGATTCTATGCTGAACGATTTCGGATATGTGGAAAAAGCGTTTAAGAACATCATGCGGGTCAAGGAGGAACAGGCGGAAAACATTCAAGCCGCGGCCCGGCTGATGGCGGATGCCATTGCCGCGGACAAACTGATCAGCGTTTACGGCGGCGGCGGCCATACTACTCTGGTGATGGGGGAAATGTTTTTCCGGGCCGGCGGATTCAGCAACATCAATCCGATCATGGAAACCGGGTTGTCGGTATTCAATCAGGCGCTGAAATATCTTGAACTGGAACGCTGCGTCAACTACGGTCGCTCCATCATGAAATATTACGACTTGCAGCAGGATGATCTGCTGATTATTTTCCACAATATCGGGATCAACGCGGCGACGATCGACGCCGCGCTGGAAGCCAAGGAACGCGGAGTCAAAATCATCGCGGTCTCCAGTTCCTGCTGGCAGAACGAGATGCCGCCGGACCACTTCATCCGCCATCCGTCCAAAAAGAATCTGTTCGATATCGCGGATGTCTGCATTGATGATTACAATCCGGTAGGCGACGCGATCGTGAACGTTCCCGGATTCGCAACTCCCATCGCTCCGGTATCCAATATAGTGGACTTCACCATCGCGCATTTACTTGAAATCGAAACAGTCCGGTTGTGCGTGGAACGCGGAATCGCCGCTCCGGTATGGAACAGCGCCAATGCGCCGGGCGGCGATCAGAAGAACGCCGCTTATCTGAAAAAATACAAACCATTAGTAAAAAGTCTTTAAGGTCAATTATAATGAGCATTATACCTGAAATCAAAACCGTGTTCATGCCGCCGGACGATCCGCGCGCGGCATACAAGCTTCGTGTTTTTGAAGCATTGGGCATGAAATGCGGTGATTTGCCGGAAAACCCGGCGGACTGCCGGGGCGGACTGCTTGAACTTTCTTCATTGTCCGCATTTCCGGCAAACTGCGCGGCAATGATTAATGAAGCCCGGGCGGTGCTTGTTGCGCCGGAACTTGACGGCGGCATTATTGCCGGCCTGGATATCAAAAACAGCAATAAACTGATTCCGGCATTACCGATGCGCTACTGGGGAATGGTTGAAAGCGTCAGTGATTTCATCAAGAATAAAAACGGCGGCGATCTGGTGTCCTTCCGCATCTTCATGAACCTGCCGGAAGGCCGGAAGGGTATGTTCGGCGATTTCAGCAAATCGTTTTTGCCTCAGGTTATTGATATCGCGTGTTTAATCGCCAGCGACAAACCCGATAAGATCCGGCTGCAATTCACGCCCGGATTCAATTGCGTATTCGGAATTGTTCAATTCCCCGGCAATATTATTGCCGAGCTCGACGTGAACGAATGCCTTTCGGATTCGCTGGAACCGGTGCGCTTTATTCATGCTTATTGCAAGGAGGGGGCAATCTCCAATCTGCCGTTCAGCGGATACACCAATGTGGAAGGTGCGCTGCTGGCCACCGCCGCCGGCATTACGCGCCCGGTTTATGAACACAATTTATGGGACGGCGGCGATGAACTGGATAATTTTTATTTCCGTATGATATATAAAATACGGAACGGAGAAAGCCTATCTGTTCCTGGCGTTATATACGGACGGCTGGTGAAAGCAATTGCGGCGGCGGCTGGCTCCGGCGTTGCGGTTCTGAACGGAGGTGCGGCATGAAGAAAATGAAATTAGCTGTTTGCGGCACAGCCAATCCGCATGTCAGGCTCTACTACGGACAGTTTGCCACCGCGGACTTCATCGACCTGAAAGCGATTTGCGATCACGATGAAAAGCGGCTGCGGGACGCACAGGACTTTTTCAAGGCCCGTAACATGCCGGTCAAATATTATACTGATTCGAACGAGATGCTGCAAAAGCATCCTGAGATCGACGCGGTAATGGTCGGAAGCGATAATATTCATCATTGTGAACATACTCTGGCTGTTGCCGAACAGGGCAAACATGTATTCAGCATGAAAGTCATGTCCATGGATGAAAATGAGTGCCGGACCATGATAAAGGCCTGCCGTCAGCACAAAGTAATTCTTCAGATCGAGCTTGAACTGCATTTTCATCCTCAGATACTGAATTTGAAAAAGCTGATTGAAAGCGGCAGGCTGGGCAAGGTGCATACCATGTACATCAGCAACATTTCGCAAAGCCCGATCTGCTATTATCCCAACTGGGGCGTGCCGCTGCTGTCTTATGGCAAAATTGTGCCGATCCGTCCGGGCGAAAAAGTCTGCCGCGGCGGCGCGATTACCGACCACCCCCATCCGTTCGATCTGGCGCGGTGGCTTAATGGAGCGGAATTTGCGAAAGTCTATGCGGTATCAGCCCGGAATATGCGTGATTACCTGGAAGTTGAAGACCATGCGGCGATCAACGCCGAGATGACCAATGGCGCTAATGTCTTTATCAATCCATCATATGCACATCTGGAAGAACGCGCGGTTACCCGCCGGCTGTACTGGCCGAAATCGCTGGAATGCATGATTAAGGCAGTCGGGACCAAAGGCACATATATTACGGATTTCTGGAACAAGCCGCATTATATGCTGGGCTCCGGCTTGCAGTCTCCCAACCGGTTGTTGTTAGGCGGCGGCGGCGGATGTCCGGAATTTGGCGAAAGCCGGCTGGACAGTTTCTATCTGGCAGTTACCGGCCAGCGGAAAATTGAATCAAGCGGCGAGGACGGCCTGGCGGCAGTAAGAGTCATGAATGCGGCTTATGAGTCAATTTATTCAAATAAAACAGTAGTTTTTTAAACCCCAAAAAAGGGAGGAAACAAAATGAAAGAATGTCGTCAACAAGGGAATTTTACGCTCATCGAACTCCTGGTCGTGATCGCCATCATCGCCATTTTGGCAGCTATGCTGCTGCCGGCGCTGAACAAAGCCAGGGCAACAGCCATGCAGGCATCCTGCCAGAGTAATCTGAAACAACTTGGTTCAGCGCTTAGCATGTATCTCAATGATAATCAGGAATGGATTCCGGCCGGGCTGACTGCCGGCGGCAACAACCAACCGGAAGTTCTGCTCATGGCATATACAAACAGTCCGAACGTTGTCGGAGCTCGCGGTTACTGGGGACAAGGCAAGCAGCCCAAGAACATGGCATTTTTGTGTCCAAGTGATACCATGTTTGGACTGGGTGCATCATCAACATTTATGAGTTGGGAGTATTCTTATGCGGCCAATATATTCATCAACGACTGGTCCCAGCGAGGCAAAGCAGGCACCCGTCCGAAAGGTTCTCAATACACATCCACCTGGAAACTGTCTGAGTTTAGAAAACCCGACCAGTGCGCATATTTGACCGATGCGGGAGCCGGTTCCGCGGCCAATTTTGGAATAACAAAAAGTCCCCTGGTCTATGTTCTTTACGGCAGCGCTGCTCATCCGTCCGCCTGGATGACTGGCTATAACCGCCATAACAAAGGCGTGAACTTCCTGTTCGCCAGTGGACGGGTTAATTATATGCCGGTAAAAAGTCTTTACAGCTTGCCGATGTGCAACACCACTGAAGGGAAACTCTTCTGGCAGCCTGATGACAGGATATAATATCAAGCAGGCTTTCCAGTAATGGAACTGGTTGCGATAAGTCCATGCGGACTGCAGCGGCCAGATCCGTATTCATTCTTAATTATGTAATAACTCTTTTCCATGTGCAATTTTAAATAAGGATTCAGGCTCCATGAGAAAAATCTTGCAAGGCTGCCTTTTTACGTTTCTGATATTCGCTCTGACAGTGAATATTGCGGCAGATGAAATTATCGCCAACTGGAATTTCAATTCCACAGCCAATAAAACCATTGCCGACACGAGCGGCAAACACGACGCCGTCATTGCCGAAGGCAGTCAGGCGGAGCTTTATGCCGGTCCTGATGACAAAGCTTTGCTCTTTAACGGCGGCAACACTTCAGTTCAGGCGAAACATGCCGATGATCTGGCGCTTGAAGACGATTTTACGATTAAATGCATTATTAAGCCCGCAATGCTTAAAGATTTCCGCACTATTCTGTTCAAAGGTTATCGTAAATCCAAACCGGAATCAATCAATTACTGCTTTGACGCCAGAGACGGCAAAATAGAACTGAAGACTAAAACGGCCGATAACGAATGGCATGCATGGGTGTCGGAGCCATTGTTAAAGGAAAATGAATGGTTCTGGATTGTGCTGTCATATAAAAATAATATCGTTAAATTGTGGCTGAACGGCAAGGAGCACAAGGTGGCGCAAGCCCAACCGGTTCCCGGCGGCAAGATGATTAAAAATGATTACCCGCTGCACATCGGCCATGCGCTGGATAGTTTCAATGCCCAGAGTTACCCGTTCGTCGGGCTGATTGATGATATTAAAATCATCAATGGCGCCGCGGAGTCACTGCAGCAGAGTGAAATTGATGAATGGAATAAACGCATGAATGATTACACCCGGCGAGAGCTTGCTGAAAAGATTCAGCACATGAATGCGAAAATTGAAAAATACAGTGCGCAAACTTCGATGCCGGTCAATGCAATAAACGATATGAAAGAGAGATTATCAAAAATCGCGGCCATGCCGGCGGATAAAACAGAAGCAGGTTTTGCAGCGCTTGACTGCGAATTGAACGACATGCTGTTCAAAAGCTATTACAATAAATACTGCTCAAAACCTGATGGTTTTGTAGTTGCCGCGCTGGCAACGGCCAGACGAATTGAAAGACGTCCCGACTTTGTCACGCTGCTTCCTCCTGCGGCAGAAGAAATCCGGCTGCAGGCCGCCGGCAATGAATACGCAGGATTTCAGGCGCTGCTGATTGCAAATCCCGCTAAGAATGTCGATAATATGGAAATCAGCACTTCCGATCTGGTGCATGTTTCCGGCAGGCATGTCATCGACTCCAAACAAATAACGTTCGGACGCATTCAAGACATTGTAAGCACTCCGCCGGACATTCCCATTGATTTCACCGGTGCAATTCCTGATATGATTGAAGACGGCGTGCCGCCGCAGATGATTCCCAAAGCCGATTTCGTTCCTGTCTATTTCCGGGTTTATGTTCCGGCGGGAACTCAGTCCGGGATTTACAAGGGCAGCATCAGTTTCACCGGCAACGGGATTAAGAAAACGGTTGAACTGCAATTGCGGGTGTATGATTTTTCGCTGCCCGCCCGGTCTTCGCTAAAAATGGCATTTTCATTTTTTGAAAAAAATTACGCCGACTGGTATGGCTGCAAAACGCTTAACGAAAAACAGAGAATGTATATTTATGATTTTCTGCTGAATTATGGCATCTCCCCCAATAATATTTATCATACCAACGGCAGTTATCCCGCACAGGAATATCTCGAAAAACTAAAGGATAGAATAAATTTCCTGACGTTCTCGGCCGACGGACCTGCCGCGCCTGTTTCAGCGCAGGAGCTGGAGAAAATCATTGATCCCAAAGCTGCGGTTTATGAAAAAATCAAAGCCGCCGGGCTTGAAAAATATGCCTACTATTATGCTTACGACGAAATATCTGCCAATATGAAATATCTGCCGGCAGCCAGACAGGTACTTCCGGCAATGCGGAACAAAATCCCGGGACTGAAGGCGATGCAGACGTCATTTCCAATTCCCGAGATCAGGGATCTTTACAACGCCTGGTGTCCGCTTTTTTATCATTTCGGCGATAAAGATGAGCTGAAAGCATTGCAGGAACTTAAACAGCGCGGCGATGAAATCTGGTGGTATGCCGCAGACTCCCCAAGCAAACCTTATCCGAACTTTTTCCTGGATTATCCGGTGTTCGATTGCAGAATCATCGCCACTCTCAGCTTCATGTATAAAATTGACGGGGTATTGTACTGGAGCATCAATCGCGAATGGTCTACCAATCTTGACATTAAGGATCAATGGCCGAAAGCTCCCTGGAAAGCATATATCGTTAATATCTTTACCAAAAAACGGGTCAGCAAGAACGGCATGGGCAATCTGGTTTATCCGGGGCCGGACGGGCGGATATATCCATCGCTCCGCCTGGAAAATCTACGGGACGGTGTAGCTGATTATGAATACCTGACAATGCTGAAAAATCGCATTGAAATGTTGAAAAGCAGTAATCGCCAGGATAAGCAGGCGCTGCTGGACAGAGCATCGACCCTGCTGACAATTCCCGCAGATGTCGCGGTCGCGGTCAATAATTATTCAAATGATCCGGATAATTTAATGAAATACCGCATCAAGGTTGCAGAAATGATTGAAGAAATAAATGCGGCTTTAATCAAATGGAAATAGTGCGGAAATGTTGTACTTAATGGATTTTGACCATGATAGAAATTGCAAAAGGTTAAACAGCGCGTTCAGGTAAAACTCCTTGCGGCATGCGGATGCCGCAAGGTTTATGAATTAACGGATTCAAATAAATAGTTTTCTAAACCCCGAAACGAGAAGTATCTATAATGAAAAAATGCAGAGAACAAAGAAATTTTACACTCATCGAACTCCTGGTGGTGATTGCCATCATCGCAATTCTTGCGGCCATGCTGCTGCCTGCGCTCAACAAAGCCAGGGAAGTGGCGAGAAGCACCAGTTGCAAAAATAATTTTAAACAACTGGGACTGGCTATGCATAATTACCTCTCCAGTTACGATGACATGTTCTGTTCGGATAGCAATGTCGGCGTTGGTCCTTTCTGGACGGGAGTGTTTGTCAAGGCAAAATTCATCACAAAAAAACAGATGCTCTGTCCGTCCCGCCTGCGCATGCTCCCGAGTGGAAACACCACCTATTACAAGGATTTCTGGGACAATCCCGCCTCCGGGCTCAGCGATCTTACTATGGCTGAATGGCAATTCCCTGATTACGGATACAATCACAGATACCTGGCTTTTACCCGAACACCGCTTACAACCCCCAGTCCTGCACGACTGACACAATGCCGCCGTACATCGCAAACTGTTATGTTTGCGGAATCTGCCAGGGGGCCCCGCGCGGTTGGAGACATTACCCCGCTCGGAAACTATAGAGTAAACAGCTACTACGACATCCCGGGCAATGGCCCCATCATCTGGCCGGCGCACCAGGAGTATTCCGAATGCAATGCCGTTTATGTAGACGGGCATGTGGTAGGAGCCCGGTCAAAAGGTGCGAAAGGTGAAAATGCGGCACAGCAATTATTAAGCAATCCAAGCAGTCCGATTTACGGTCCGTCGGTATCCATGGCCTCGCCCAATGACAACAGCATGTGGGTCAGGCATGATGGAGTATTTTATTAACCGGACGTCCTGGCCGGGTTGTCAGTGCCGGTTCCATAGTATATGTTAAAAATATCGCCGCGGAATATGAGGATCGAAAAAGCAGAAATATTTAGAAGAAGGTTGACGTATGAGTACCGGAACTGAGAGAATAAATCTGGCATTTACCCATAAAGTACCTGACAGAACTCCGTTGTTTGAGATTTTTCAGCCGTTTCAGCCCATCCATTGGGACATCTGCGGCAAAACAGTGGCAACGCATCAGGCATCATGCTGGGATGCAATGGCCGACGGCATAAGCTGGGAAGAACTGGTTGAAGCCTCGGCTAAAGCTCAATTTGCCATCTGTAAATTTTTCAGTCTGGATATGGTGCGTCTCACGGGAGCGCCTGCTTCTCCGAACTATGAACGCCCGGTCAAGACAGGTGCGGAGTCATGGACTTTAAAGGGAATTGATTATGTTGTAAATCCCGGAACCCAAATGGTCGAATATGCTGATCCGGCTGATGCAATGTCCTATTCAAACCGGCTTACCGAAGAAGACCTGATCAAGAAGATTGAAGCCTGGAATGGTAATGCGGCGGAAGTTAACGTCAATAATTTCGCGGTCTACAATAGAGTGCGAAAGCTTGCTGAGCAGGAAGATATTGATTGGGTTTACATGGGAGAAATAGGTGCCGGTACCGGGGTTGCTTTTTATCCTCCTTTCATGCTGATGTGGATGTTGACAGAACCGGAACTTTATCGCCGCTGGCTGGAGATGAGTAAAGTTGATGCCTTTAGACAAACAGAAGCAATGCTGTCCAGAGGATTAAAAGTAATCGCGCTCGGCGGGGATGTCAGTTGCGACAAAGGTCCGTTCATTTCGCCGCAGTTGTATAGAGAATTTATTCTGCCCGTCATTCAGGAACATGTTGATCTTGTGCATAAACATGGCGGCAGAGCGGTTTACACTTCCGATGGCGATCACTGGGATATAAAGGATGACTTTTTCTTTAATTCCAATATTGACGGCTACAAGGAGGTTGATAAAGCCGCCGGCATGACTATGGAGAGGTTGATTGAAGCCGGCATAGACAGAAAAGTCTGCATCATTGGCAATATTGACGCACGCCATATACTTTGTCATGGAACTAAAGATGAAGTGCGGAATGAAGTCATTCAATGTCTAAAACTTGGACAGCTAAGTCCGGGCGGACATATTCTGCACGCCAGTCACTCTGTCCATGAAGATGTTATTCCCGGGAATTATTACACCGCGGTCAATACCTATCGTGAGTTTTTCGGTATGGAACCGCTTCAATATTAATATTCAATATCTTAATAACAACCAAGGAGATAAAAATGAGTGGAAATGCGGTCAAAGTCGTCTTGCTGGCTTGTACGGTCGCCTGTATGATTACAGCCTGCTATGCGGGAGAAGCAAAACGCTCTGTCAAGCTGGACGAAACTCAAATGCTGTCGCTGGCGGAAAATGGCCGTGCGCAGTTTGAAATAGTTGTGCCAGAAAGCTCAAGCAATGTGGCGAAGTATGCCGCTCAGGAATTGCAGACATTTCTGGAGAAAACTATCGGGGGTAAAATATCCGTTACCTCCTCGCTGACTCCGGGCAGAACCGCGTTGCTGATCGGAGATAATGAACTGACCCGCAAACTGGGCGTGAATGTAAAATCGCTGCCGCGCGACGGGTTCATCATTAAAAGCATCGGCGGCACAATTGTTATCGCCGGCAGGGACGATCCGGACAAAAAGCCGGACGAACAGTTTAAAACCGGCATCTGGGGACAATTACATGAACGCGGAACGCTGTTTGGCGCTTATGATTTTCTGGAACGCTTCGCCGGTGTCAGATTCTATTTCCCTGGCGATATGGGAACGATTGTACAGAAGAGCAGCAACTTGAAGATTCCGGCGATGGATATTGTGGAGCGCCCTGATTATACCGCGCGGAGTTATTCCACTTACGACGGTAAATGGCCTGGACAAAAGAGCAGCACGGATTATTATGATAAAAACCAAGCAGCCTGCCGTTACCGGATGCAGACTGAATATATTCCGAATTGTCACGGATTAAGGGACTTGGATTATCTAGATAGATTTGGCAAAACTCATCCGGAATATTTTGCGATGATGGACAACGGCGTCCGGCATTGCAATCCGTCGCTGACATTTCCCGGTCAATTGTGCTACAGCAGCGGGATTCGCGAAGAAATATATAAGGACGCGGAAGCATTCCTGACCGGCAAACCAGTGGAAAGCCGCATTCCCGGCAGAAAAGTCTGGCCGCCAAGCGGCTACCAGAAGGGCTATTTCAATACCATGCCGCAGGACGGATTGTATTTCTGCCGCTGTCCGGAATGCCAGAAACATTTCAGCGGCGGCGACCAGGCCACATCGGAGTTTCTATGGGAAACAACCATCGAAACTGCGCTTAAACTTAAACAGAATAAGATCCCCGGATACGTTACCATGATGGCTTATACTTTCTACGCTCCGGTGATCAAGCAGGATATTCCGGACAATGTTCTGGTGATGGTGGCGGAACTGGGCCCCTGGGGCGAAGCCTGCACCAGCACACAGAAAAGAGACAACCAGGAAATACAGAACTGGACGAAAAAGCTCGGACACAAAGTCTGGCTGTGGAATTATGCCGGCAAATTCGCGAGCCTGAACATTCCTGGAATTCCCACTTCAACCCCGCGCGCAGTCGGCAATTACTACAAATCGCTGTCGCCATATATTACCGGCGCTTTTCTTCAAACCAAAACAGACCTTTTCACTTTTAATCACTTGAACTACTATGTGTTCGGCAAAGTCTGCTGGGATAATTCAACCGATGTTGACAAGATACTCAATGAATACTATTTGTTGATGTACGGCCCCGCCGCCGACCCCATGAAAAAGTTTTTTGAGCGTATTGAATACCTGTGGATTAATAAGATCATTAAAAAGGTAATGAGCACTTCGGAAGGCCCGATAGTCGCGCCGCCGTCAGAATATGAAATATGGGAGCAAATCTACTCATCGCAGGAAATAGCGTCGCTGACCGCCCTCTTCGACCAGGCGGAAAAAATGGCGGCCCGGGACGCCGATGCATTGAAAAGAATTAAATATATGCGCAATGATTTTCTGGATACGCTGACGAAACAGGCGAAAGCCTATTCCGATGCCAAAAATGATATCGCCGGCCTGGTATGCAGCGTAAAAGACTTGCCTGCCGGCAGGAACATTAACATCGATGGAAAACTCGACGACCCGGCCTGGCAGACCGCCAATGAGATTTCCATGACGCCGTTCGGCACCGATAAAGATGCCGTCAAAACTACAGTAAAGGCGTTAATAAACAAAGATTATCTGTATCTGGGGTTCGATTGCAAAGAGCCGAAACTTGACCAGGCAATCGCGGTTATGAGAGAAAATGACGATAAAAAGGCGTACAGGGACTCTTCCGTGGAAATTTTTCTCAATCCATCCGGAGACCGGAAAAATTACTATCATCTGATGATTAATATGCCTGGATGTCTGTCTGACGTGAAAGTCAGCAAAATTGGTTCAGAGTCCATAAGCGACTGGAACTGGAACAGCGAAGCAATTGTTAAAACCGGCAAAGGTCGTGACGGCTGGACTGCGGAAATCGCGATTCCGTTGAAGAACCTGGAAGGGATGAATACCAAAGGCTTCCCCGCCAATTTTAATCGCAACCGCGTTCTCAGCAGCGGCAGTTCCAATTATACATGGAGCCCGTATCTGAAAAACGGGTTTCATGAAATTGATAACTTCGGGACACTCTTTTTCGGAGTATATAAGGACACTTCAATCGTGGACGGCAGCTTCAGCAAAGTGACACAAACTGGAAAGTCTTTCGGAAAATGGAATCTTCCGGTTACGCTTAAAGAAGGGCAGTTTATTACACTTGATGATTCAACCGCCCCGGAACCTGGCGGCAAAAGCATCAAACTGCAGAATAAAGGCGATGAGAGCCTGGCGCTGACCCAGGCGCTGCCAGCCTTGAAACCGAACACTAAATATAAACTGACCTTTGATGTCAGGATTGATGACATAAAGCCGGTCTCGCCGCGCGGCGGCGTAAGAGTGAACATATGGGATGATAAAAACTGCTGGTTCCCTGACAACTCGCTGACCGGCACGATCCCCTGGACCAAACAGGGATTCGAATTCATCACCGGACCGAAGACTAATAGCGGCAAAAACCAGTCATATCTCAAACTCCTGATTCTCAAAGCAGAGGGCAGCGCCTGGTTTGATAATATTAAACTGCGCGAAGTCCCGGCTCAATAAAATATTATAGAATCATTCAAAACCATGGTAAAAAGAGCGATCATATCGGCCGGAGAACTTTTTCTGGAATCTGTCAAAGTCAGCGCCATACTGTTTAAAGTAATGATTCCGGTAATTATAATTGTAAAGCTACTTGAGGAGCTTGGCTTAATCAGGTATCTTGCCGTTTGCGTTTCCCCGTTAATGAAGATAGCGGGGCTGCCGGGGGATTTAGGCATAGTATGGGGTACAACTCTTGTCACAAGCCTGTACGGCGGAATAGCGGTATTTCTCTCGCTGCCGCCGGAATCACCTCTGACAGTCGCCCAAGTAACGATTTTATCCTCAATGATGCTGATCGCGCACGGCATCCCGATGGAATTGGGCATCGCCAGAAAAGCGGGAGCCCGCTATTCAGTGATGTTTCTGATACGCTTCGGCGGGGCCTTGGTCTACGGGGCGATATTGAATCTTATTTGCGGTCATTTCAACCTTCTGCAATCCACAAATAATTTACTGTGGAAGCCGGCAGCGGTGAATAATTCTGCCGGCGGGTGGATTTATGCGCAAATACTCAATCTCATCATGGTTTTCGTCATCATCTTCGCTCTTATGATAATGATGAAAATTCTGAAGAAATTGAAGATTACAGAACTGTTTTCAAAAATTCTCACCCCGGTACTTGCGCCGGTCGGCATAGGAAGCAACGCAATAAATATTACTATAGTGGGAATGATACTTGGAATTATGTATGGCGCCGGACTAATTCTAAGCGAGGCAAAGCGAGGACATATTCACAAGAAAGATTTATTTTTTTCATTGTCCCTGATGGGACTTTGCCACAGCATTATTGAAGATACGCTGCTTATGATGCTGATCGGAGCCAATTTTACGGCCATTTTTGTCGGCAGATTTTTATTTTCTTTGATTTTTGTCTTTCTGCTTGTTAAGCTGGTTTCGCTTATTTCAGAGAAACAGTTCGATAAATTTTTCTTCAAACATGCCTGCCTGCCTTAATATTATTTATTGAAATTCCGGAAGATTGTGTCTGCCGCTTGACTCGGGTATTGTAGACGCATTATATTATCCGGATATAAAATTATTAAAACCTGTGCGCGACTGTAATTGGCTTTACTGCCGATAGGAACATTGATATGAGTTATTTGATTCTGCTGCTGAGCGGTTTCAGTTCATTGTACTATGAATTTTTGACCCTGAAATATACGGAGATCCATCTGGGGGTGTCCATTTTTGCGGTAAGCATCGTGCTGCTTACTTTCCTGACCGGCATCCTGTGCGGCAACATGCTGTCCAGATATTTCTTAAACAAAAGTTCCAATAAACGGCTGATCGCTGTTTTAATCATCACGGAAATATTAATTATTCCGGCGGCGCTGCTGACGCCGTGGCTGATTGAACTTACCAGCAGAATCTATGCGGCAAATGTTCCGGTGGAATGGCCGCTCGAATGGCGGCAGCTTATCAAATATCTGCTTTTTCTACCGGCCTTCCTGCCCTTGAGCACTTTGCTGGGGCTGCGTTTCCCGCTGTATTTAAAGGTGTTCAACACCGGCGGCAAAATCGGACTGCTGTACGGGATATCCTGCCTGGGTTCGGCGGCCGGGGCATTTGCCGGCGGGTTCTTCATGTTTGAATTTCTCAATCTTTACACCTCGCTGATTGCCTGCGTCGGCATCGCGGCGACGCTCAACATAATCTGCCTGGCAGTATATTACAAAACCCGTCTCCGCGGCAATGATGTCAAGGCGGTCGAACCCGATGCCGGCCGGATGCTTCCGCTGCTGAAAAATAACCGCATGGCGAGCCTGCTGTTCTTTCTGCTGGGGCTGATCACCATCGGCATGGAAGTATTATGGGTCAGAAGCCTGATGAGATATTTTCCCAACAACCGTTATGTTTTTTCAACCATCACCGTCGCGCTGCTGGCTGCCCTGTTTCTGGGATCGGTCTCCAACCGGTTTTTCAAATCAAATAAAAAGAACATCCTGAACGCCTGCCTGCTGCTGGCGCTGAGTTCGCAACTCTGCCTCGGCCTGCAGGAGTACTTTAACTTTTTCCAATATTTCGTCACCTCCGGGTCACTGCTGCTGTTCAGTCTGAAAGCGGCGCTGATTACTATGCTTATCGCCGGAATTCCCGGTTTTATCATGGGCCTGCTGTTCCCGATGCTGTTCAATTATTCGCTGAACAACAGGTCTGCCGGCAATGCTCAACTGGCATTTCTGAGCGTCACCACTAACAGCGCCGGCGCGATCTGCGGCGCACTGCTGTTCGGCCTGATCCTGCTGAACCTGGCCGGCTGCAACCTGCTGATCACCGGGGTCAATCTGCTTATTTTCGCGATTCCGCTCGTACTGCTGTTGAAAAACAAGCCGGGGAAAAAGATCATTCTCTACAGCTTCGCCATCATGCTGTTTGCCGCGGCGTCTTACCAGCTTTTTAAAACAGCGCCGTTTAAAAACTATTATTTGATCTCCCATATAACCGGCGCGGATGCCGATGTGGAAATATTTGAAGAAAAAGATTTTGACAACCCGAACCGGATTCTATGCCTCAACCGCACTTATATCTCCGGCGGCACCGGCTACATCGCGGAACGCAAACAGAAGAAACAGGGGCTGATTCCGGTTCTGCTGGCGCCGCGCAAGGAAAACGCGCTGGTCATTTCGCTCGCCACCGGGATTACCGCGTCCGCGTTCGCGGATGCCGAAGTCAGGTCCGTCGACTGCATTGAACTGCTGCCGACCTCGGTAAAATTATCCTCCTATTTCCAGAAGGAAAACAATAACATTCTCGGGGACATAAACTTTAAGCTGTCCATTGACGACGCGCGGATGTTCATCAAAAGCGCCCCCCGCAAATACGACATCATTCTCTCGGATAATTACCAGTACAACTGCGCCGCCACGCCGATCATGTACAGCCTGGAGACTTTTTCCGATATCCGGAAGATCATGAGCGATAACGGAATATTTATTCAATGGCTGCCGGTCAGGCAGATTCCGCCTGAACATCTGGCTGTCATCATCAACACTTTCCGCCAGGTCTTCCCCGACGGCAGACTGTTTTTCAACGACCTCACCCGCGACTCCGCCTTTCTCGGCCTGGTCGCCTATAAAAATAGCGGCGTCACTTATCAGCAGGTCGCGCAAAACTATCAGGAAATTAAAAACGCCGCCTCAAAAAACCTGCTGGACAATGATATTGTCTGTTCCTATTATATCTGCACGGTTGCGGAATATTGCCGGATGTTCCCGGCGAATGAAATCAATACCTACGAGCACCCGGTGCTGGAAAGATATTTCACGCATAATGATTTCAACAAACAAAACATGGACGCCCTTACCGCCTTGTACAAACAGAGCAAACTCAACGAACTGATCCCGTTCAACCAGGCGCTGGCCGACTCCGTCCGCCGGAAATTGTTCATAGGAACTGAACCGGTTCTGTACTGCCAGGGCGGCAAGCAGTTGGCGCAGGCGCTGCAGGAACTGGACAATCTGCTGCAAAACGTTGAACTGTCCGGCGATATCAATACTTTTTATCCGGAAGTCAGTTTTCTGAAGGGGGAACTGTGCACCGCACTGTCCGTGCAGTCGCTCACCCAGGGGAATTTAAACTACGCCGATCTTTATTTGAACATGGCTGAAGCGACCATCTTCCGCAACTCGCTGTTCTACCGGATGAAAGGCATTCTGTCCGGCATCAAGGGAGACCTGATCGGCGCGGAAGTGGCATTCAACCGGGCGCTGCTGCTGGAGCCAAAAAACTGCTGGGTTTACGAAAGCATGGCGCTGACGTATCTGCATTACGGCAATAAAGAAAAAGCGCTGGACGCGCTGCACCGGGCGTTGATGATGCCGTATCAGGACCAGGCCATCCTGCGCACCGCCATGAATATTTATATGCGGCTCGACTGCCATACTGACTTTCTCGCCATCCTTGAGGAATACCTGACGCTGCCGGATGCCGATAAAAGAATGCTGTCGAACTGCCTGCCATATCTGAAGCAGAAAGGCGATACCGTCATGACACAGAAAGTTGAAAAGCTGCTGAGCACCAATAACCGGCAGTTGCAGGAGAAATAAATATGCAGGAGAAACTCAGAGTCGGCATTACCGGGCAGTCCGGATTTATCGGCACCAATCTGTATAATTTTCTGGGAATGCAGCGCAGTATCGTCAGAATCCCGTTTGAAAAGTTTTTTTTTCAGGATGCGGCGAAATTGCAGTCTTTCGCCACGCAATGCGATGTGATAATCCATCTGGCGGCCATCAGCCGCCACGCCGACGGACAGTTCATGTATGACACCAATATGCTGCTGGTCCGGCAGTTGATTGATGCAATGGATGCCGCCGGGGTAAAACCGCATGTCCTGTTCGCTTCGACCACGCATGAATCGCGCGACGGCCTGTACCATGCGTCCAAGCGGGACGGACGACGCCTGCTGGATGAACGGGCAGTACGCGCCGGCGGCAAATCCACCGGCATGCTCATCCCGAATACTTTCGGCCCGCTCGGCAAGCCGTTTTACAATTCCGTAGTTTCCACGTTCTGTTACAAAATCGCTCACGGCGAAACGCCGGAGATCATCGTTGACGCCCCGGTGCAGCTCATCCATGTCAAAGATCTCTGCCGTGAGATTTATCAGGTGATTATCGGCGAAATCACCGCCAATCCGTACAGTCCGGCGCACCGGGCGGAAAAAAAGGTATCGGAAATCCTCAAATTATTGCAATACTTCAGAACACTTCATCTGGAGCGGAAACCGCTTCCCTGCCCCGACGATAAATTTGAGTTCGACCTGTTCAACACCCTGATGGCATATTTCAATTATTGACTTCTCTCTTATTACTTTTTTGCCGAATCAGGTTGATTTTTCGCAGTTTAGAGGTAATTTTACGAATTGATAATTGATTATAAACTGCAGGAAAGATAATGGAAAAATCGGATGTAAAAGTATTGGTCATAACCGGATTCGGTTTGAATTGCGAAAAAGAGACCTCGGCGGCTTTCAGATATTGCGGCGCCACCCCCGAACTGGTTCATCTTAATGATATTTTGCACAGTAAACGTTCGCTCAGCGAATTTCATATCCTGGCCTTTATCGGCGGATTCTCTTTCGGCGACCATCTCGGCGCCGGAACCATTTTTGCCAACCGGGTCAAGTTCCAACTGCGCGATCAACTGGAAAAATTCATCGCCGACGGCAAGCTGGTCATCGGCATCTGCAACGGCTTCCAGACCCTGAGCCGCCTCGGCATGGTCCCCGCGCTCAACGGTCAGTATTTCACCCAGCAGGCCGCACTGGCGCACAATGACTGCGGTTCTTTCCGCGATGACTGGTGCTATCTGAAAGCCAATCCCGCCAGTCCCTGCATCTTCACGAAAGACATTGATCTGGTCCGTCTCCCGATCCGCCACGGCGAAGGCAAATTTGTCGCCGATGAAAAGACCATGGAAGAAATTGAAAAGAAAAATCTGGTAGTGCTGCGCTATGCCAACTCCGACGGCAGCATCGCCACTGAATTCCCTGCCCTGCCGAACGGTTCCCTGAACTCCATCGCCGGTATCTGCGACGAATCAGGACGCCTGTTCGGCCTGATGCCGCATCCGGAAGCTTTCCTGTCGCCGTTCAACTCCCCGACCTGGACGGCCGACAAGCTGAAAGGCAAACTGCCGGATGAAGGCGAAGGCGTGGTATTTTTCAGAAACGCGGTGAATTTCGCGGCAAAAAATCTTTAAGCGCACGTTTTAAACCCCGGAGGTTTAACATGGCATCCGGCGAGAACAAAAACAGCCTTTACGAGAAAATCAAAACCAGTCCCGATGACTGGATGAGAATGGCTTGCGCTGCCGCGGCGGATTCTGTCCGCGCGGGCGGCGGTCCGTTCGGTGCCGTGCTGGTTCATATCGACGATGAAACCGGTAAAGTCATCCGCCACTGGGTGGATTGCAACCATGTTGCCGAATGCTGTGATCCCACCGCTCATGCGGAAATATCCGTCATCCGCCAGGCCTGCAATGAACTCGGCGTATTCAACCTGAACAACATTTCGGATGAAGCCTCCAACCTGATGCAGCCCGCCCGTTCTTCACATTGCGAACTCTACAGCAGTTGCGAACCCTGCCCGATGTGTTACGGCGCGATCCGCTGGGCGCAGATTCCGGTGCTGACCTTCGCGCTGACCCGTTTTGATGCCTGTGACCACGGCTTCCTCGATATGGCAATCTACAATGAACTGGCGCAGCCCTTTGAACAGCGTCAACTGAAAGTCCGCAAAGCCGAATTCCCGGAAGCGCTTGAAGCCTTCAAACTCTGGCAAGCATCAGAAAATCCAAGATATTAAAGAGCTTCCGGTATCTTACCGCTAAGATTAAGAATGGCGACGCCCGATTTACTCGACGGGTACCTTATAACAAAAAATAATTTTGGGCACCAGTATTTGCTGTCATAGCTCTTTCTCGTTCTTTGCACCTTGTTAATTAGAAGCCTTCCGCTCCAGGGGTTAAACACTTTGTTCATTACTTCTTTACCTCAATATCTGTTACCCATAAATTCATAAATTCTTTTGAGAAATTTTGCCCAAAGCCCTCTTGACAAATACTTATTTCCCGGTTATAATGTTAGTGTAATCGATTCATCATAACGCAAACACTAGGAGATTACAAGTTGGATACGGCTGAAAAAACAACTTTAGGCGATGTAGCGCGGCACGCGAATGTCTCAATCGGAACAGCGTCGCGAGTTCTCAACGGTAATCCCAAAGTTTCGGTTACGGCCAGAGAGGCGGTACAAAGAGCAATCTTGCAACTCGAGTACTGTCCTGATTCGGTAGCGCGTTCGTTGCGAAAAAATCTAGACGGCGACAAAAAGGGAATATGGTCAGGCAATGTCGGTTTCATCATGCCGAATACCGAGAGCAGCATGTTGGAAGTACCGTTTGTAACGACTATGATCGCGGCGGTTCAGGCTGCCGTTGCGGAAAATGGTTATCATCTGCTGATCTCAAATATTACCGACAATGAAAACATCCCGAATCTGCTTTTGGACCGTAAAGTCGAAGGGGTGATTTTGTTCGGTTCTATCGACACTCAATTGTGCGCCAAAATCTCTTCATTGACTTCAGTGGTAGGCATCGGTTCGTATTATGACGGCATGTCGATTCCCACGGTAAACGTTGATAACCGGCAGGCCGTCATCAATGCGGTAAAAGAACTTTACGAACTGGGGCATCGTAAAATTGCTTTTGTCAATAAAGATCCGGATCATACAGATTTTACGGAACGCCGGGCTGCGTACAGGGAAGCATTGTTGCAGATGGGATTAGATTATGGCGCTGAATTTGAGTCTATAAAGGCATTGACGAAACCGGTGTCTACAGTCAAAAAGGCTGAAATAACGCCTCCGGTAATGGACGAGTTGCTTGATCCGCTATTCAATCGGCAGAATGTCCCGACTGCGCTGCTGGCCGCTAACGACTGGATGGCCATTGGCATCTACCGTTATTTACAGAAACGCGGCTTGCAAGTCGGCCGTGATGTTTCTGTGATTGGATTCGATAATGACATCCGGATTTGCGAATCGTTATTTCCCACACTTACCTCGTTGCAGTATCCGGCCAGAAGCTTAGGTAGAAAAGCTGTTAAAATACTTTTAAATATGTTAAAGAAAGGGGGTGAGGAGGACCCCCATTCCATTCTCTGCCCAGCCCTACTTGTTGTGCGTGATTCATGTTCGCAGATCAAACTAATAACTAATAATTAAAACTAGGGGAAATAAAAGTGAAACTTTTTACACTAATTGAACTCTTGGTAGTGATTGCAATTATAGCAATTCTTGCTTCATTATTATTACCTGCACTATCAAAGGCGCGGGACACCGCGAAACGAGGAGCCTGCTTAAATCAGCTCAGACAACACGGACAATCATTGCATATGTATGCAGGTGACTTCAAAGATCGATTTCCAGAGAGCTATTCTTGGGGCTATGCCCCATGGCTAAGCTGGCTGGCCCCGTGGGAACTGCCATCAAAAACATATATTGACCCGATGAAACAATATATTTCGCCACGGGCATATTTCTGCCCGGGAGATAACGCTTTCTGGTATCCTAAATACTGGAAATCATATTATGTTGATGCCGGTTTGGGCTCTGTCTCCTATACAACTTATTCCTATTTTGGAAGTATTGGCCGAGATGAATTCTTTAAGAATGGTGCCTTCTCTCCGAGACTCATCAGGAATAAAAACATATCCAAAGCTGTTTTGCTCAAAGACCGCGACTCATCAAATATGTATTCAATCAGTCACCTCAAAGGAATGAAGAATATTGTCTGGGGAGATGGTCATGCCAGTACCCTAAAGGCATCTGAATGTAAATTGAAGTTTGATGCAGGCAATCCGGTTAAAGAATCATGGTAGAGATAAAAAGAGTAACTTTATGAGAGATTATTACATGAAATATTTATTGAGAAAGATCAATTTCTGGCATTACGTGGCATTGACGATTATTGGATTATTGCTGGTAATTTCAGTCACTAGCTTTGCTGCCGACGCCCAAAATACTAAAACTGTTTCTTTAAATATCTGTGACTTAGAGAAAAAAGAGCCAAGCTTTTTCCAATATAGTAATGCCAAAGCAAAATTCACGGTAATTGGCAAATCAACGGAACAAAATCATAATGGGAGATTCAGCCTGAAACTGGGCTGGGATTTCGGCAATTCCCCTAATAATGGTGATTTTATCGCACTGGGAGTGAATTTTAGAACTCCTGGCTTTCCTCAAACATATGAGTTCTGGCTATACGCAGATAAACCTAACCTTAATCTGGGCATTCGTTTGCGGGATACCAGCGGCGAGATATTTCAACGCGACGTGTGCAAAATCGACTGGGACGGCTGGCGCAAAATAATCATTCCAGCAGAAGCCACTTCCATCCATTGGGGAGGTGATAAAAATGGGACACTGAATCTGCCGTTAACTCTGGATAGTATTGTTTTTTCATGGACTCCAGACGGAAAGGCTGCCGGAACAGCATATCTTGACGGTTTGAGTGTTAATACTGTTGTTGACGAAAACAATCCATCCAATGCCATATCGCTCAATTATTTAGGAAAGCGTTTCTTGCAAATCGGCAGTAATAGCGAATTCTCTTTTGCTGTAAAACAGATATACAAAACTAAATTCTCACTGTTAACCGCAGAGGCAAAAATATTTCAGCAGGGAAGTAAGATTCCATATGCTAAAATAGATAAAAAAATTAAAGCTGACACGGAAATTCTAAACTTCAGTCTGCCGACACCCAATATTGGTTCTGCTCGCCTTGAAATCCAACTGTCAACCCCTGACGGAAAATGCATTGAAACGATGATCATCAATGATTTGACCGTATTGCCTGATGTGTCGACCGGAAAATTCGATCCTGAAAGTATTTTCGGCATATGCCAGAAATCATCAAATTGCGACAGCATTGGTGCCTGTGGTATAAAGTGGATTAGGATTGATGTCAATTATGCTCCGCCTGAATGGTATCCTGATAAAAGTTTTGAACAAACAACATCCTCTTTCAAAAAAACCGTGGATAGTGCGTATGACAATAAAATTATGACGTTGGCAATTCTCAATCCCCGACGTTTTCTGCTTACCTGTCGGCTCGGCGGAACGTTGCCGTCCAAACTGAACAGCCTTGATTCTTTTGCGCACGGAAGTTATAAAACATTGAATTATAATGAAAAAGAGCCTTCATTATTGCAGTGGGGAGACTGGGTTTATCGAATGGTTTCCACGTTTAAGGACAAGGTGAAATACTGGGAAATAGCGAATGAACCGGATCTGGCGACTTCTCCGCAACAATATACAGCAATCAACAATATCGCCTATATTATGGCTAAAAAGGCGGATCCGAATTGCATGGTCGGCGGATTCAGTACTGCCGGAGTAGATTTGACTTTTATCGAAGAATGCTTGAAATCAGGAATGACAGATTACTTTGATTTTGTCAGCGTGCATCCATATCAGTGGTGTCATTCTTTCAGTCCCAAGGTGATGAAAAGTCAGCTTAACGGTTTGGAATCGCTGCTGAAAAAATATCGCTGCAATCGTCCTGTCTGGCTCACCGAATTTGGCTGGCCGACACAATCGCAGGGCGGAGTATCTCATATACTGCAGGCTGATTTGCTGAAACAGTTATTGTTAACGTGCGCAGCGTTGGAACAATACAAAATTTTCTGGTATTGCAATAGTGATTGGCAAGGTGCAACAACGGACCAGGAAGCTAATTTTGGTATTTTTGACGGAACAGGCAGGCCGAAACCATCGTTTTGGAGTTATTGCGGCATAGCCAGACTGCTGGCTGGTGCCCGCAGTCTTGGAGAATTAGAACTGACTCCAGGAGTACATGGATATCGCTATCTGCTTAAAGATGGAAAAACTGCGATAGGGCTATGGTCCGACCATATAGATACAAAAGTAAATCTCGAATTACCTGAGATAGACGGTTCCAGTGCAATGTTGCAAAAAGCGAACTCCAGTATGCAATCGCTTGTTGTGCAAAATAAAGAGTTGACGCTGAAAATAGATAGAAGTCCGGTTCTATTGATTTATTCATCATCAAAAATTCCAAAGGTATGCAACCTTCCGGCAATTGCAGAAATTCCGGCGATACGGCAGGAATTATTTATAGCCTGCCCCGCAATCCCCCAAGCTGTTCCTGGAGAAGAAATAACAATTCCATTCAGCATTATCAATAAGACTGGCACCGGAATAACAGCAAAACCTGCATTAACACTGCCGCCTGAATGGCGTGAGACTGTCAATGCGAATATTACGGCGTCCAGTGGGATGGAAACTATCGGAAAGATTGACATCAAAATTCCAGATAATGCAATCCCTGGCAAGCATTTGCTGGAATTACGATACGGAAACAGCAATCGAGTATTACTTAATTTGACTGTCAACACTCCATTGGTCTTTGATATTTTCCCTTGCGACAAACCATTACGTAAAGGGATACCTTTGATTTTGAATGTAACAAACTTAAGCGGCATTCGGCAGCATGGTCGCCTGGCAGTGAAATGCGGAACTGCCAGCAATATCCTAAATGTTGATGTGCCGCCGAGACAGCAGCAGCAAATGTCTGTAAAACTGCCAGATAATATAAACAGCCCAAATATTGAAGCTGAAATAATGCTTTCCGGACGCATCAACGGGAACGATTATAAAATAATCAATAGATTGGACTGTACTTACATTCCCCAAGCCGTTTCTCCTGTAATAATTGATGGAAACTGGGATAAATGGAATTCCATTCACGGTTTTCATCTTTGCAGAAGAAATCAGGCAAAACCGCTAGCAGTCTGGTGGCAAGGAGAAAACGATCTTTCAGGAGAAATCAAACTTCAATGGGATTCCCTGTATCTGTATTTAGCGGCCAGAGTCAAAGACAATGTCCATTTTCAACCATCGGTTGATGGCGGAACCTGGCTGGGCGATGGATTTCAGTTATCTTTCGGCATTAATAACGAATATGCTTTTGAATTGCTCTTGGCCGATACTTCGGTTGGGGGGCAGTTGTACATGCTGAAATCTCCAACTGGACATGTCGGGTTCCTGTCTGATGCTCGGGTATTGACTAAGTCTTCCGGCTGTTATACTCTCTATGAAGCCGCCATTCCCTGGAAATCAATTCCAGGCGTTTATAATGAAAAAGAAGCTAAAATAAGTTTTAATTTCATCCTAAACGACAATGACGGAGCTGGACGCAAAGGATGGCTGGAGTGCCGCCCCGGTATTGGCGAAAGCAAATCAGTCTCGGAAAATTATAAATGGGAATTAGGCCGGTAAACGGCTGACTCTTTTTGCATCCGGGCATTCCCGGATGCGATTCCTTTTTTTAACTGATGATTCGTTGAAAAATGAGTTTTACAGCAACTTCGTAAAAGATATTCAGTTGTCATAAAACTCAATATCATGAATGAGGCACCGTGTTGAATTTAAAAAGAGAAAAAAATGTTATCTTCAAAACAAATATCAGGAGAAACGGTTAACGGATTTTCGGCATGGACCCACCCTATGTCAAACGGGCAGGAATTGTTGTTGCGCTTGCATTGTCCGGAAACATATCCCCTGGTCGTTCATTTTCACGGCAAGGGAAGTTGCGAAAACGACAACCTGGCCCAACTGCGCTTTGCACAATTGCTTCTTGAACCTGAAATAAACCGGAAAAAATGCTTTATCTTTGCACCGCAATGTTCAACGGAAATGCTCTGGGTTAATACCGATTTCGGCACATTGCCGCATTCCCTGCCGTCGCAAGTTACGCCCGCGTGGAGTCCGCAATTGTTACACTCGACGACATCATTGCGGCAATACGCCGGGATGGATGAAAACCGCATTACACCGAATTTGCGGAAGTTGGTCACAACGCCAGAGATTACGCCTATACAAAAAAACTTCTTGAATGGCTATTCTCACAACGTAAAAATCAACCATAAATGGAAGGGGTACGACAGCGATTCGAGTATGAATATAGCAAAAAAGGGATGATATCATGAATAAAACAGCAAAAGAATTGGCGAGATTTCTTATGGAAGACGATCCGGAAATCGAATACCGGATCAATAACGGCATTGAAACTAACCGGAAGGGTTTCGGACAAATCGAACTGGTTGATCATACCGGGAAACCGGTAAAAGCATCTGAAATTCAACTCATTCAGAAAAACCATGAATTCCATTTCGGTTGTAATGCTTTCATGGTTGATCAGTTCTCTTCGGCAGAACAGAATGCCCGTTATGAGGAGGTTTTTGCCGACCTTTTTAATCTGGCGGTCGTTCCTTTTTATTGGTCCGACATGGAGCCGGAATATGGGAAACTGCGCTTTGACAAGAATGCAGCTCCAATCTATCGCCGTCCGCCACCTGATCGGGTACTGGGATTTTGTGATAAATACCGAATTATTCCCAAAGGCCATCCATTGTTGTGGCACAATTTTCGTCCTCAATGGCTAAGTCATAATGAACAGGAAATGATTCAACAGATCAATCGCCACTTCCGGGAAATTGCCGAACGTTATGCTGATAAAATAAAAATATGGGATGTCTGCAACGAGGCACAGACCATGCAACATGATGCTCCGCAAAGTCATATGCCAAATGATCATGTCGAACTGGCATTTGACTTGGCGCAAAAGTATTTTCCCGATTGTATAAAGACCTATAATGATGACAATATGTGGTTTCGCTATAGTTGTACTTATACCCCGGTCTATCTTCTGGTCAAGTCATTGCTGGAACGAGGATATAAAGTCAATGCTCTTGGTCTGCAATATCATATGTTTCAATCACTGTGGCAGTACGCCGATATCTTCATGAACCCGAAGGTGTTGTTTCAGTGCCTTGATCTTTACGGACGGCTAAATATTCCGATCAATTTTTCGGAAGTCAGCATTGTCAGCCGACGCGATCTTGGCGACGGCGATGAATTTCAGCGATTGGTGACGGAGAAACTGTACCGCATCTGGTTCAGCCATGTAGCGGTCAATGGTATTGTCTGGTGGAATATGGTTGACGGTACGGCTGCCTATGCTCCGATGGGCAGTGAAGAAGGTGAAAACAGTCTGAGAGCCGGTGTGGTAAACTATGATCTTACGCCCAAAAAAGCGTATAAGGCACTGCATCAGCTGATTAAAAAGGAATGGCAAACCAATGCGTCAATGAAATATATTGATGGCAAAGTTAACAAATTCCATGGCTTTTATGGCGATTACGAGATAACCGCCAAAACCAATGCGGGGACATTCCGTAATGTCATCAAGCTGACCAAGGGAGCGGTTAACCTCTTCAAACTGGAGTTAAAGTCACAGATATCCTAACAATTTAACGACTTCATAATTTGCAGTCTTCTCTTACCTAAAAGTTGATTCTAAAATGATTGCTGTTAAAAGTACCCCCTAAAATTGAATAGATGCTGTCCTAAAATGCGAATTCCATTTGTTCTGTATGAATATTGGGTTGCTTGGCGAATGGATTGTCAAGCCATTCGCGCAAGTTGCGGTACACAAATAGATTCCAGCGTAGGAATGCCACCAGCGTTGAAATGTGCCATTCTGCCTGCGACAAGAATTTCAGATATTTTACCAGCATCAATGAAATCAATGCTGTCCAGACTTGAATTTTGACTGCATTTTTGCTAGGAGCCTGTCGGACTGAGATTTTTATGATTCATAAAAGTAAAATTTTTTATTATTCAGCCCATAATTGCAATACATGAGCTTCAATTTGTATCATAGATCACATCTGTCCTAACAAAATAAAAAAGATGAAAGTGGAGCTCCTTTGTTCGTAACAGTATATTACGAAAGCCTAAAACCCAAAGGAGGGCTCCGTAATATGAATACACCAGTAAGTCTGTT
>Ga0172379_10002368_pt1 | contig 33561 bp, 24 predicted proteins | sample GrowelOW334metaG_FD_119756 | JGI IMG/M metagenome (GOLD analysis project Ga0172379, IMG submission 119756) | Groundwater microbial communities from an aquifer near a municipal landfill in Southern Ontario, Canada - Groundwater well OW334 metaG | ecosystem: Environmental > Aquatic > Deep... | reverse complement strand
GGATAAATATCTTGATGTCAGTGGTGATTTACTGTTGGCGGCGGATTGGGGAGAAAAGTATTGGGAATATGGAAGTAAGAATTACTATTTTGTTCAAAACTGGTATTATGCTCCTCCGAATTACCCGCCTTTAATAAATTTATATTACGCTTATGCATACAAAGCATTTGACTATAAATATTTATTTGCACAGCTTCATAATGTAATTAAAATTCCACCAGCGGCATTTATTATCTACTACTATAAATGGGGTTATTTAATCAATCTTAAATTACTTGGAATTGCTTGTGATGTTTTGGGAGGAATATTAATTTATAAGTTGGTTTTAAAGCTATTCAAGAATAAAACTTCAGCTATTGTCTCAAGTTCTTTGTATCTTCTAAATCCTATCACGATTGTTTTGAGTTCCGTGTGGGGTCAGGTTGACAGTGTAGTGGCACTACTTGGTACGGCTTCGATATTGCTATTGCTTAATAAGAGATATTGGTGGTCCCCCTTCATCTTTGCTGCAGGTTTACTACTGAAGCCAAATTGGATACTTTTTGCACCGCTTTATGTATTTATTTATTTGCTTGGGCGTCCGAAGTGGAAAAATGTTATCACATCTTTGGTTTCGGTAATTATCCTATTGGTTATTCTGGCATTTCCTTTTTCTGATAATCCAATCTCTTTTTATATATGGTTTATAAAAGAGAGGATTATGACAACAATTGCTGCATGCCCGCACGCATCGGTGTCTGCATTTAATTTTTATACGACGTTTCTAAAAATTGATTGCGACTTAGCAACCTATCAAGTGTTGGGGTTACCAATAAAATTGTTCGGGCAAGCGATTTTTTCTCTTATTTATTTATCGGGACTATATTATCTATGGAAAAAGAAAGCAAAAGATGAGAATGTCTTGAAAGTAATCACTTTAATCGGTTTTGGTTTCTTTGTCTTCATGCCCGGCATGCTTGAACGTTATTTTTTCCCCATTCTTATACCTTTAGCCGTTTTAACTGCCGGCAGCAAGAAAACTCTTCTTTTGTATTTGTCTCTCACTATAACATTTACCGTTAACGTGGTTTGGGCACTGTTTAGAAGGAAATACGGAGTGATTGATGATTTTGTGACAGGAAATAATTTTTTCCTTTTGAAGACGATTTCTATTTATAACATGGCAGGGTTTGTTTTAATGATTTGGTTATTATTTAAAGATAATCTGCTAAAATTAGACTTGTGGAAGAAATAGATACGCGTGTCGAACCTACCATCGAGATGACGCTTCAGGATGTTAAAAAGAAAGCCGTACGTGGTGTGGCGGTTTTAACAAGCAGAACATTAGTCTTAAATGCAATTTCGTTTGTTGCGCAGGGATTGTTGTGGGCTTTTATAGAGCCAAGCGAATACGGAGTGTTCTTGTTGGTTTCGGCCACAATAAACTTTCTTTCCTATTTTGCCGACATTGGACTCGGTGCGGCATTAATCCAAAAGAAGGAACAACCCCAAAGCAAAGACTATAAAACCGTTTTTTTAGTGCAGGAAGCATTGGTGTTAACAATTGTTGCGATTGTTTTTGCTATTAGCCCGTACCTTGCCAAGACACACTCACTTTCAAGAGAGGCGGTCATTTTGCTTTATGCTCTTAATATTTCGTTTTTTCTAGCATCGTTAAAAAATATTCCTTCGATAATGCTGGAAAGAAAATTGGAGTTTTCTAAATTTATCATACCGCAGGTTTTGGAAACGGTGATATACAACATTTTTCTTGTCTTTTTTGCATGGAAGGGTTTTGGTATAACGAGCTTTACTTACGCCGTTTTGATACGTGGTGTTGTTGGGCTTGTTGCAATTTATATAGTTCAACCATGGAAGCCCGGAATCGGTTTTTCAAAGGAGTCGTTAAAAAATCTTCTTAAATTTGGGGTTCCGTATCAGCTGAATAACTTCCTCGCAACCGTTAAGGATGACGGTTTAACGATAGTACTAGGGGGAATTTTGGGAAACTACGGTCTGGGTATATTGGGGACGGCTCAAAAATTGTCACAGTATCCACTCAGGTTTTTTATGGATAATGTGACAAAAGTGACCTTTCCGGCATTTTCCCGAATGCAGGATGACAAAGACGACCTGATAAGATCTTTAAATCGATCCGTCTTTTTTGTCTGCGCCTTGGTGTATCCCAGCTTGGCAGGATTAATTGCTCTTTTTCCAGAATTAATTACTGTAATTCCTAAATACCAAAAATGGGCACCTGTTTTTGTCCCATTGGTATTTCTTTCCGTAAATTCGGCCATAGCGGCTTTTTCTACCCAGCTGACAAACCTTTTAACTTCTGTGGGTAAAATAAAAACAACCCTGAAACTTATGGTTATGTGGACATCCCTTTCCTGGCTGATTTTGCCGTTACTGTCGAGAAGATGGGGTATTAGTGGTGCAGCGGTTGGGTATGCAATCGTAGGAATTAGCTCTTTTATTATCCTCTACATTACAAAAAAGGTTTTAAACTGGTCGATCTTTAATTCGATAATTAAGCCGTTTTTGGCAGCGCTCGTTATGGGATGTATTTTATATGTTGCTAAGAATTTGCTGCCTTATAATCTTTCTTCCTTTGTCTTTTTGGTTTTTGTTGGAGTATTAGTGTATGCGGGATTTTTATACTTATTGGTAGGCGGTTCTTTAATTGATGATGTTAAAAAGACCATTGCAAACATTTTTTCAAAAAAATAGTCTCTTACTGTTGTTACTATTCGGAATTGTTGTTTGGTCGGTAACAATGGTAAAAAGCGGGATTGTTTATGGTTTTGGGATGGGGTTCTGGGGACCCAACGGACACGATGGAATTTGGCATGTTGCCGTAATAAACAGTTTATCAAAGGGTATATTTTCAATGCCTGTTTTTGCCGGAGAGAACATTAAAAATTACCATATCGGTTTTGATCTTCTGCTTTCCGGTATCCATAGAATTACAAATATTCCCGTAATTGCTCTTTATTTTCAGATCATACCTCCGATTTTTGCGGCACTGATCGGATTTTTGGTTTACAGATTTGTCTTACTCTGGAAGGGTTCAAGTCGCCAGGCCATTTGGGCAACCTTTTTTGTTTATTTTTCCGGGAGTTTGGGATGGGTTGTAACTTTTATCAAAGACGGTACTTTTGCAGGTGAATCTCTTTTTTGGGCACAGCAATCTCTATCAACACTTATTAACCCTCCTTTTGCCCTTTCTTTAATATTTATTTTTTTGGGACTAATTTTTTTGGAAAAGTATTTAAAATCGGGCTCAAACAAATTTGCCTTGTATGCAATTATTGTTTTTAGTTTAACGATACAAGTAAAAGTGTATGCCGGGGTTTTAATTATTGCTGGATTGTTTTTTGCGGGAGTTACCGATCTTCTTATAAGGCGTAATCTTAAATTTTTGTATATTTTTCTTGCAACTTTGGTCTTGTCGGTCTTTGCTATTCTTCCGACTTATGATTTTGGAACAAAAAGTTTGGTATTTGCGCCGTTTTGGTTTTTAGAAAGTATGGTGGCGTCTCCGGACCGTTTCTATTGGCCAAAGATGGCAACGGCGCTTATTAACTATAAACTCTCGGGTAATATTATTAAGGCAATTTTGGCTTATTCTTTTACATTTTTTATTTTTCTGCTGGGGAATTTGGGCGTTCGTATTATCGCAGTTCCTTGGATAAGCAAGGGTTTAAGAAACTTCAGGAAATTGGGTATCATTGAAATAATATTAATCTCAACGATTTTTGTAGGAATATTAATTCCTCTTTGTTTTGTACAAGCAGGGAATCCTTGGAATTCAATCCAGTTTTTTTATTACTCATTGGTCTTTTTGTCCGTATTAAGCGGAGTGTCTGTTGGTGAATATTTTGAAAGAATAAGGAAAGAAAATAAGTCATCGGAAAATGAGTATTCCGCCAAGGTGTGGACAGCTACGGCAGTGTTACTTATATTGATCATACCGACGTTGGTTTCAACTTTAAGAAATTATTTGCCGTCAAGACCTCCGGCAAAGATTTCAATTGAAGAACTGCAAGCTCTAAAGTTTCTTAAGGACATGCCGGATGGAGTTGTTTTAACACAATTGTATGACAGGGAGTTGGCTGACAAGGCAATAGCTAATCCTCCGAGACCTTTATACCTCTACGAATCGACAGCTTACGTAGCGGCGTTAAGCGGAAAGCAGACTTTTCTCGAAGACGAGGTAAATCTGGAGATTACAGGATATGACTGGAAGAGAAGAAGAGAGGATATTATCAGGAATTTTGGCGACACAACCTACCTTAAGAATTTAGGGATAACTTATATCTACATTCCGGATGAGGAAAGTTTTAAGTATAAAGATGAAATGAAGAGTATAAACATCTACAATAAGGATAATATAGCGATATACAAATTATGATTTCTGTAGTTATAAACACCCTTAACGAGGAAAAAAATCTGCCTAAAGCCTTGATGTCGATTGAGAATTTTGCTGATGAAGTTGTTGTTGTTGATATGTACTCCGATGACGATACGGTGGTTATAGCCAAGAGAGCAGGTGCAAAGGTGTATGAGCATAAAAGGACCGGTTATGTCGAACCGGCAAGAAATTATGCTATAGAAAAAGCCACAGGTGATTGGGTGTTTGTTTTGGATGCGGATGAGGAGGTGTCCAAGGGGCTTGTGCGCAAGTTGAAAGAAATTGTTTCAGACCCTAAATCGGCGGATTATTACAGAGTACCGAGGAAAAATATTATTTTTGGTAAATGGATTAAACATTCGCGTTGGTGGCCAGACTATAACATCCGCTTTTTCAAAAAAGGATGTGTTTCCTGGAACGAGATAATTCATTCCATTCCCTTAACAATCGGGAAAGGAGCAGATCTTGATTCCGATGAGGATGCATCGATTATACACAACAATTATGTAAGCATTGATCAGTATATCGATAGACTGAATCGTTATACGACTCATCAATGCGACCTTCTTTTAAAAGGCGGCTACGAGTTTGATTGGAAGGATGTTGTCAAAGAGCCGGTAAGGGAGTTTGTAAGCAGGTATTTTCAGGGTGAGGGTTATAAGGATGGTTTACACGGACTGGTTTTGGCAATCCTGCAGGCATTTTCCGAAGTTGTTTTATATCTTAAAGTTTGGCAGCAGGGTGGGTTTGAAGACAAGAGTATTTCAGTGAAAAAAGCGGTATTTGAAATGAAGGAAGCAAACAAAGAAGTTAATTATTGGACTGCAGATACGTTGATCAAAGAAGGTGGAGGTTTTGTACAAAAGATAAAAAGGAAATTTAAACTTGGCTGATTTTAAAACTTTTGTATTTTTAAATAGTCCCGCGGGAGATAAAAATTCATGGATAAACTACCGAGCGTATATATAATAATTTTGAACTGGAATCGTTTGGGCGATACACTTTCCTGTTTGGAATCTATAGAAACAATTTCAAAGACAGGATTCGATCTGCACGTTTTGGTTGTCGACAACGGTTCAACTGACGGCAGTGTGGAAACTCTAAAGAAGTACAAAGGTGATGGTTTTATATTATCAATTATTGAAAATAGGGAAAATTTAGGTTTTGCGGCGGGAAATAATATCGGTATTGAGTATGCCATTAAAGAAGCTGCCGACTTTCTGTTGGTTTTAAACAACGATACACTGGTCGATAAAAATTTGCTGAAAGAATTTCTGGTTGCCGCGAAAAAATATCCCCAGGTGGGAATTTTTACTCCAAAGATATATTTTGCAAAAGGTTTTGAATTTAAGAAAAAATATAAAGAAGAAGACCTTGGAAAAGTAATATGGTCGGCTGGTGGGGATATTGATTGGAATAATGTTTATGCAACAAACCGTCACGTTGATGAAGTCGACAGTAAACGTCTGGATAAAGATACGGATTCTGATTTTGCAACCGGTGCGGCAATGTTTTTAAGAGCAGAAGTTGTAAAAAAGTATGGTAATTTTGACGAAAGGTATTTTATGTATTTCGAGGATGTGGATCTTTGCGAGAGATATAAAAGAGTGGGCGGAAAGATAATGTATGTTTCCAAATGCAGACTTTGGCACAAGGTTGCACAAAGCTCCGGTATTGGGAGTGATCTAAACGATTATTTCATTAGCAGGAACCGCCTTCTTTTTGGTATGGGCTATGCTCCACTACGAACAAAAATGGCCCTATATAAAGAAAGCGTTAAATTTTTGCTGAATGGGAGGGTTTGGCAGAAGAAGGGTGTTGTTGATTTTTATACTGCAAATTTTGGAAAAGGATCATGGAAGTTTAAATAATATGAAGAAAGGTGATAACAACAGTACAGTAACAATAAGCGCGATTATTATTGCAAAAAACGCGGAAGACTCGATAGAGAACTGTCTTAAGTCATTACTTTGGTGTGACGAAATTGTTGTTGTAGATACCGGATCAAAAGACAAAACGCTCGATATTTGCAAAAAGTATAACTGCAGAATTTTCAACCAAGGCGGTAAAAGTTATTCCCTTTGGAGGAACGTCGGTCGGTCAAAAGCGCAAGGAAAATATTTGATTTATTTGGACACCGATGAGGAAATCGACAAAAACCTTCGGGAAGAAATGGAGGAAAATGTCTCCAATTGGCCACATAATGTCGCGTGTTTTGCGGCCCCACGAAGAAATATCATTTTTGGAAAGTGGCTAAAACATGGTGGTTGGTATCCGGATTATGTCATCAGACTTTTTAAAAAGGACAGTTTAATCAAGTGGAATAATGATTTGCATGAGCAACCGGAATATGTTGGGAGACTGGAGTATTTGAAGAATCCGATCATTCATTACAAAGAGAAAATGCTGTCGGAGATGTTGATAAAGACAAACAAACGTTCGGAAACAGAAGCAAAGTTAATGTTTGATGCAAATCATCCACCCATGACCGTCGGGAGGTTTTTAAGTGCAATGTTTAGAGAATTCTGGTATAGATTTATCAGAAATCTTGCATTTTTGGATGGTGGTGAAGGAGCGATAATGGGAATCTATCAGGTGTACAGCAGATTTATTTCTTATGCCAAACTTTGGGAGATGCAGTTAAATAAAGACAACAAGTGATTATGAAAGGTGCAATTTACAATCCTTACTGGGACACGCTCGGAGGCGGAGAACGCTACACAATTTCTTTTGCGAAAGTCTTGACGGAGCTCGGATACTCCGTTGATATTGAATGGAAGGACGCCGGTATTTTAGGAAAAATAGAAGAGCGTTTCGGGATTAAACTCAACAATGTCAATTTTGTTGAAAGTGTCAGAAAAGGCGAAGGGTATGATGTATGTTTTTGGATATCTGACGGGAGCATTCCACTTCTCCATTCAAGATTAAACATTCTTCACTTTCAGGTTCCTTTTGTAAATGTTAATGGCGATTCGTTAATTAACAGGATGAAAATGTATCGGATAAAAAGTGTTATTTGTAATTCCAATTTTACAAAAAAAGTAATCGATAATGAGTATAAAGTTAATAGTTTGGTGGTGTACCCTCCATGCGACACTTCAAAGATTAAATCGAAAAGAAAAGAAAATGTTATTTTGTCCGTTGGCAGGTTTTCCCAACTCCTTCAGGCAAAACATCAGGACGTTTTACTGGATGCTTTTGTAAAAATGACAAACCGGGGGTTGAATGATTGGAAACTTCTTTTAGTTGGTGGGTCGGACGTCGGTTCGGATGAATTTCTTAAAATTTTAAGGAGAAAAGCGGAAGGGTACCCGATTGAGATAATTGAAAACCCCGATTATAAAAAGCTGGTGTATTTATATGGGACTGCAAAAATATTCTGGTCTGCAAGTGGTTATGGTGAAGACGAAAAAGAAAATCCTAAGAAAGTCGAACACTTTGGCATTTCTCTGGTCGAGGCCATGGCTGCAGGATGTACCCCCGTTGTCTATAATGCAGGTGGTTTTCCGGAAATAGTCGAGCATGGCAAAAACGGAATGTTATGGAAGAGCGAGAATGAACTTGTTAGAATTACGAAGGCTTTGATTTCGGATGGTAAAAACTTAAGGAGTTTATCAAAGGAAGCTGTAAAGAGATCGAAAGATTTTAATTATGAGAGATTTAAAGAAGCTGTTGAAAAAATTCTTCAATAATTATTGGCCAATATTTTTGATTGTTGTTTTGGTAGTAGCCTTTTTTTGGAAATTTTTCTTCCTGGGTCAAATCCCGATTCCGGGAGATTTTGTTGTCGGAACGTATTATCCGTGGCTTGATTATAAATGGGGGTATTCTGTCGGAGTGCCGGTTAAAAATCCAATAACTACAGATGTTGTTTCTTTTAGTTTCCCAATGAGGTTATTGGGAATAGAATTTATTAAAAATTTTCAACCGCCTTTATGGAATCCTTATATATTATCAGGTACGCCGCTATTGGCGAATTTCCAATCAGCACCGCTTACTTTTACGAATATTTTTTATTTTATTTTCAGTGATCTAGATTCTTGGGGGTTGCAAGTTGCAGTTCAACATCTCTTTGTTATTTATTTCACCTATATTCTTCTTCGAAATTGGAATAGGAGTAAATTGTCAGCTCTGGTGGGAGGTGTAATTTTTGCTTTTAGTGGTTTTAATATGATTTGGTCCCAATGGAATTCACATACTTTAGCAGCTTCTTTTATACCACTTCTTGTTTTATCAGTCGATCGTTTTTTAACAACATCAAAAAAGAAGTATTTGATATTAATGGCGCTAGCATTAACATTTCAAATTTTTAGTGGTTATCCTCAAATTACGCTTTATACAATTCTGGCACTGGGGATTCTTTGGCTAGTAAGAATAAGAAAAATATCTGGTGGTCTAAAAAAAACGTTTTTTCTTATCGTGTTCGGAATTGTCGGACTTGGTATGGCTATGGTACAAATAATACCTGCTGCAGAATTGCTATCTCTTTCACAGCGAGCGATTGAACTGAATCCTTATAACTGGGCATTTTTACCCTACAGCAAAATTATTACCTTTATTGCACCTGATTATTTTGGTAATCATTCTACCGGTAATTACTGGGGTCCTCAGGATTATACATCAAATGTTGGTTTTGTTGGAGTAATTGCGCTTTGTCTCGCGGGGATTGGTATAGCCAAAACGAGGAAATATATTCCTGTAAAATATGCCACTATACTTGTTATTGTTACTTTAATATTTTCATTCTCGACCCCCATATCGGTAATGGTATGGAATTCAAATTTATTAGGTCTAAAGGCAGCAGCAGCTCATAGAGCACTCGTACTTTGGAATTTTGGCATCGGTGTTTTGGCAGCATATGGATTCGATCTATTGGTTGGACAAAAAATTAAATTAAAACATACACTCGGTATATTTTTTGTATTTATAGTATTAGTGACTTATTACTGTTTTAGTATATATAATATTAAATTTTATATAGGTAATGCCGTGCTTTCTTCAGGGATTAATAAATATGAAGTTGGCATACGAAATTTAATTTTTCCAACAGGTATATTTTTATTATTTTGCACGTGTATAGTGTTTATTTGGAAAAATATATTTAATAAATTTGGTAAATATATTGTTTTGTTTTTGTTGGTCTTTGAACTTTTTAGGTTTGGATGGAAATATACGCCATTTACAAAAAAAGAATTGGTATATCCAACGACACCGTTAATTGAGTACCTTCAAAAACAACCCAAACCGGTAAGGATTACTGGAGTAAAAGTAATCCCAATGAATATTCGTATGCAATATGGTTTGGAATCTCCGGAAGGGTATGATGCTGTATATCCACAGAGAATTGCGCAGTTTTTGGCTACGTCTGGAAGCTCAAACAGTTCAGCAACAACAGCAAACAGATATGGTTTTGTTGATAATGAAGAATCCCCATTAATAGGATTAATGAATACAAAATATATTCTTGCACTTAAAACAGACGAAAAAGGTAAGCCATCTCCAAACGGTGAAGTTTCACCATCACTTTATGAAAAAAATAATTTAGCATACGAGTCGGGGTCTGTCGCTGTAATGGAAAAAAATAATTATATTGATCGGGCGTTTATGGTTTATCAATGGGAAACAATATCCGATGATAAAGAAATTTTAGATACTTTACTTAAGAATGACTTTCCACATAAAAAGAAAGTAGTATTAGAAGAACATCTAGATTTAGGCCAAACGAATGGGGATGTCAATAACTATGTTAATTATACCTCTTATGAAGAAACATCAAGCGTCATGGATGTGTTTACTGAAAAAAGCGGTTTGCTTTTTGTTTCCGACGCGTATTATCCAGGTTGGAAAGCATATGTGGATGGGGTAGAGACAAAGATTCTGAGATCTGACTATGTATTTCGTGCGCTTATAGTTCCCGAGGGGAAGCATGTTATAAAGTTTGAATATAAACCAAAGAGTTTTTATTACGGTTTAATCATTTCCACTATTAGTTTTTGTGTTTTGTTATTGTATACTTACAAAATTAAAAGATATGCAAGACATGAGAACAAAAGTCTCAAAACCAAAGCATAAATTACCGGAACAATTAACTGCCAAGGAGCTTCATGAACAGGTTCCTCCCAATTGGTATTATCAATCTCTTAAAGTTGATCCTTTTCAGAAATATTGGCATAGAAGGAGATTTGAAGAGGTATTAAAGGTTTTAGAAAAAGTTCAGGGAGAGGTTTTAGATATTGGTTGCGCTGACGGAATGTTTTCTAAAGTAATTTTTGATGGGACAGGAGCAAAGAAATTAATCGGCATTGATGTTCTTAAGACTTCTGTCGATTGGGCGAACAAGCACTGGAAGAAACAGAAAGGAATGATATTTAAAGTCGGAGATGCGCATAAACTGAATTTTCCGACATCGTCTTTATCGGCCGTTTTTGCAATGGAGGTACTCGAGCATGTACACAAACCCGTTAATGTATTTAAAGAAGTAAAAAGGATTCTAAAGAAAGGTGGATATGCGGTATTTTTAGTGCCATCAGATAGTATCCTGTTTCAGGTAATCTGGTACCTTTGGCTACATTTTTATCCTCGAGGATGGGTTTGGAGGGAAACGCATATCCAAACATATAGAAACAACGCGCTTCCAAGAATGTGCAAAGAAGCCGGATTTAAAGTAGAGGTTGATAAAAAGTTTAATCTGGGAATGTTACATCTTGTTAAGGTGAGAAAATAAGGGGTTGTTTGAGGTACAATGTAATGTAATGGTGGGTAAGATATCGGTAGTAATACCAAACTATAACGGCATAGATCTTTTAAAAAAGAATCTTCCGATAATTATATCTTCAACAAGAGATTACGCGCCCGATGCCGAAATAATAGTTGCTGACGATGCCTCAACCGATGAAAGTGTGGCGTTCTTAAGAGGTCTTGCGGGAGTTAAGATTATAAAACTTACAAAGCATCGTGGTTTTTCCTCGACGATAAATTCGGGGATTAAGATGTCCAAGGGGGATTTTGTTGTTCTTTTAAACAACGACGTAATTCCCGAAAAGGGTTATTTGGAAAATTCAATAAAACACTTTAAGGATAAAAATGTTTTTGCTGTATCTTTCCACGAAAAAGGTTATGGATGGGCAAGAGGGTATTTTAAAGATGGTTATGTAAACCACGAAGGAGTTTTAGGTGAGGATAAGGTTCATGAGAGCTTTTGGGTAAACGGTGGATCCGGTATTTTCAGAAAAGAACAACTTAGAGATCTTGGATATTTTGATGATAAACTATTTAGCCCTTTTTATTGGGAAGATATAGATTTGTCATACCGCGCGGCAAAAAGAGGTTTAAAGGTTTTGTGGGATCCTGATAGTAATGTTATTCATAACCACGAATCCACAACCGGCAAAATTTCCAAAAGGACAAGGAATTATATTGTTGAACGTAACCAATTGTTGTTTATCTGGAAAAATATTACTTCCCCGATACTTTTTCGTAAACATCTAATAGGTTTGTTCGGGCGTTTGGCGAGACAGCCAATGTACTTGAGAATAGTAATAGCGGCACTTTTAAAGATTGGAATTGTTAAATCTAAAAGACAAATCGAAAAGAAAGAAGCAAAGGTTTCCGACGAAGCAATCTTTCTGAGGTTTAGCAAATAAGATGGACATATCCGTAATTATTGTTAATTACAATACCAAAGAAGCGACATCTGAATGTATAGAATCGTGTTTAGACGAAGGCTCCGGATATAAGATTGAAGTGATAGTGGTGGATAACGGATCGAGTGACGGCTCAATAGAATATCTTAAGAGGCTCTATGGTGATAAAGGCGCTAAAGTAATTATTAAGGCAAATAAAAATAACGAAGGCTTTTCTAAAGGGGTAAATGTGGGTTTGGGCAATTCGAAGGGTAAATACAAATATCTTTTGAACTCGGACACAAAAGTGGAGAAAGGAGTTTTTAAAAAGCTGGTTGCATATGCTTCTTCACACCAGGACGTTGGTGTTTTGGGTACGAAACTGATACTTCCGGACGGAACGGTCCAAAAATCATGTTTTAATTTTCCTTCAGTAAAGAATGCCTTTGAAGAGTTTTGGATCGGAAAAGAAAAAAAATATTCATCCTTTTTCAGTAGGGAAACGGCAGGAGTAGATGCTGTTGTTGGTGCTTCTTTTTTCATAACACCAGGATGTTTTGAGAAAGTGGGGCTGTTTGACGAAAGGTATTTTATGTATTTTGAAGATCTGGATTATTGCAGGAGAGTAAAAAAAGCCGGATTTAATGTAGTTTATTTTCCCGAAGCGACGGTTTTCCACTATCATGGATTGAGTGGTAAGGATATTGTGGGTGGGTCTAACCAGTGGAGAAGATTATTTCCATCAAGCAAGATATTTAATGGTTTTTTAAAACACTATTTGCTTAACGTGGTCATATGGTCAGGACAGAAGGCTAGAAGTATAATGAGTAAGATATGAAAGTCAAAAAAGGGGTGTTACTGTTTTTAATATTGGCATTAGCAACTTTTTTAAGACTTTGGAAGATAGATAAAGTCCCGGTTTCGCTTTTTGGTGACGAGCTTGATGTGGGCTACCAAGCATATTCGATTTTAAAGACAGGACGGGATTATAACGGTAACTTCATGCCGCTTCATTTTCACTCTCTTGCCGAATGGAGAACGCCTTTATATTTATATTCTGCGGTTCCCACCGTTGCCATATTTGGTATAAGCCCATTGGGTGTTCGTTTACCGGCAGTCTTTTTCGGAATTTTGAATGTGTTGGCAATGTATCTCATGACCGAAAAACTTCTTAATTACCAAAGGAAAGAAAAAACAGGAAGTTCGATAAGTCGAAACCAAACGATCGCGCTTTTTGCTGCTTTTTTGCTGACTATTTCACCCTGGCACATACAATACAGTCGTGCGGCTTTTGAAGTTACCCAACTTTTGTTTTTTTATCTTTTCGGAATATATTTATTTTTCGTGTCTTTGGAGAAGCCAAAATATCTTTGGCTGTCTGCTCTTTGCTTAATACTAACTCCGTGGATATATAGTACGGCAAAGCTTTTTACCCCCTTTTTAATTGTCTTTTTGAGTCTGGTTTGGTTTAAGGAACTTATTAAATTTCCATTAAAAGAATTGATGAAAGGTGTAGTCACCTTTCTTGTATTTGGGTTACCGCTTGTTTATGCAATATTTTTTGGAGGAGGAGCTCAAAGATTCGGATATATAAGTGTGTTTAGCGAACCTACAATGGAAGGAGATATTGGTTTTGCACGCTTAAACGATGCATCTTTTGAAGGCAGTGGCAGGAGTATATTCCAAAAAGTATCCACAAGGGTTATTCATAATAAATATTCCTATTGGAGTGGAAAAATTCTAAACAATTATTTTTCCAGTTTTTCGACAAGTTTCCTTTTTAATACAGGCGACATAAATAGACGCCACAATATTGAAGGAATGGGTGAGTTTTACAAAATTGACGTTATTCCTTTGTTTTTGGGAGTTGTTTTGTTCTTTATGCTTTTTAAGGGCAGTAGGGTAAAGTATTTTATATTGTTCTGGCTTATGGCAGGAGCCTTTCCGTCTTCGATAACACGGGACGGTGGGAATCATGCAACGCGACTGATTCTCGTTTTACCTCCTTTGATATTTTTAATTTCTTACGGATTGGTAGAATTTTCGCAACAACTGTCGCGTAATTGGAAAAAAGTATTTATAGCTTTTTACTCAATCATCCTCATTTTTTGTTTTTATCTTTATCAACACAATTACTGGATACATAATCCTTGGTACTCCGAGCGTTGGTGGCATGCCGGTTTTGAGGAAACGGTTAAATATTTGAAAGTTAATGAAGGTAAATATGACAAAATTATATTTTCGAATGCAAACGAACCACCATACATTTTCTTTGTTGGCTGGTATCAGTACCCTCCTGGTGAGTGGCAGAAAGGTTTAAAAGACGTCAGTATTGAAGGATTCTCTCCTCTGAAAAATATTGGAAAGTACTATTTTGGACAGATGGAAAAGATTGGGATTTATGACCTTTCGAAGTATTTACCGGAAGGTACTGTCTATGTTGCAACAGAGAGGGAGGTAAGCATTAATTTAATCAGAGAACCAAACCGCACCCCTCCCGGGCTGGTGCTGCTTAAATCAGTTGCTTATCCATCAGGAGAACCCGCATTTTATATTTTTAAGCGTAGTGGAACATAATAAATCCTGTTTTCTTATATTTGCTTGAAGTAATTTTTCCGACTTTTTAGATATTTTAATATTTTAAACTTGTATAATTTTTTTAGGAAGTATGTTTAAACACAGATCTTTGATTATTTTACTGTTTCTTGGACTGGTTTTGAGATTATCATTGGTTTTTATCGGATACCACGGCGATCTTAATAATAATATTTCCTGGGGAACACTTGCGTACAGCAGGGGCTTAAACGGATTTTATGGGTCATCGGATGCTTCAGAATGGCCTTATTCGGCTCCCAATCAACCTCCGCTGACTTTACTTTTATTTGCAGGTTTGAGATTGGTTTGGGAAGTAACCGAAAAAATAATATTGTTTCTCAATGCAAACATACCAATCTTTCCCTCAAAACTCGTATGGTTTTGGGGCGACAAAGGGATGATTCTGCTTGTAAAACTTCCGTCTATTATTGCCGACCTTTTAATAGGTCTTTTAATTTATAAATTCATAAAACGTAGTGTTAAATACGGGAAAAAAGCGATTGTACCATTTTGTTTTTGGCTTTTTAATCCCTTAGTTTGGTACAATTCTTCGGTTTGGGGACAGACGGATGCAGTTGTAAATTTGCTGGGACTTGTCGCCGTTTTTGCCTTGCTCGATAAAAAATTGGAAAGATTCGCACTCTTTTTTGCGTTGTCGCTTCTTTTTAAAGGCTCGCTTGCGGTATTTATACCCCTATTACTGATAGTTGCATTGAAACAGGGTCATTCGGTCAAAAAATGGATATTGTCGGCCATCTATGTATTAGGCGCCGTTTTTTTAACGTCTGTTTGGTTTCATCCTTATTTGGATTTGCCCATATGGCTTTTTAATTTGTACAAAGAACGGATAATGCCCGGTGAGATTGGGTACCTGACAGCGAACGCATTTAATCTATGGTATCTCGTCTCTTCCGGTAAAACCCCGGATTCAATTCAATCGGTTATTTTTTCTGCAAGAACTGTTGGATTTATTATTTTCGGAGGATTTTATTTACTGATTTTACAAAAACTTAGAAAAACCTTTGATAATCATACGGTATTTTTTTCTTTATTGTTGGTTGCGCTTATTTCATTCCTTTTTCTGACCCGTATACATGAGAGGTATCTTTATCCACTTTTTCCGTATGCAACACTTCTCCTGTTACCGATTCCCGAAATGGCTTTTCCGTTAGTAATACTATCAATAATTCATCTGTTTAACCTTTACAACCTATTTTGGGTACCCAGTATTCCCATTCTTGAAGTTATTATGAGAAATAGTGTATTACCTAGTGTTTTCTCGATTATTACAATAACTGTATTTATATATTTGCTTTATCTTTTCCTTCGACAAACCAGCCTCTTGAAAAAATAATTACAGAGATTAATTGAATACTGATATAATTAATGGGATGAAGAAGACTTTTTTGGCAATAATTCTTCTGCTTGGTTTTTTACTGAGGATAATCGCATTGGACAAATTTCCGGTAGGTTTTACTCCAGATGAGGCTTCTTTCGGATATGACGCTTATTCGATTCTAAAAACCGGTAAGGATCAGTGGGGAAAGACTCTGCCTTTGGTTTTTGAATCTTTCGGTGATTACAAATCACCTTTATATGCATATCTTACAGTTCCTTCTGTTGCCACTTTTGGCCTGAATAAATTTTCCGTACGTTTACCAAACGCGGTGATTGGGACATTGGCAATCTATGCGGTATATTTATTGGTCGGGAAACTTGTGGAGAAGAAGGGCGCAGAGAGTGATTTAATGGCTACTTTCGCCGCACTTCTTTTGGCTATTTCCCCATGGCACATCATGATGAGCAGGGGAGCTTTTGAGGCCAACCTGACAACCTTTTTATTACCTCTGTCGTTATATTTTTTCTTTAAAAGCTTTGAAAAACCGAAGAATTTGATCCTGTCTGTGATATTCGTCGGGTTAAATATCTTTTCATATCATTCGGCTAAATTTGTTACGCCTCTGGTATTTTTGGCTGCAATATTGATCTATCGTCGTAGGTTATTCAATAACTTCGGAATTTATCACAAGGTAAGTATTGGACTGGTCCTCATTTTCATCGTCTTATTTGCCTTCAGTCTGAAAGCAGGTTCTTCGACCCGAATTTTTGATGTGAGCATTTTTAAAACTTCACTTCTGGAAGCGTCTTCGGAAAGAATAAAGGCAATTAATGAAGGAATGAACCCGCTTCTTGCGAGGTTTGTTTACAACAAGTATCAAGCAGGGATAAGGCATTTTGTGGGGAATTATATTACCTATTTTTCACCACAGTTTTATTTCTCGCAGGGTCCTGGGGAGTCAACTTATGGAATGGTTCCGGGAAGGGGTGTTTTGTATTGGTTTGAGTTACCGTTGGTGCTGCTTGGATTTATGTATTTATTAAAAAATATTTCCAACAGATCCTTATGGATAATTGTTGTGTGGTTTTTGCTGTCGCCAATACCGGCCGCTTTGTCTACGGGACCGGGATATGCAGCAAACAGGGCCGTTGTCGCCCTTCCTTCAATTCAGATAATTTGTGCAACTGGACTTTATTACCTAATTGGCAAGATGGATTCCCTAAAGTATAAAAGGACAGTACTTGCCGCTTTCGGTGTAAGCGTATTTATGTTTTTGGGTTACTTTATGTTTAACTATTTTGTGCTTTCTCCGCAAAACGTTGCGAAGGGAATGCTTTATGGAAATTATGAAGCGCTCGATTATGTAGCCAAAAACTATAACCAAAGGTCTGTAACCGTAAGCCGGAGATTGTCTGAACCGCACATTTATGTTGCATTCATCAACAAATGGGACCCAGCTGATTATCAGGAGAATTCGAAACTATGGAACTATAAGAATCTGAATTTGGGGTGGGTGGATCAGATGCCGGAATATCGACTCGGAAATTATTTATTTAAAAATATTAATTACAGTGAGTATGCAAATGAAAACACACTACTCGTCGGTAGGCCCGATGAGTTTCCGGCAAGTATATTATTCGACAAACTATTTTCATATCCGGATGGGGAAAAGGCTGTTGTGATAGTTGACACAATTAATCAAAAATATGCCTGGAAAAATTAATCGGTTTCATATTTTATTACTTCTGGTATTTTTGTTGGCCTTGGTTTTGAGATTTTGGAAACTTGGTTTATACCCTGAAGCAATCGACGAAGACGAAATGGCGTTTGGCTACTACGGGTACTCACTCGTCAATTTTGGAACTGACGAATACGGACATAAGTTGCCGATATATTTTGAATCTGTAGGAGACTATAAATATGGTTTGTACTCATATCTGGCAGCAATACCTATAAAAGTGTTTGGACTAAATAATGTTACGACGAGATCGATCTCTGCTTTGGCAGGTTCTTTGTCGGTAATACTGATATTTTATCTTGTAAAAAAACTTTCCGGTAATCCCACTTTTTCGATAATAAGTGCTTTAGTACTTGCTTTAAATCCTATTCATATCCACTTTTCCAGAGTTGCATATAACAACGGCTTAGGAGCTTTTTTTTCTATGCTTGCGGTTTACCTGTTTGTAGTTTATGTCTCTGATAAGAGAAAGCGGTATCTTCTTTACTCATTTGTTTCTGCCCTGCTCGCATTTTATACATATCAAACCTACAGAATATTTTTACCGGCTGTAATAATCACATATTATTTGTTGAATTTCAAAAAATTTGTGAAAGATAGCAGGATAAATATCTTTACGACACTGCTCGTGTCTGTAGCTTTACTTTCTTTTATCCCCGCCCAAAGTCGAGCCAGGTCTACGGGCATGGATATTTTAATAGACCGCCCTAAATTGATAGAACAATATACGGAAGATGGTTTGTCTAACGTTAGTATGTTAAGTACCAGACTGCTGCACAATAAATATGTTTCAATGTCGTACGGTTTTATAAACCGGTATTTTTCTTATTTCGATCCGGTTTTCTTGTTTTCACAATTGTCCGCACAGACAGAAAGACACAGTGTCCCCAATATGGGAGTATTTTATTTTTTTGAATCAATATTTTTTGTAATTGGCTTAATTTGTGTAAGAAAGGTTTTTAAAGGCAATAATTATTTGCTCCCCTTAATATTTGTAGTTGCTGCCCCAATTGCTGCCGCAACGGTTGTAGGTGACAGAAGTATAACAAGATCGATGATATTGGTATGGGGTATGTCGATCTTTATTTCAGCCGGAGTTTATCAATTATTAAAAGAATGGAAAAGACTTTATATCGTGGTGGCTTTTCTTTATATCGGCGGTTTATTTTATTTTTTGCATCAGTACTATATTCACAAACCCCTCCATCAACCTTGGTATGGCGATGTGGGTTTAAGCGAGATGGTGTCATATACCAGTAAACACAGTTTGGATTATAGATATGTCGTAATTTCGAAGGGTCATTACATGCCTTTTATTTACTACAATAAACTGTCTCCAGACTATCTTAAAAATAAGGCTGTTTTTTTGAATATTAAACCCGATACTGGAACTAAGATTCAAAGTATTGATAATATTATTTTTAATATGCCGTACGATTGTCCGTCGGCTGGAAAATTAAACGTTCTTTATGCATGTTTTGGTTACCGGATACCAAAAAATTCTAAGGTGGTAAATCTAATTCGATTTCGTGATAATCAACCAGCGGTTGTTTTGATCGAATTTGGAAAAACGGATGGAAAATTACCCGAGAGGTTAGAATATTTTGACAACGATTCGCGTTTTACCAATGGTATTTTGCCTGATAGTTATCCATATTTTTGGCCTGAAAAATGATTAATTTTATTAAAATGCGAGGTTTTCGTATTGCTTTTCCCCTAGTAATATTTATTGCATTATTGTTGCGGTTGTGGAATTTTACCGGAAACCCACCCTCTTTAAACTGGGATGAGGTAAGTTTGGGTTACAATGCCTATTCAATATTGGAAAGCGGGAAGGATGAGTGGGGAAAAACTCTGCCGATAATTTTTCAGGCATATGGAGATTACAAATTACCCGTTTATGTATATGTTTTGGCCCCCTTTGTTTCAGTTTTTGGCCTAAATGAATTTTCAGTAAGATTCCCTTCCGTACTTGCGGGAACTTTAACAGCTGCCTTAACTTATTTAATTGTAAAGAAATTATTTAGTCGAAATGACAAGACTTCAAAAGAATTGTTGGGATACGATCTGACAGAAACTCAGGTTAATATGCTTGCTTTGATTTCTTCCTTTCTTGTAGCCGTGGAACCCTGGAGCCTGTTTCTGTCGCGTCCCGCCTTGGAGGCAAATCTCGCACTGTGTCTATTTATGACTGCCCTCTATCTGTTTTTGCGGGCACTGTCTTCATTTAAATATCTGCCATACTCGCTGTTGGTTTTCGGACTTAGTGTTTGGACGTATAACTCTTATCGAATATTTACGCCGCTTTTTCTGGTGCTGCTTTTTCTTTTGTACAAAAAGGAACTTTCGGATATCTTGAAAAGAAAGGTTTTAACCGTTTTCTGTTTACTCCTTACTCTTTTATTTTTCCTGCCAATGTTTATTCAGATGATAGTCGGTGTCGGGCAGGAGAGATATAAAAAGGTTGCCATTATAGACGACGGGGCAATCGGCCAAATTGTTATGCTTCGTGATAGGTATAATTTCAATCCACTCGTTGAGCGCTTAGTTTTTAACCGCCCGACATATTTTGCATATAACTTTTCCAAAAATATGATATCTCATTTTTCTTACAAGTTTTTATTTGGACAGGGAGGAAGCAATTACCAATTTAATATTCCAAATTTTGGGCTTTTATACAAGATAGACCTGATTTTTCTTGTCGTCGGAATATTTTGTTTAATTAAAAAAAGAAGCAGGACATCGACACTTTTGTTGATGTGGCTTTTGTTGGCTGCAATTCCGTCATCAATAACGCGGGAAGCACCCCAGGTATTGCGAAGTATAACTGTTCTTCCCGTCCCGATGATTTTATCTTCCTTTGGTCTGGTTTTAACATTTAAATATTTATACAAGGGGAAATGGGGGATGCTATTGGCAATTGTAGTTACAGCTTTATATTTTGTAATTTTGTTTGCGAGTGCCGGACGATATTTTACCACTTACTTTAATGAATACAGGAAAGATTACTCTTGGTCTTGGCAATATGGGTATAAACAGGTGATTGGTTATGCAAAAAATAACTACGAAAAGTATGACAGAATTATTGTTACTAAAAAGTATGGGGAACCACATGAGTTTTTCCTGTTTTATTTAAAATGGAATCCAAGTTCTTACCAAAACGATAAGAACCTTATACGTTTCAAACAGTCCGACTGGTTTTGGGTTGACAGGTTTGATAAATTTGTTTTTGTAAACGACTGGGACATTCCGAAAGAAGAGTGGCAGCCATTTATAATGGAAAGCGGGAAAGAGGATGTGGACTGTCGTAGTATCAGATGTCTGTTGATTACGAGCCCCGGTAATTTTCCGAAAACCTGGAACAAGCTTGACACGGTTAATTTCCTTGACGGAAAACCCGCCTTTGAAGTATATGAAAATTGAAAAATTAAAGAAGGTTAATTGGCTGATTTTATCGATACTTGTACTTGCAAGTTTACTGCGGCTTTGGAGACTCAATGTTAATCCTCCTTCACTGTCTCCCGATGAGGCTGCGCTCGGATATAATGCCTACTCGATATTAAAAACCGGAAGAGACGAATATGGGAAAATTCTGCCTATTATTTTCAAATCGTTTGGTGATTACAAACCGGGTCTTTATGTATACCTTACGGTGCCGTTTGTAGCGACGTTAGGTTTAAACGAGTGGTCGGTGAGACTTCCTTCGGCTTTGGCGGGAGTCGTAGCGGTATATTTATTATATTTAATAGTAAAGAAATTTACGGAGGAAAAAGAGAATCAATTGCTGGAGCGGACATTGCCAATTATTTCTGCGCTTCTTTTGGCGATTAATCCATGGCATATTCATTTGAGCCGGGGTGCCTGGGAAGTAAATGTTTCCTTAACACTTGCTCTGTCCGGAATATACTTTTTTCTGAAATCGCTAAAAAATTCCCGATATCTGATATTTTCTGCTTCGTTATTTGCTCTGACTTTTATTGCCTACCAGGGAGCGAAATTGTCTACGACGATAATTTTAAGTGTACTTCTCCTGATCTTCTTTAAAGATGCGGTGAGGCTTTTAAAATCGAATTTGAAAATTGTTATTTTGTCATTAATTGTCGCCATTTTAATATCTCTTCCGGTTCTTATCAGTTTTGACAGGGGTCAAACTGGAAGACTGTCGGTTTTCAGTATATTTTCCTACCCAAGATCTAGAGACTATATTGAAAAAATGCTGTCCCAAAATAATGAAAAAATCGGTGACATTAATTATTTGTTGTTTCATAATGAAACCTTAAATTTCAAAAGGGGAATATTGGGGAGGTATTTTAATCATTTTTCGGGAAGATTTTTATTCTTCGAAGGTGATTATCAAAACCCTAAGCATTCTTCTCCGAATCACGGTATGCTTCTTATGGTTGATTTGCTTCTTCTTCCTCTTGGGGTTTTTTATCTTATTCGAAAAGGCGGAAATTTTTCAAAACTTACATTTCTCTGGCTTATTCTTTCTCCGCTGCCGGCAGTATTGACGCGCGACCAAGTCCAAGCGGTTCGTGGATATAACATGGTGATTCCTTTAACACTGATATCTGCTTATGGGTTTGCAAGCCTCTTGGAATTTGTTAAAGGCGTAAATAAGAGGCTTCGCTTTATAGTTTTCGGGTTTATTATAATTCTGTTTATTACTTCCTTGATTTACTTTCTTGATTCGTATTTCATCCATTTGCCGATTCATAACGCAAAATATTGGAGTTATGGCTACAAGCAGGTTGTACAGAAGATGCTTCCCATTCAGGATAATTACAAAACTGTATATTTTCAGCAAAGTTACGACCAGCCGTATATTTATTATCTTTTTTACTCAAAATACGACCCCTCGGTTTACCAGAAACAGGCTAATCTGTCATATTATTTGGGTCCGGATGTTGGTTTGGTTGAAAAATTGGACAATATTCATTTTTCCGGTTGGAGCTGGCCTTATGCAACCGGAGAGAAATCGACACTTATTATTGGAAACAGTGTTGCAATACCGGCCGACTTTAATCCGAAAGATTACAATCTGATTTCCGAAATTAAATATCCAGATGGTTATATGAGCGCGTTTCGTATTGTTGAGACGAAGTAATTATGAAAAACATAAATAAGATATTGCTTATTCTGATAATAGCCCTGGCAGCCTTTTTAAGGTTGTATAAAGTGGATAGTTATCCAGCCCTCAATGCTGATGAAGCGGCGATCGGATATAATGCATTTTCCTTACTCGAAACAGGTAAGGACGAGCACGGAAATCCATGGCCAATACATTTTCAATCGTTTAACGATTATAAACCGGGATTTTATGTCTATTTGGTGATGCCGTTTGTGAAAGTATTGGGCTTGAATGAATGGTCTGTCCGCCTTCCGAATGTGTTACTGGGATTGCTTTCTGTTTACCTGATCTATTTATTGGCCAGAGAATTATATAATAAAGACGAGGGTTTACTGATTAAGTCTGATCTGTTTCCCGTCTCTGCAGCCTTCCTGTTGGCAATTTCTCCATGGCATATTCATTTCTCACGCGGCGGTTGGGAAGTGAATACGGCCACCTTCTTAATTACTTTAGGTTTTTATCTGCTGTTGAAATATTTGAAAGGAAAAAATATTGCCGTCTTAGCCTTTAGTGTTTTGAGTTTTGCATTGTCTTTGTATACCTATCACGCTGCCCGGATTATTGTTCCACTTTTACTTTTTGGCACTGCTTTATTTTACTTTAAGGAAATAAAGAAAAATATTAAACAGTTGTTGGTTGCTGCTATAGTTGGCTTGGTTCTGGTTTTTCCCTTGGTGCGGGATTTAACAAAAGGAGAAATAGTCTCAAGAGCTGCCGGCGTCGGTCTATTTGCCGACGTTGGGCCAATTGAGAAAACCAATGAACAGAGAATGGAACATCATGGTTATACCTCCGTTTTCCTGCACAATAAAGTTGTTAATTACGGCTTAACTTTTCTGAAGAATTGGTCTGCGCATTATCATGGTCTTTTTCTGTTTGTGTCTGGAGATGTTATCCAAAGAAATGCGGTTCCCGAAACCGGCCAGATGTATTTGTTTGAAATAATTACTGTTTTGGTGGGGATGATCTTTGTATGTCGAAAGCTTAATATGTCCTCAAAACCTTTCTGTCTGCTTTTGTGGTGGCTTCTGATCGCGCCTGTTCCTGCAGCGCTAACTTTTCAGTCTCCGCACGCCCTTCGGGCACAGAATATGATAATTCCTTTAACCTTAATCAGTGCTTTGGGTGTGTCTATGCTCATAGATTTTGCGGTGAAGAGAAAGAGATTGGTCAAAAACGTTACACTTTTCCTTTTTGGAGCTTTGGTAGCATGGAACTTCGGGCGTTATTTGCATATGTACTGGCTTCACATGTCAAAGGAATACCCGTTTTCTTCTCAATATGGAGTGAAGGAGTTGGTGGATTATATAGATAGTCGGGATAAAGAATATAAGAACATTGTGGTCACAAATAAGTATGACCAACCATATATTTTGTTTCTGTTTTATACCAAATATCCGCCACATACGTTTCAAAATGAGCATATTTTAACCCCAAGAGATAAATACGGTTTTTCAACAGTTGATCGGTATTCAAATTATGTATTTAAGTCCATAGATTGGGATAAAGATAAACTCTTATATCCGGATAGTTTGATAATCGGATCAAATGAAGAAATACCGGATGAGGCCAATATCACAAAGAGAATTTATGGCAGCAATGGTTATCTATATTTTAAGATAGTATCAAATTGATAATTGATGTCTGATTTTACATGTCAAATCTCTTAAAAGCCTTCATTGGGAAAAAAGATAAAATAATTGACCTGCTTGTAATTCTCTTGCCGCTACTTGTGAGTTTGTTGGTATTTAGGAAGTATATATTCAACAATCTTTTACCGATTCCGGCAGATATTTTCCCTGGGCTTTATTTCCCTTGGTTTGACTACAAATGGGGATACCACACTCCTGTTCCCGTCCAAAATACGGCCGTTTCCGATGTTGTGTCTATTTTGTATCCCTGGAGAATACTGGCCTTCAGATTATTAAAAGAAGGCATTTTGCCTTTGTGGGATCCGACAATACTTTTAGGAACACCACTTCTGGCGAACTTTCAATCGGCGGTTTTTAATCCAATTAATATACTGTTTTTTGTTTTGCCGGAATATCATGCCTGGAGTCTTGGGGTTATCTTCCAGCCTATTTTGGCGGTTTTATTTTCCTATCTTTTTTTAAGAAACCTGAATCTTAAAAAGTTTCCTGCACTTTTCGGTTCGCTACTTTATGCCTATTCCGGATACAGCATTGTCTGGATGGAATACAATTCGATAAATTACACCGTCGCTTTGTTTCCATTGATTCTTCTTGCGGCCGCAAAAATATCAAGGCGTATTGACTGGAAATGGTTTTTAATTTTGTCGGTAGGTATCGCACTGCAGATCTTTGCGGGATATCCCCAGAATGTTATATATACTCTGGCGATTGCGGTTGCCTATTTCATCTTCTGTCTAATTTCTGAAAAACAAAAAACAAAAAAAGGCTTATTTTTTGTTCTCTCTTTATTGGTTGGCATGGCTTTGTCGGCGATACAATTGTTTCCATCAGCTGAACTGCAAGGTTTATCGATGCGGAATTTGGACAAAGTAGCACTTGCGGGGGATGTTAAGTATTTACCGGTTCAAAACCTGATTACAATTTTATTTCCTGACTATTTCGGAAATCCCGGAAGGTGGAATTATTGGGGTTTGGGAAGTTTTGATAATTTTGCCTTTTCGATATCGTCAATTGGAATTTATTTTGCGTTGATAGCTATTCTTTTTGTGAAAGAGTTTAAAGATATGAAAGGAATAAAAATGCACTCCAGGTTTTTTCTGGCCTTAACTATTTTTGTTTTTATCTTTGCCATAAAGAATCCGATTAGCGAGACAATTTCAAATATAAAAATTCTCGGTTTCGTTTCAGGATCTAATACAAGAATTTTGTTTACCGCCTCTTTTGCTTTTTCTCTTTTGTCTGCTTATGGGCTTCAACTTGTAATGAGTAGGAAGTTGGTGTTTTGGAAAGTAATATTGCCGTTGGTATTTTTTGCCATACCCTCGCTATTACTGGTAATAAAGCTCTTCAATGTTTCGGGAAATAGTATCGAGAAATTGTACTATCTGGTTACCAATAAAACCGTTTTCCCCAATGAACTGATTAGTCATCTGATTGTTGCGTTTCGAAATACACTGCTGCCAACGGGATTGGTAATCATTACCGCTAGTACACTTTTATTTAAGAGGAAATTTGTCGTAGCTGTGGTAGCTTTGGCTTGTTTATTCGTTTCGATTATAAATACAAGTGACAAGTACTTACCGTTTGTGAGGAAGAACCTCTTGTTTCCGCCTACAGAATTGACTGATTATTTGATAAACCACTTGGGCAATACGAGATTTGAAAAAGAAAATAACAACTTGATTTTTCCATCAAATAGTTGGAGTTTGTACAATCTGTCGGCCGCAACAGGGCAGGATGCATCTGGATTGTTATCTACCTCAAGATATCTATCGATAATAAATTTTGGAAAGATTAATGATGATATTGTGTCGCGGTATAATAACATTAGCAATCTGAGCTCGCCCCTTTTAAAAACTTTAAATATTTCCCACTATGCGGCTATAAATTGGCTTAACGATTCACCAGACGCAAGAGGCAAGGCGAATATGTGGCTAATTCCGGACAGTTTTAAGGAAGTAGAAAATATCAAAACGGTGAGGGTCTATGAAAACAAAAACAACCTGGGCTTGGCATGGATGCCGAAAAAGATTTTGTGTGAGGAAAACGAAAGTATAATTTATCAAAAGATTGCTCTTTCGGATTACAACCCGGCCGATACCGTATATGTTGATTGCGGTGAAGGAAAATTTGAAGGATCAGGTGTGGTTGAACTCGGAGAATATAATGCAAACGACATGCACTTTACCGTGCGTAGTGACAACGATAGTTATTTAGTTGTATCAAATGCCTACTATCCGGGGTGGGAAGCGCGAATAGATGAAATGGATACTCAAGATGTGAATATGGCCAATGCAGCACTGTTGGCAGTTAAGGTTCCAAGAGGAACGCACACTGTTGAAATTAAGTATCACCCAATATCTTTCAGGTGGGGTGTTTTGGTCTCCGGGATTGCACTGTCAATATGCCTATTAATATTTTTTGTTAAAATAAAGCCTGGTTTAAAAAATGACCAGTAGTTTTTTGTGATCTATGAAAGTTGCAATAATCGGTGCAGGTTTTACAGGTTTGACGGCAGCACTCAATCTTTTGAAAGGTGGAGCCGATGTGGTGATTTACGAATCACTTGAAAGACCTGGGGGGTTGGCAACTGGTTTTAAGGAAAAAGAATGGGAATGGGGTTTGGAGGAATATTACCATCACTTTTTTGTGTCAGACAAAAAAGTTTTAAATTTAGCTGAAGAAGTTGGTCAAATTGTTGATTTCAAGTCACCCATATCTTCCACATATCTGGATGGGGGAATTTTTCAACTCGACACACCCATCAGTCTTTTAAAATTCAAAAAGTTAAGTTTTGTCGAAAGATTAAGAACCGGAGTGGTTGTGGCATTCTTGAAGATTACACCCTTTTGGAAACCTTTGGAGAGAATTACTGCTTATGAATTTATCAGAAAATACATGGGGGAAAATTCCTGGAAAACGCTCTGGGAACCATTGTTTGGAAAGAAGTTTGGGCAATACGAAAAACAGATAAATGCCGCTTGGTTTTGGGCACGGATAAAGAAAAGAAGTGCAAGGTTGGGCTATCCTCGGGGAGGTTTCTTGGAATTTGCAAGGAAAGTGGAAAAAGTGATCATGAAAAATGGCGGAAAGTTTTTCTATGACACCCGTGTTATCTCATTGGAGAGGAAGGGGGGGAAGATTGTGGTAGTTGCAGGAAGCAAGCCCGAGACTTTTGATAAAGTAGTTTGTACACTTTCTTCAAAACAATTTCTGAGTATTACAAAGAATTTACCGAAGGATTATGTGAGAAATTTATCCGAACTGAAGAATCTCGGGACGATAAACATGGCCCTTTCCCTAAAAAATACTTTTTTGGACGATGGAAGCTATTGGCTTAATGTCAACGAAGATTCGTTTCCGTTTCTGGCAATTATTGAACACACTAATTTTATTGATCGAAAGTATTATGGCGGGGAACACCTACTTTATGTTGCAAATTACTTGTCGGCCGGTCATAAATATTTTACGTATAGTAACGAGGAACTTTTGAAGGAGTATCTACCTTATTTAAAGGGTATAAATAAGAAAATTAACGAAAGCTGGATTAATAAGACATGGGTGTTTAAATCTTTTTCCACGCAACCTGTAGTTGAAGTTAACAGGTCGAAGATACTTCCGGCACTTGAGACGCCAATTGAAGGCCTGTACTTGTCCAATATGGAACAAGTTTATCCCTGGGACAGAGGCACCAATTATTCGGTCGAGCTCGGGGAAAAGGTGGCCGAATTAGTGTTAAAATCTAAGTAGACAAAAATATGAAAAGTATTTCGGTCGTGTTGGCAACAAAGAATGAAGAAGGAAATATTAAGGCCTGTTTGGAATCGGTCAAAGATCTTGCCGATGAAATTATTGTCTTTGACGAAGCCTCATCGGACAAAACTGTAGAGATCGCGGAAAAATACGGAGCGACAGTCACCAATTATGTTCACAAAACAAACTTTCATGAAACCAAACAAAAAGCGATAGATGCAGCAAAATGTGATTGGATACTTCAGCTGGATGCGGATGAAAGAGTGACCCAAAAACTGAAAAGAGAGATTAAAGAAGTTGTGCAAATGTCTTACAAAGAGCTTCTGTCACGTACTCCTGAGACGGAAAAACAAAAACAATTGTTCGAAAGGCATCAACACCTCATCGAAAAACGTGATGGGAGTTTAGGTAAAAAAACAGGTGAAGTTGTTGCTTTTTTTATTCCCAGACTTAATTTCTTTCTGGGTGCCCCTCTTAGACATGCCGGAGTATATCCGGATGGAGTTATCAGATTGTTTGAAAGAGGCAAAGCCAGATTGCCTGGAAAGTCTGTACATGAATTAATGGAGGTCGATGGTGAGGTGGGGTGGTTATTTAACGATCTTGAGCATCACGAGTCACCAACCTTTTCAAGATATCTGGTTCGTGCCAATCGTTACACGACCCTTACAGCAGAAGAATTTAAGGAAAAGAGTGTCTCTACGAACTTAATCACTTTTTTCCATTATTCTTTTTTCAAACCTTTATTTGTATTCGTAAAATTGTACTTTTTGCACAAAGGTTTTTCTGATGGTATGCGTGGATTTGTCTGGTCTGCTTTTTCTGCGCTTCACTATCCTATTGCCTATTTTAAATACTGGCAGATGGTGAAAGGGTAGAATTGCCCTTTGGAACAATGTTGTTAAGCAAAAATTGATATAGAATAAAGTATGGATCTTCAAGACAAAACAATTTGTATTATTGGTGCAACGGGCGGAATCGGGAGAGAAATTACACTTGCATTTGCAAAGGAGAGGGTGAACTTGATTTTAGTTGCAAGAAAAATAGATTCCTTGGATGTTTTGGAGAAGGAGATTTTGTCGGAAGGGGTTGAGGGAGTTAAGGTCGGAAAGTTTCTTTGTGATTTGACAGACCCAAAATCCATAGAGAGCCTGGCTAAAAACATCTCCGCAAAGTATAAGGCAATTGATGTTGTTGTCCATTTAGCAGGAATTGGAGTTTATAAGAAGTTTCCCGACATCTCTTACGAGGAATGGAAATCTTCAATGGACATTAATGTCACATCGGCCTTCTACGTTTTTCAGAAACTTCTCCCTCTTCTCGAGAAATCTGCAAAAGCTTATGTAATTGCCAGCGGTTCGGGAATGGGGAAGGTTGCACTCTCGGGAAGAAGTCCGTATTGCGCCAGTAAATTTGCTTTGCGCGGGCTGATGCAAGCACTTTCAAAAGAATATAAAGGTACAAAAATTAAATTTGTCCATTTGACCCTCGGAAGTGTATTGACTTCTTTCGGGCCGCTTTCTCTCAAAGACAAACAAAGGAAGTTCAGACAGGGGAAGGGTTATCTGGAACCTACATGGCTTGCAAACAACGTTGTTGCCAGACTCAAAAACGACACATTGGAAGACGAAACTCCGATCTACCCCAGACATTATTTTTTGGAGAGCAGAAAAGACATAAGGTAAGAGTTTTGTAGTAAAATAACAACATGAAGGTCGCGATTGACTCCGGTCCCTTAACCAGTGGACATGCCGTGAGAGGAATAGGTGTTGCCACCAAAACCTTGATCGATTCAATTTTAAAATACAACAAAGAAAAAGATGTTCATGTTGTACCCGTCGATTTTACCTCGGCAGATTTAACCGATTTTGACATTCTTCATTACACGTCATTTAATCCGTATATGATCAACCCACAAAGCTTTCGCTTTCTTGATAAAAAGGTGATTATTACGATTCATGATTTGATCCCTTTGATTTACCCAAAACAATACCCTCTTGGAATAAAAGGTTTTTTAAAGTTTCAACTGAATAAGCTTCTTGTGGGAAGCGCGAGACAAATTATTACTGTTTCGGAAACGTCAAAAAAGGACATTGTCAGGTTTACGGGTGTAGACAAAGACAAGGTAGACGTAATCTATTGGGCACCGGATCCTTCATACAAAAGAGTAACAAACAAAGAATATCTATCTGAGATTAGAGCGAAATATCATTTACCGGAGAAATTTATTTTGTATGTGGGTGATGTCAACTACAACAAAAACCTCTCGACACTTATTGAAGCATGTAATTTGTTGGATTTGCGTTTGGTTATTGTTGGGAAGCAGGCAAAAAATCTTGATCAGTTAGTTGAGAGTTACAAAAGCCTAAACGGTCCGAAAGATTTTATAAGACTGCTTTTTGGAATACCCCATCCCGAACTTTCGCATTTTAATAAACTTACCCCTTTAATTGCCAAAAGCGACGTTGTGACAACAGGATATGTTGATACCAAGGATCTGGCCGGAATATACTCCATGGCATCCGTCTACTGTCAGCCGTCATTTTATGAAGGCTTTGGAATACCGGTTTTGGAAGCGTTTGCCTGCGAGACGCCTGTTGTAATTTCAAAAACACAGGCTTTGGTTGAAGTTGCCAAAGGAGCAGCATTAATTGCAGACCCAAATTCTGCAGAAGATTTATCCGATAAAATATTGTCTCTGATTAACGATTCAACTACAGAACTGCATTTAACAAGGGCAGGACTTAAAAGAGTTGAAGAGTTTTCTTGGGAGAATACGGCAAAGAAAACCATTGAGATTTACAAAAAGGTATACCGAAAATAATACTCTGGTGAAACCCACATGTATGGAGTAATTAAATGAACAGAAAAGAATTCACAAAATTACTTTTGATTTTTCTTGTTTGGAAGCTTGTTGTTTTCTCATTTGCAAATATCGGTCAGGTTCTTTTTCCGCTCCATACGGATTTTCTGGGAGGAGGGCTTTTTAATTATTTAAAACACCCGATGTTTTGGGGGTTTATAAATTTTGACGGGGAACATTATTTGTCTATTGCCCGTGATGGATATCTACCGTTAACTTATTTTTATTTTCCTTTGTATCCGATACTTGTGAAGACTGTTACTCTTTTGTTGGGTGGCAGCTTTGTAGTTTATGCCTTTTCCGGACTTCTTCTTTCAAATATATTTTTGTTTTTGGCTGTACTTGCCATTTATCTTTTGGGAAAACACTTTTTTGACCCTGAAAGAGCGTATCTGGCAATTTTATTGTTTATTTTCTTTCCGACATCTTTTTTTTTGGGAGCTTTTTACAACGAATCTTTGTTTATCGCCCTCGTTGCATGGAGTTTTTATCTTGCACTTAAGAAAAGATGGACTTGGTCTTTTGCCCTTTGCGGATTGGCAACGGCGACTAGATTGGTGGGTTTGGCATTAATTCCGGCACTGCTTTATGAATATTGGGTATCTGACAAATCAAAGCTCTTAAGATTAAAAACCTTTGCGTACTTAAGCCTTTCGGGTCTGGGGATGTTTTTATATTTAATCTATCTCAAGGTTCAGACGGGTGATTTTATGGCATTTTTCCACAATGTTGAGATTTTTGGGGCTCAAAGATCTACAAAAATAATACTACTGCCGCAGGTGTTTTACCGTTATGTTTTTAAAGTGCTTCCTGCGGTGAATTATGACTATTTACCAGTGGTTTTTACGACACTACTCGAGATAACAACTGCCACAATCTTTCTCGTTGCTTTATATTTTGTATTTAAAAAGTTAAATAAAAGTCTTTTTATCTATGCGGCTTTTGCGTATTTGATTCCGACGCTTTCAGGAAGTTTTTCATCGTTTCCAAGGTATGCTCTGGGACTATTTCCTGTATTTTTGGTTGCGGGTGATTGGCTTGCCGGAAAAAACAAGTCTTTAAGATATATACTTTTGCCTATACTATTATTGTGTGGCCTAATTGCCACATCTTTGTATATAAGAGGTTATTTTGTTTCTTAAAATAAGAAGATATGAAAGAAAAGGTGTTGAACAAGAACGTCAAAATTTTTAACCATAATATATCTGCTCAGAAAATTCTCCTTCACCCGCTATTCTCTGGAAGTTTTTTTATGATATTTGGAAGCAATTTGGCCAATTTTATTGCCTATCTCTATCACCTTATATTGGGAAGGATGTTGGGGCCGTCTTTATACGGTGATTTGGTGGCAACTATTTCTCTTATCGGCTTTGTGATGTCTATTGTTTCGTTTTTCGGACTGGTGATTGTGAAGTTTGTTTCTTCGGCCGGTGAAAAAGAGGTGGGGGGGATATTGGATTGGTTTAACAGAAAAACGGTTATAGTGGCTTTGTTGTTATCGTTTTTGACTTGGCTTGCCTCTCCGTTTATCGGGAACTATATACACATTTCGAAAAACATCAGCCTTCTGTTTGCTCCGATTCTTTTCTTTTCCGTCATTACGTATGTCAACAAAGCGTTTCTGCAAGGAATTGTGAAGTTTAAGCAGGTGGCAATTACAACAAATGTAGAAATCTTGGGGCGTCTTGCGTTTGGTTTGGTCTTTGTATTACTGGGGATGAAAGTTTTCGGAGCAATTTTTGGGTTGTTCCTTGCGATAGTTTGTGGCTATTTTCTGACGAGATTTTTTCTGAGGGATATTCCTTTATCCAAAGAGAAGATTGACGGATTTAATTGGAGGAAAGTTCTCTCTTATGCCGTTCCTGTTTTCGTCGTATCGATGTCGTATACATCGCTTCTGACTGCAGATGTAGTACTTGTTAAACACTTCTTTACTTCGCACGATGCAGGAATATACGGGAGCATCTCAAATTTGGGGAAGATAATTTACTATGGTACATCTCCAATTATGGCAGTGATGTTCCCATTAATTGTCAAAAGAAAGACACAAAATGGGAATTATATGAGTATTTTCGGATTGAGTTTACTTCTGGTTTTTGGAATAGGTATTTTGGTATTAATTTTGTATTATCTTTTCCCATCTCTTTCGATAAAACTTCTCTATGGCAGTAAGTACCTTGAGGGTTCGAGGTATCTGGTGGTTATGGGCGTGTATTTTATACTGTATTCTATGTCTAATATTATTTCTTCGTTCTTTTTGTCGATAGATCGTACAAAACATTTATTAATTCTCCCTCTGTTTGCACTTTTGCAGGTTATTGGAATATATATCTATCATTCTAATTTCATTTCAATAATCGGTGTGTCTATTTTTAGTGTTTCTTTATTACTAATTTACTTGGGATTATACTTTGCATATGAACTCAAAAGGAAAAGAATTTGAAAGCCACTTTTTGTCAATTATTATCCCTG
>Ga0172379_10002367_pt1 | contig 33565 bp, 30 predicted proteins | sample GrowelOW334metaG_FD_119756 | JGI IMG/M metagenome (GOLD analysis project Ga0172379, IMG submission 119756) | Groundwater microbial communities from an aquifer near a municipal landfill in Southern Ontario, Canada - Groundwater well OW334 metaG | ecosystem: Environmental > Aquatic > Deep... | reverse complement strand
GGATGGTGATGCTGTAATCGCCCAGCGCCAGTTCCAGCAGACGGTTTTCCACCCGGTCGTCAACGGCCTCCCGGCCGGCCTCAATCGCCTCGGCAAACTCCGGATGCTGCTGTTTATAGTTGTAGAGCGATGAACGCGAGATGTCCATTCTGGACGCGATCTGACCGTCGGTCAGACCGTCGGCTGCAAAATTCATTGCCTGTTCCGGAAAACTTTCGTCGTACTTTGTTTCAGCCATGATACCTGTCTCCTTAATTTTTTATTGTTTTTCGCGTTATCGCCTGTCGCAACACGCGTATACCTATAGTAAATTTGTCAACATAAAGGGTGTAAATAAGCTCAAAAAATGGCATAAGATGCATTTTTGAAACTCATGGTTTTTTGTGGTAAAAAGCGGAATTTAAAAATACAAAAGGAAGCTGCCAACTGATAAAAGTCTTGCAGATTTAATATTCAATATTAAATTTGCAGGAATTTTGCTTGAAAAAGTTTTCCCTCCGTGTAATTTTAATATTCAAAGTTAAATTTACAAAGGAGGCGTATCGTGATTAAGCGTTTTCTTGCCGAGGCGTTAAAAAAAGCGGCGGCGCAATATCCGGTTATCGCTTTGACCGGTCCCAGGCAATCGGGCAAAACTACGCTTTGCCTTGATTTGTTTAGCGGTTACGCTTATGTGAATCTGGAAAAACCCGATGTCCGCAATTTTGCAATCGAAGATCCGAACGGTTTTCTTGCTCAGTTCAAAACCCCGGTCATTCTGGACGAAATCCAGCGCGCGCCTCAATTATTTTCCTATCTGATGCCAATTGTCGATGCGGAAAAAATTCCCGGACGCTTCATTCTCACCGGTTCTCAGAATTTTCTCCTTATGGAATCCGTTTCCCAGTCGCTGGCCGGACGTTGCGCAATATTTCATCTGCTGCCGTTTTCGCTGCGCGAACTTGCCGGATATCCCGGCCTGGACGTATTTTCTTTTGACGAACAGGAAACGATGAAAAAAACGTCCGGTTTCGAACTGAACCAGATCATGCAGCGCGGTTTTTATCCTCCCGTTCATGACCGCGGCTATTCCCCTTTTGACTGGCTGGGGCAATATACGCAGACCTACCTTGAACGGGATGTGCGCAACCTGATTAATATCGGCGACCTTGAGACTTTTGAGCGCTTTCTCCGGCTTTGCGCCGGGCGCTCCGGACAGATTCTGAATTATTCCTCCCTTGCCGCCGACTGCGGCGTTTCCATGGTTACGGCCAAGCGCTGGTTATCCGTGTTGAAAGCCAGCTTTATCGTTACGCTCTTGCAGCCATACTACCGGAATTTCAATAAGCGGATGATCAAAAGTCCCAAACTATACTTTATCGACACCGGACTGCTTTGCTATTTGCTTGGCGTCCGCACTCCGGAAGAACTGGTGAACCATAGCGGCAGAGGCGCGATTTTTGAGACTTTCGTGGTATCGGAACTGATCAAAGAATGCTTCAGCACGGGGACCGAGCCGCCGCTCTATTATTGGCGCGATTCATCCGGACACGAAATTGATGTTGTAATCGGAAACGGAGAAAAACTGTATCCGGTTGAAATCAAATCCGGCGCGACAATCGCCTCTGATATGTTCAGCGGGTTGAAATGGTGGCAGGAACTGACATCCTGCAAATCCGGGGCACTGGTTTACGGCGGCGATGACAATTATACCAGGCAAGGCTTTAAGGCGCTGCCGTGGTTCAACATCTGATCCGGCTCCTCTGTTGATTCATGGTTTTTACGGGGTAAATTAAAAAAAGTTTACGCGTATGTAAAGATTTTTTGGTAAGCACACTCATAGACGGAGACACAGGGGGAGCAATGAAAAGAATATTTGACATTATATTTTCAATAATTGCCTTGATAATTTTCTTGATTCCGATTTTAGTAATTTCACTTCTGTTAAAATTCAAAGAGAAACATCCAATAATATTCAAACAGAAGAGAATTGGTTTCAAAAAGAAAAGTTTTGACATATTGAAGTTTCAAACCATGGTGAATAATATTCCGACACAAACAGGGAATTTTCTTAGGAAAACTGGACTGGACGAGCTGCCTCAATTTATTAACGTGCTGAAAGGCGATATGAGTATTGCTGGCCCAAGAGCATTGACTGATTACGATGTTGAGAGATTAAACTGGAACAATGATTTTTATATTTCAAGATGGGATGTAAAACCCGGGATAACAGGCTTCGCCCAGATTTATGGGGGGCAAAATAAAAAAACATCATGGTTCTGGGATAAAAAGTATGTGGCTGCGGGAAATGTCTTTATTGATTTCACGCTGGTTATGGTGTCTTTCTCAATGAATCTTTTTGGTAAAACAAAAATCAGAAAGATGATTTGGGCCGAAAAGGATTTGAAATAGATGAAAGTCAAATTAATCCTGCCGTCATTGACTGAAGCGGCAAGTCCATTCTGGCGTCCAATCAAATATTCATTGTTTCCGCCGCTGGGACTCGCGACTTTAGCCGCTTACCTGTCGCCTGACGATGAAATAGATTTGCAGGACCAGCATGTTGAAAACCTGATTTTAAATGACATGCCCGACCTGGTAATTATCCAGGTGTATATTACCAATGCAAAAAGAGCATATGCAATCGCCGGACATTATAGAAGCAAAGGGGTATTTGTTGCATTAGGCGGTCTGCATGTGACATCACTGCCGGACGAAGCGGCGCAGTTTGCGGATTCAATATTTATCGGGCCGGCGGAACAGACTTTTCCCGGATTTTTGCAGGACTTTAAAAATAAGCGGACAAAAAAAAGATATTTGTCAACCACGGGCCGGACAATAACAGACCAGCCGCCCGTCAGAAGGGATTTAATTAAAAGGACAAAGTATCTTGTTCCAAATTCCTTAGTTATTTCCAGAGGCTGCCCCCATCATTGCGATTTCTGTTATAAAGATGCGTTCTTCAAAGGCGGGAAATCGTTTTATACGCAAAGAGTTGATGAGATTTTAACAGAAATAGACAGGCTGAAAGGCAGACATTTATATTTTCTGGACGATCATTTGCTGGGGAATCCGAAACTGGCCGAAGAGCTTTTTCATGCGATGCGCGGCATGGGGCGCGTTTTTCAAGGCGCGGCGACCGTGTCTTCAATACTGCAGGGAGACTTAATCGAAAAAGCCGCGCAAGCCGGACTGAGAAGTCTGTTTGTCGGGTTCGAAACTTTTTCACCGGAGAACCTGAAACAAAGCAATAAAAGCCAGAATTTGACGCAGAATTACGCGCTTGCCGCAAGGAGACTGCACTCGCTGGGCATCATGATTAACGGCAGCTTTGTTTACGGGCTGGATAATGATGACAAGGATGTTTTTAAACGTACAGTTGACTGGGGAATAGAAAATGCCATTACCACTGCAACATATCATATTTTAACTCCGTATCCGGGAACCCGGTTATTTGAGAGGATGGAGAACGACGGACGAATAACGACGAAAGACTGGGACTTGTATGATACCAGGCATGTGGTTTATCAAACAAAAGGCTTAACTGCCGGCGAACTGGAAAACGGATACTGGCGGTCATATAAAGAATTCTATAAATGGAGCAACGTGTTTAAAGCCTCATTTTCCCATGATACATATAAGCATCAAATGAAACATCTGTTCTACACCGGAGGGTGGAAGAAATTTGAAAGTATATGGAATTTAATAATAAATTTCGGGCGGTTAAAGAATATGCTGCCCTTGCTTGAACTATTATTGACAGAAGTGAGAACCGACGAAGAGCGACGCCGCATAACGCGCGATAAAAACCATTTGGCGGACAGTTCACTTTTCGATAATGAACCTGGTTGCGAGGTTGAAGTGAAAACGCAGTAGGCATCGAAAGGCTTTCTTAAATTTTGAAAGAGCTCAATTATGGATTCAGACAAGCTGACGAAAATTTTTGTTTACGGGACGCTGATGGACGGACAGGTTAATCATTATCTGCTGAAAGACATGCCGCGTCGCACGGCTTATGCCGAGGGTCTGGTATTGCATGACCTGGGCAGTTATCCCGCGGCGGTCAAAGGCGAAGGTACTGTTTACGGCGAAGTATATGAAGTTGATTCCGAAACGCTGGAGAGACTGGATGCATTGGAAAGCTCCCCGGAATTATATCATCGCGAAGCAATCCGGGTACACTACGGCGCCGGCGAAAGCGGCAGCGCGGAGGTGTATATCCTGCCCGAAGCGGCTCATTCCCCCGAAATACCGTCCGGGCGATGGGGCGAAGCGGGAGTCATTTAACAGAGATATACAGGATGAACAGGATTGTATAATAATTCATTTCTTATCCTGTCTATCCTGTATATCCCTGTTAAATTACAAATTTCCGTGCTATCGGCGTAAACACTTTTCAATAAAAGCAATCCGTGGATTTGCAATTGCGGGAAGTGGGATTATCTTAAAAGATTCTGAATTAATTATAATTCATAAATGTATGATTAAACCTTAATCCGTAACAGGATTTTTGCCCGGCTTGAACTTGAAGTTCAGTTTGGACATGCCCGCAAGGTTTGGACTCAGCATCCGGTCTCCGGCTGCCTGATCATCCTGCCGTTGCGACAGGTTGAATCAAGGAAAACTGGAAACATAAGGATGACCCTGATGTCAAACAACATCTGTATTTATTCGGGTTCCGCGAATCCGAAGCTGACCAAAGATATCGCTGAATATCTGGGAACCCCGCTGGGCAAAGTGAATTTGACCCGTTTTCCCGACGGCGAGATTTTCGTTCAGTTCGAAGAAAATATCCGCCGTGCCGACATCTTCATTATTCAACCCACTTGTGCGCCGCCGAATGAAAACCTGATGGAACTGCTGATCATGCTGGATGCCGCGAAGCGCGCCTCCGCCGCCAGGGTTACGGCAGTGCTGCCGTTTTACGGCTACGCCCGTCAGGACCGCAAAGACAAGCCGCGCGTTCCGATCACCGCCAAGCTGGTGGCCAATCTGCTGACCGTGGCCGGCGCCAACCGGATTATCGCCATGGACCTGCACTCGCAGCAGATTCAGGGATTTTTTGATATTCCCGTTGACCATCTGTACGCCCGTCCGGTGCTGGCCCCCTATCTGAAGAAGAAACTGGGCGAGGACGCGGTCGTGGTTTCGCCGGATTCCGGCAGCGTGAAGATGGCGATGGCGTATTCCAATATGCTTAACGCCGGCCTGGCGATTGTCGCCAAACGCCGGTTGAACGCCCACTCGGTGTCGCTGTCGCACCTGGTCGGCGAAGTCAAAGGCAAAATCTGCGCGATCACCGACGATTTGACCTCGACCGCCGGCACCATCTGCGCCGCGGCCGAGCTGCTTAAAAAGGAAGGCGCGGCCAAGATTTATGCGGCGGTTTCCCATTGCCTGCTCAATGAAGACGGCAAAAAGCGGATCCGGGAATGCGACGCGATTGAGGAGCTGATCACCACGGACGGCATTCCGGTCAGCGATGATCTGGGCGGCAAAATCAAGGTGCTGAGCGTGGCGCCGCTGCTCGGCGAAGCGATCAAGCGAATCCACGAAGGGAAGTCGGTATCTTCCCTTTTCAAATAATAACGAATCAATAAAAAAGCTGATAACCTTAAAATAAACGAAAGGGAAAGTATGAGCAAGAAGTATGAAATAAATGTAAAGTCGCGAGATGCATTCGGCAAATGCGCCTCACGCCGCGCCAGAAAAGCCGGCATGATTCCTGCGAACATTTACATGCACGGCGCGGACTGCCGCCCGGTGCTGGTTGATGTGAACGAATGGAAACCGCTGGCCAATCTGGACATTACTCTGATCAGCCTGAAAGAAGGCTCGACCACGGGTATGGCGCTGATCAAGGAAGTGCAGTTTGACACGTTGAGAAACGTCTTCCTGCATATTGACTTTCAGGCCGTCAGAATGGATGAAAAGATTCATGCCTCAGTTCCGATCCATCCGGCTTCCAATGCGGTGTCAATCGGGATTGCACATGGCGGCATCCTCGAACAGCCGATGCATGCAATCGAAGTAAGCGCACTGCCCGCGGCACTGCCGGAAGCGATCACCATTGACCTCAGCAACCTGGAAGTTGACCACAGCATCCACGTCAAAGATCTGGTAATGCCGGAAGGCGTCACCGCGATCAGCGATCCGGAAGCCGTGGTATTCCACATGATCAAGCCGTCCACTGCCGAGGCCGCGCCTGCCGCAACTGCCGCCGCTGCCGCGCCTGCCGCCGCCGCGAAAGCACCTGCCGCCAAAGCGCCCGCCGCCGGAGCCAAAGCACCCGCCGCCGGAGCCAAAGCGCCTGCCGCCGGAGCCAAGCCTGCCGCCGGAGCCAAGCCTGCCGCCGGAGCCAAAGCGCCTGCCGCAAAACCTGCTGCAAAAAAGAAATAAGTTCAGAATAAAAGACAGGCCAGGCTTTCAAAAGGATTTGTGCAGATGTCAGCAGCAGAACACCGGATTCAACTTGTGGTTGGACTTGGTAATCCCGGCAGGGGATATGAAAAGACCCGTCACAATGCCGGATTCGAAGCAATTGACGCCTTGTTGAAAATGCTGCCTGGAAACTATGACAAAAAGGAGGGGTTCAGCGGAATATACTGGGAAGGCAGATTCAAAGGTCAGAACTTGACGTTGCTCAAGCCGATGACGTTCATGAATCTGAGCGGGAAATCCGTGGCGGGGCTGGCGATGCGCAACGGGCTTCAGCCGGAAGAGATCATGCTGGTCTACGATGATGTTGATCTGCCGCTGGGCAGGATCAGATTAAGGAAAGACGGCAGCAGCGCGGGGCACAATGGAGTGGAGTCTGTCATCGGCAGTCTCGAATCACAAAAGTTTGCCCGGCTGCGGATCGGAGTCGGCGAGGCGGTGCGAGGACAGCAGATAGACCATGTGCTGTCGAAGTTCCCGGCCAGTAAACAACCGGTTTTTGACAAAGTTATCAAAGCGGCAGCCGATGCCGTGATAATGGCGGTTTCGCGAGGGATCGCAGCGGCCATGAACAGTTTCAACGGCATGGAAATTGGCGTTGAAAAGAATAAAGAAAATTCCGGCGACGCCGGAGAAAAAAACTAAAACCATGGAGGAAAAGGTTTTGAAAAAATACGAAGCAATATTTATTCTGGATGTCCGGAAAGTGGAAGACGAAGGCGAAGCCTTCACCAAGGAATTCGCGGCGCTTATCGGAGAGCTCGGCGGCAAAATGGAAGAGTCCGTTGCAATGGGCCGTCACCAGTTTGCCTGTGAAATCGAAAAACGCAAAGCCGGAGTTTACTGGAACTACATCTTCCAGACCAAACCCGAGAAGATTGATGTCATCCGCGACAAATTCCATCTGGATGAAAGAGTCGTCCGCAACATGATCATCAACTATGATCGTCCGGCAGTCGTCAAAAATATCCGGCTTGAATAGTTCCCGCCGGATTTGGGAGAAAAACAATGGCTTCTCTGAATAAAGTGATATTACTGGGCAATCTTACGCGTCAGCCTGAACTGCGTTACACCACCGGCGGAATGGCGATATGCGAATTCGGCCTGGCGATGAACCGCCGGTTCAGCGTCAACAGCCAGGATAGAGAAGAAGTCTGCTTTGTTGACGTTGTCGTCTGGGGCAAACAGGGTGAAAACTGCGGCAAATATCTGGAAAAAGGCTCACAGGTAATGCTTGAAGGACGTCTTCAGCTTGACCAGTGGAAGGACAAGGACACCGGCGCCAACCGATCCAAGTTGAGAGTGGTGGCGGAAATGATTCAATTCCTGAGCAAGTCCGACAGGGCCGGGGCCGAGGCCGGAGAATCCGGAGGCTACAGTGAAGAACCGCCGCAATATCAGCCGCCGCAGCCGCAGTACCAGCCGCCGCAGCCGCAGTACCAGCCGCCGCAACAGCCGCAGTACCAGCCGCAGCCGCAATATCAGCCGCCGCGCCAGCCGCAGCAGCAGAATCAGCCGCAGCAGCAGCCGCAGCAGAAAAGAAGCGTTCCTCCCATGCCGGACAATGCATTTAAAGTCGGCGATGAAGCCGAGGATGACATTCCGTTTTAGTCTTAAACGATTATTAATATATAAATAACAAACCAAAGGACCAGAAATATGGAAAAGAAGAATAACACAATAAGGCGCAAAAGGCGGGTTAACAAACCGAAAATCTGTCGTTTTTGCGAAGTCAGCGCCAACTATATTGATTTCAAAGATCCGGAAACCCTGAAAAAGTTCCAGACCGAAAAAGGCAAGATCCTTCCCCGCCGTATCACCGGCACCTGTCTGCTGCATCAGAAGATGCTCAGTGTCGCCATCAAGCGTGCCAGAATCATCAGTCTGGTATTATAAGCAGATTTAGCTAAGGAGTTATAAAGTCATGGCGTTAATAAAATTAATATTGCTCGAAGACGTTGAAAATCTGGGACTCGCCGGAGATGAAGTAAACGTTGCCCCCGGATATGCCAGAAATTTCCTGGTGCCGAAAGGCCTGGCCGCGAAAGCGACCTCAGGAACGTTGAGAGTCCTGGCTGCCAGAAAAGAAAAAATTGAAGCACACCGCAAACAGGAACTCGAAGCCGCGAAGACGCTTGCCGTCAAAATCGCGGAAGCCGACGTCACCATTCCCATGCAGGCTTCAGGCGACGACAAGCTGTTCGGTTCCGTCAGCGCCAGAAATATCGCTGATAAACTTGCGGAACTCGGGCTGCATGTTGATCATCTGAAACTCAAGATGGAAGAGCCCATCAAGCAGTTGGGCAAGTTTGAAATCGAAGTCAAGCTTCATCATGACGTCACCCCCAAACTGAAAGTCTGGGTTGTGCGTGCATAATCGGTGATGGCAGATAAAAAAGAAAATCTGAACAGAAAAAAGATTCCCGGGGTAATCGCTGAAGACCGGCCGCAGCCGCATAATCTGGAAGCGGAAAAAGCGGTGATCGCAGCGATGCTCAGGGAACCGCATCCATGTGTGGATATTGCAGTGGAACTCCTGCACAACGAGGAAGTATTCTACTCGCATATCCACCGTGAGATTTTCAAAGCCGTCAAGGATATTTACGACAATGCGGAAATGAGCGTCGATCTCATTTCCATTGCCCATCAACTGGCCAGAAGCGGCAAACTCGAAGATATCGGGGGCGAAGTTTTCCTGGCCGAACTCTACGGTTCGATCTCGACTACGGTCAATATCGAGACCTGGTGTGAAATCGTGCACGAATTCTCGGTGCTGCGGAACATGATCAATGTCTGCTCCGAATCGCTGCTGAAGTGTTACGATGTGGAATCCGACGTCAAAGCGCTGGTCGATGAGATCGAAAGCAAAATCTATGACGTCCGGAACAAGAACACCAAATCGGACATCATTGAAATCCGCCACAGCATTGAGGCTGAGTTCAAGAATGTGATGAAGGTAATTAATAAAGAAGTCGAAGTCGGCATTCCGTCCGGATTTCCCGATCTGGACAAGCTGGTGATCGGCTTCAAGCCCGGTGAAATGTTTGTCCTGGCGGCCCGCCCGTCCATCGGCAAAACCTCGCTGGCGCTGAATTTCATCCGGAACGTCGCGCTGCGCGGCAGCAGACAGCGTCCGGTGGCGTTTTTCAGCCTGGAAATGACCGCCGAGCAGATCACCCGGCGTCTGCTGTGCACCGAAGCCCAGATCTCTGAAACGCGCTTTTTTGACGGATCGTTCAAGAACCATGAGATGCCGAAGCTGACCCAGGCGGTGGGAGTCTATAAAAACGCGAAGATCTTCATCGATCCGACCGGCGGCCTGACGATTTCCGAACTGCGGGCCAAAGCCCGCCGCCTGAGAATGATGGAAAAAATCGAGCTGATCGTGATTGACTATCTGCAGTTGATGCATTCCGGCGATAAAACCGAAAGCCGCCAGCAGGAAGTCGCCGATATCTCCAGCGGCATCAAGCGCCTGGCAAAAGACCTTTCGATTCCGATCCTGGTGCTGGCGCAGTTGAACCGCGAAGTGGAAAAGACCGCGGGGCCGTCCGCCAGGCCGAAACTGAGCCATCTGCGCGAATCCGGAGCGATCGAACAGGATGCCGATATTGTCGCGTTCCTGCACCGCGACCGCGATGAGACCAAAAATAAAACGCTGAACAAGGAAGAGATGAAAAACGGGGTTGACGCCCTGCTGATAGTGGAGAAAAACCGTAACGGCCAGACCGGCACGGTTGATCTGTCGTTCTTTCCGCATCGTATGGAATTTGTCAATAAAAGCAAATTCGGCGATGATGACCGTCCACCTGAGAAATTTGAATAAATATAGCGAATAAGGAGCGGCGTAAGAGTGATATTCAGAAAAATAGTTTTAACAATAATCTTCACGGGCTTTTTGCTTGCTCCGGCGGTTTTCGGCGAAAAGATCAACAAACTGGAATTTATCCAGACTGGCGGATACCAGTTCCCGGGGAAAATGCTTTCATTCAACGTTCAGCAGAAAGCTGGTCAGGAATATGACGAGAATATTATGAATGCCGACATCAAGCGGCTTTATGAAACCGGCTATTTCTCGGATGTAGTTTCTGAAACTAAAAAAATTGGCGCGGACAAGGTTGATGTCATCATCAAAGTCAGCGTCAAACCCAGGATCAAAGCCATCCTGTTCAAAGGCAATCTCAAGTTCCAGACGGAAGATTTGAAGAAAGAGACAACCCTGGCCGGCGATATGCCGCTGAACGACAACAAGCTCCGGGAGAGCACCCAGAAACTCCGCGATTATTACAAGGGCAAAGGCTATAATGACGCCACGATCACTCCGGTGCTGGAATCCGTGCCGAATAAACCGGATGAAATCAACGTCGTTTTTGAAATCAAGGAAAATCTCCGGCTGAAGGTGGATAATGTCTCCTTTGAAGGCGCCACCGTCTATTCGCAATACGATCTGAAAAATGCGATCGCCAACCGTCACTCCTACTTGAGCCGTTTCCTGGAGTTCGGACTGTTCAACCGCGATGAACTGGAAAATGACAAGGCGCGCGTCCGCGAACTCTACTGGAACAAAGGGTATCTGGACTTTAAGGTGGAGAGCATCAGCGTCACGCAGCAAAAAGAAGATGCTGAATATGTTGACATCAAATTTAAAGTTTTTGAAGGCAAACCGTATACCGTCGGCAAAATATCGCTCGGCGGAAATATTGTCTTCCCGAAAGACCAGTTGATGAATCTGATCAAACTCCATTCCGGCAAAGTGTTTGACAACCAGTTGGAAACGGAATCAAAAAACAGCATTTCCAATCTCTATGAATCCATGGGCTATGCCGACTTTTTCTGCAAAGTCGTGCGGGTCCCTGACTTCAACACCCATATTGTGGACCTGGACTTCATCGTTACCGAAGGCAAAAAATATAAAGTCAAAGACGTGATCATTTCCGGCAATCTGCGCACCAAGGACAAAGTCATCCGCCGCGAACTGGCGATTCAGCCCGGCGACCCGCTGGATAAAAACCGCATTCAGGCCAGCAAGTCCCGCTTGATGGGAATGGGATATTTTGAAGACGTCAAAGCCGTCGCCGTCAGCACTGACGAAGTCGGACAGAAAAGCGTTCATTTTGACGTGAAAGAAAAAGAAACGTTTAAAGTCAAGGTCGGCGGCGGATTTTCCGATACCGACAGCCTGGTCGGTATGGTGGAAGTCGGCAACAGCAACTTCGACATCACTGACCCGATGAACTATTTCTATGGCGGCGGCCAGCGTTTCAGGGTGCAGGGAATGTTCGGTATCGAGCGCCAGGGCGTGAATATTGATTTTACCGAGCCCTGGCTGATGGACATGCCGCTGCGCCTGGATGTTTCCGGCTATGCTAACAAGGTCGAATACGATCACTGGGATGAGTCCAGGATCGGCGCTAAAACCTCTTTAACCCATAAAGTCTTTGATGATTTCACCAGCCTTACCGGCGGATATAAGTTTGAGCAGGTGAATGTTAACGATATTTCCAGCACCGCCTCTGATTATCTTAAATCTCAGGGCGGTCATCAATGGGTCAGCCAGTTTTCGCTGCTGGCCAACCGCGACACCCGCGACAGCCTTCTGGAGCCGACATCCGGTTATCTGACTAACGCCAGCGGCGCCGTCGCGTCCAAAGTCATCGGTTCAACCAATAACTTCTACCGCCTGGAAAGCAAGGACAGCTATTATTTCTCACTGCTCGAAAAAGCGCTTGTCTTCCATCTTGGCGGCAAGATCGGAACAATCTCGGATTTCGACCGTAATACCCAGGCTCCGATCTTCGAAAGATATTTCCTCGGCGGCGGCGACAGCTTGCGCGGTTTCCCGTACCGTCAGGTTTCTCCTGTAGACAAAAACGGCGACAATACCGGGGGCCAGACCATGCTGCTCCTGACCGCTGAAATGACCCACCCGATCTGGAGTTTCATCCGCGGCGCCATCTTTATTGACGCCGGCAACGCCTGGGAGAATTCATACAGCATGGGCATGAGCGGCATGAACTCCGGCGCCGGTTACGGGTTGCGCATCAAAGTCCCGTATTTGAATGCCCCGGTAAAACTCGACCTGGCTTATCCGATCCTGTCAAATCAGGATGACCTTTCAAGAAAGTTGCGCTTTCACTTCAATATGGGTTTCACCTGGTAGTCCCTGTTTAGCATAAAGGAAATTCAATCATGGCTGAAACGAAAAAACAGACTTCCAAGAAAGCCGGATGTCCGTGTCCTTATGTCAATTGCGCCCGGAACGGCAACTGCGCGAAATGTCAGGAATATCACCGCGGCACCGGCTCCAAAACCAGTTGCGGCAAATAAAATGATGAATCAGGAACTGAAATTTCCGGTTACATGGCATTATAAAATCATTACCGAAAAATCCGTGCCGGCGGCAAAAAGTGAAATTGAGAAAGTTTTGGCCGGAAACGGAATTGCCGGCAGACTGGAGGACGGTAACGAGTCTTCTGCCGGTAAATATTTTTCATACAAGATTTCCGTAACGTTTAATGACCGGGAAACAATGCGGCGCGTCAGCAGCGAGTTAGCCGCCGCGCCGGGGGTCAAATTCCTGATTTGATTGCATTGCATGTTCATATTTCATGGAAATATGGTTCTCAAGCAGAAAAATTGCATAAAAAATCGATTTTTGATTTGATGAAACGCCGTTATGGATTATTTTACTGTTCCTCGACATATTCATGTCCGGAGAGGTGGCTGAGTGGCCGAAAGCACAGGTTTGCTAAACCTGCGTTGGAGTAATCCAACCGAGGGTTCGAATCCCTCCCTCTCCGCCATTTTTCTGCCGTATGGTAAAAAACTCATCCGCGGAAAATGACGGCCCGTTAAAAGCTTTTCGTCATTTCGCAAGTCAAATATTCCAAGGAGTTTTTTCTCGTAACAGGCAAATTTTTTTAGCAGTTTTGTGACTTGCCATGAATTTTTTGCTTAAATTTGCATGACCAGACAATAAAAGTCCAGCCGGGAGCGAACCGGAACTGTCTGCGCTGTTCATCGGTAAACTTCAGTCGTTTGCCGGTTTCTTTGAGCTGACTTTTCAATACCTGATTTCCGGTTTTCAGATAATCAACTTCACGCGCAAGCTGTTCATTGATATCCAAATTCAAAATTTGCGCCAGAAGCAGCTTCGCTGCTCACCTGATCGAGTTTTTTACCCTGCGAGCCAGTATTTAAGCTCGGCAGCTTTTTTCCCAAGTTCAACAGAATAGTTGTCATTTCTCTTAAAAAATAATTGTCTGCCAAAAGTTCCAGCATAACGTTTTGCCAGAGTTGCAATTCTTTTTAGGTATAAAATACTCAGATTAATAAAGGTCAGATTACCCTTGCCGAACTTGTACTTTCCATACAACGCCATTTTTTGCGGATGAAAAAATAATCCTTTAAGAACAGTAGATTTACTATTATAAAAGTAATATCCCAGTTTAAATGCATTGCTGTTAATCTCAGAACTGTTCAAAAATAAAAACTCTTTTAAAACCGCCATTGTATTTTTCGAAATATTTTCCGGTTTGATTAATGCTAAAAAACGGCTGTCAATATTTACCTTCAATAATGTTCTGATTAACTCTAAAGCAACATAAAGACATTTTGAATTATTATATTCATCCTTGTATGTCAATAACTTCAAAATATTCCAGTTAATCTGTCCGTTTTTAATAATTAAAGAAATATCATATAATCCCAGCAAACTATTATCCAGGCATTCATGCTGAAGAAATTTATGGAGAGCAATATGTATAATCATGTCTTCATCTGACATCACTCTTGTTTTAAGGTTTCCTATATTTATTATTTTTGACCGGCTCCAGATTTCATCAAGATTTGTATTATAAGAGTGCGAAAAATAAGTATGCAGTTCAATAATTAGACAGCCGGTTTTTTTTAACTGGGGATAATGCTGATTAAAACCTTCTTTTAAAATATCTGCTTCTTCTGAAGATGCAATAATGCTTTTATATCCGTGTTTAATTAATAAATCAAAAGCTCTACTCCCATCCTTATCTTTAACCAGAATATCAAAGTCACACATCGTCCTGCAGATTGAATCTTCATAAACAGTACTTATCAGGGCTGCTCCTTTCAATAGAATATGTTCAATGCCGTTGTTATTAAAAAGTCTGATTATATATTTTAACTGTTTTTTTCTTTTAGCATCACTGGCGCATGCATTATAGCATACATTTTTCATTTTTTCAGTTATTCTTTCAGGCAGAGCAATTTTGTTTTTTTTCAGTATATCGTAAACAATGATGCTTAATCCCTGATGTTCTGCGAAATCAAAAAGATTATACCAGGTTTTATCATCAATATGCTTAAAATCAGAAATATCAATTTGTCCGGATAGTACTTCAGCAATTAAAATTTCCAGATTTGAGTCAATCATAATTTAAAGCGTCCTTCAGTTCGGATTTATCTGCATTATTCATCTTTCCTGACAGAGCAGGATGGTTTTCCCTTAATAGTATAAAGTTATCAGCCAGCTTTATTGCTTCAGGACTGTGTGCAATAATGAAAACAGTTTTATCGTGGAAATAGTTTTTCAGCATTTCACAAATTGAGTTTTCAGTAGTGTTGTCCAGAGAAGCTGTCGGTTCATCAAGAATAATTATATCTGCATCCTTTAATAAAGCCCTTGCAAGTGAAATCCGCTGTTTCTGCCCTTCTGAAAGATTTGCACCTCCTTCTTCAACTACTGTATCATACTTTTCAGGAAGGGACTCAATAAACTCATGTATCTGTGCTTTTTTCGCAATCCTGGTTATTTCTTTGATATCTGCTTCAGGATTGCCGTATCTTAAGTTATCCATAATACTTCCTGAAATTAACTGAATATTCTGGGATACATAGCCCATTCTCTGTCTCAGACATCTAACATTCATATCAGAAGCGTTTATGCCGTCAAACAGTATCTGTCCTTTCTGCGGGATATAAAAGCGCATAATAAGAGAAATAAGTGTTGTCTTTCCTATTCCGCTTTTACCGATAATAGACCAGTGTTCTCCATGGTTGATTTTGAGCGAAAATTTATTGATAACGGCTTTTTCTTCTGTATAATAAAAAGTAACATCTTTAAATTCAATGTCCCCGTTAAGTTTCTTTATTTTTCTGCCTTGATCTGAATTTTCCTCAGGTGTCATCTCAAAAATCGCAGCTATCCTGTCTAGATTAGCCCTTGCACTCTGGAACTGATTTATGTTCATTGAAAGATGGTTCACTGGATTATATACATAGGAAAGGTAGACCAGATACGCAATAAGCGTTCCAATCTCCCAGTGACCTGTTATTACCCAGTATGAACCCACTATTAAAACCAGTATTTTAGCAAGTGACGGCATAAGTCTGTTTATGATATTGCTTAAGGCATTAAGAATAGTATTTTCATAGAGAATATGAATATTTTCCAGCGCTTTATTCAGTATTTCTTTTACAGCTTTTTTCTCATTGCAGTATGATTTAATAAGCTGACTGTTCCCTACAGCTTCCAGACAGGATGCATTCAGCTCGGCACCAAGTTCACATGATTCATGTGAGACAGCATAACTCCTCCCCGCAAAAAATCTTGTCATCAGCAAAGAAAATGGAAGTGTTATAAGTACCGGCAGGGCTATTCTCCATTCGAGATAAAACAAGAATATAATTCCTCCTATAAGTTTAACCGCCTCAATGAACAACCTTGTGATTGTCCCTGATATGAAAAACTTTATTCCCTGTACATCACAAGAAATTCTGGAAAGGATATAACCTGAATGGTTTTTATCAAAAAAGGACATCGGGAGGCTGAATACTTTATTCAGCAGTTTCTCCCGCAGGTCAAGAACAGTTTCCTCTGTAAACTTTGAAACGAAGAACTTCTCCAGAAATTCCGCAATAATCATAAGCAGGCTCAGAAGTACTATTGCACCCACTACCGGCAAGATTAAATGTATCTGCTTCTTTGTAATTACATTATCGATGAGATATCTTAATATCATAGGCAGCGGCCATGAAAGAACTGAAGCCAAAACCAGCATTATTCCTGAAATAATACCGCTTTTCCAATGTTTACTGACAGAGGGTAAAAGATATTTTAAATTGGCAGGAAGTCCCTTGTACGCTATATCTTTATTTAAGCGGCTGTCAGGAAGCCTTCTTGTTAAAGCGCTTTTTAAATATTTCAGCATATCCTGTTTCTTATAATTTGTCAATTTCCTTATTAAGTGATTCAGCCCTGGCGTGGGCTATTTTACAGAAAACATCAACAGGTTCATCAAGTTTTCCTGTTTCAAGATAACAATGTGCCGGACACCACATGCAGAAGTTGATAATTGGACATTTCCGGCATTTTTCGAGAAATTCTCTGCTGCTGGAAGTCATGCTCCTGACTTTGGGAACAAAATAGTTCCATGCTTCAGTAAGCGAACCTGTCTTAAGGTCATAAATACAATCGGGATGCCAGAGTGAAGAACATAATCTGAAATATCCGTCATAACTTACACTGAAACTCCAGTTACCGGCGCCACAGTGAAAAAGGTGATTACAGTTGATATTGCGGAATTTCGGATTTATCAATTTGTCACAGTTTTTTTCAAGTGCTTGAAAACGCACAGTATCTGATTTTTCAAGTACTACTATTTCTTCAGGCGAAAGCCTTTCACCCTTTATTTCCTCATTCCCTTTTAAATTACCGTCAAACCTCAGATGCAGTTGCGGGTCAAAACGAAAATAATCTCTTGTTTTCCTCCTGCAGAATTCTGCTATTTCAGGCAGTTCATGGACATTTGAGCGAAGGGCCATTGCTTTAAAGCGTACCTTTATACCGCTGTTCAGCAGTAAATCCACTCCTCTCATAAATTTTTCAAAAGAACCGGGAATGCGGGTAACTTTTTCATAAGTTTCCTTTGTTACACCGTAAACGGATATTTCTATATCCCTCGGAGGATATTTTTTAAAGAGTTCTATATGCTTTTCTTTAGCAAGAACAGCATTTGTAAACACAGACAAAAGAAGCCCTCTTTTTTTCAAAGCAACATAAATATCTTCAAAATCCTCCCTAAGAAGAGGCTCTCCGCCGGTAATAAGGCACCAGAAGGCGCCTAGAGAAACAGCTTCATCTGCTATTTTCGTTATTTTATCGAAAGTAAGCTCTTTCTTGCCGGCTTCATTATCATTGACAGGGCGATTGATATAACAATGCCTGCAATTATTATTACATCTTGCAGTCAGTTCCAAATCAAAGGAAATAACATTTCTGTTTTTCCTCATTTTATCCCAGAGTGAAAACTCAGGCAATTGCTCAGATATTATGTATGAATCAGACATTTTATAATTCTTCTTAGTTTAAAGGGGATGACTTTCCATAATATAAAAACGGACGGTATAAACTTTATCCTGCTTAAAAAGGCAATAATATAACGCTCTTTTCTAAGCCCGAAACGGATTGTTCGGCAGCCTCTTTCCACTTTGGTTACTATACCCAGGATATTGCTTTCAGGCACCAGACCGTCAGAGCCTGCGCAGTTATCTCCTTTGATCAAATAACAGTTCCCCTGTTTTTTTACAATCCGGTGTACCGTCAGCCTTTTTCGTTTATCGCAGGTAAAAGCTGCAACTCTGCCTTTTCCCGGGGGAATTTTAGAAAGAGGAGAAAGAGTAATGATGTCTCCTCCCATAATAAAGGGAAACATACTGCAACCCAAAGCTTTCATTCTTGTTGAAGCTCCTTTCGCAAGGGTGGAGGAAATGATAACTACAAGCTCTTCATTGGGAAAGCCTATCTTATTTTCAGCGTTTTCAACCTTCAACAATTATTCTCCTTTTCAGAAGTTCTTTTATGATTCCTGTAACATCGTTTCTGATTTCTTCCGCCGAACCTTCAAATTCAGATGTAAGTTCACTAATTACTTCTTCCAGTTTCCTTTTACCGTCAAGTTTATCCCAGATAGCTTTGCCTGTTTCGTTCAGAGAGAATATTTCATCTTCAAGGTCGCCCACGCCCGATGAAATAGGGATAATAACAAATTCTCCGTGAAGCTCTCTTGCAACGACATCATCTTCAGCCGGGGTGTAAACCGCATTTAAATTAACTGTTGTTTCCATATAGTCCTCGTTTCGTTTTAAATGTTAATACTCTATAAAGCTGACTTCTGAATTCATGCAAGACTTGAGTTTTACAATTGGCTCCAGTAACTCCCTTCTTTAAGAATTCGTTTTATTTTTTACTTGAATATTGAATATTCCGTGTTGATTCTCGGATATTCAATTTGCAAATTTATTCATTCCTCAGCAAATCGTTCAATTCTTTCCCGCCATTTTTCCACAGTCCAGGCTTTTTCTCCTTTTTCCAGTAATCCCACGTATTCAGCCTGCGCATGCGCAATGTCACAGAAATATTCAACCGGAGCATCAAGCGTCCCATCCTCCATCCATGACTTGGCGGGACACTGTTCGCAAAGCCCTTTGAGAAAACATTTTGCGCAGCGTTCAAGGTATCGGGGATTTTTGGCCTTCATTTTCTGGATAGTTGTAAAACATTCTGTCATGATAGTTTTAAGAGACTGTTTTTTAAGGTCAAAAACGGTATCCGGATGCCTCAGCATCATACAAAGCTGAAGTTTCCCGTAGGCGTCTGCGCAGGCTCCGCCTTTTCCTGCTCCGCACGAAAAGAGCTTATCCCCCGGCGGCCTCGTAAATTTAGCACAAAACTGCTTCATCGCCTTTATATATTTTTCTTTGTCCATGGTCAGAATATTCAAACCATCCTCCGGCGTCAGTCTGATATTCCTTATCTGCGAGTTTCTTTTTTCAGAGTCTCTTCTGCATCTTAAATCAAAGAATATAGAATATTTCGGGGCTTTATCCATCCAGGAAACAGTTGAAGCAAAAGCTTCAAATTGTGCTATTTCCTTTTTGTTTGAAGGTAAAACAGCGCTTTTTACGATAAAGGGAATATTGTTCTCCAGAAGGAGATTAATTCCTTGCCATGCTTCTTCAAATGCGCCTTTGCATTGTGCTGCGGAGTCATAAGATTTATTTGTCATTCCATAGGCTGTTATTTCAATCTTTTCTTTAGGAGGCATCTTTGAAAACAGTTCTGCAAGGCGGGGCGTTATTAATCTTCCGTTTGTAAACAGCATCACCTTAAGCCCGAGTTTTCTTGTAAAAATATACAGCTCTTCAAAATCCTGCCTCAAAAGCGGTTCGCCTCCTGTAAAACGTACCACCATACAGCCAAGGTTCGCGGCTTCAACAAGTATGTTCTTCAGTTCTTGTGTGGAGAGTTCTTTATCTTTTGCTGTTTTGTCATGCTCAGGAAGGTTGTTGCAACAGTGAATACAGTTATTGTTGCATCTTTCTGTCAGTTCTATATCAAGTCTCCCAAGCAGAGACTTGGTATTTTTCCAGACTGAAGATTGATTCAGGCTTTTTGTTACAACGTAGGATGACTCATTTTGCATCATAAATCCCTTAGTAATTCCACTATCTCGTTACTTTTATCGCTCTTTAAAATATAACAGGGAATTTCTGTCGCTATGTTTTCAAGTATATCAAGTGTTTTGTTCCACCAGCCCTTGGTTACAAATGGTTTTATGATAGTTTCCAGAAGACGTCTGCTTATCTCCCTTTTATCTTTCAGGGGAATAATTTCGTTGGTCTTCGCCTTTTCAAGGAAAAGGATTGCTTTCAGGGAAACTGAACTGCCTGAAACTGCAGGAATATCTCCGTGGCACCACGTTCCGTATATCCTGTATCCTTCAGGCCTCTTCCGGACAATTATCCTGTCATCGCATAGTATTTCCGCCTTGCCCATGAATTTGGTGCACATGGTGGATTTGCCGGATTCGGAATGGCCGGCAAAAAGAAGGCCTTTGCCTTCAAAGTTAATTCCGCAGGAATGGAGATAACAGCCATCTCTTTCCGCAAGAAGATTCGCAATCAGTATCTGGTCTGACGGGAACATGGTTAATGAGCCTAAACCGCCTTTGAGGTAATAATCTTTTCGTATTGCGTCATTGTAGATTTTTACACTGGTATGGTCTTCATTAAAAACTGCAACTCTATGAATGCTTTTATCGTTCTCTGCTGGTGATATCCCTGTGTATATCCAGGAACTATTGTTCCTGTAAATCGCCCACGGAGCTTTTCTATAGAGTTCCTTCCCTAAATTTTTGCCTTCGCGATCAGGAAGTTCGAAATGATGCCTGATGTTTATATTATCTTCACCGGGACCATCAGTCTGAAAATGCCTGAATTTTGGGTGAAAGGTATTGTCTGTTATCGGCAGGTCCGAATCTACCTGTATTGTTATATCTGCTATATTGTAATAGCGCCTGTGATTCTTTTTCCACCCTTCCGCATATTTTTTGTTTTCTTCTGCAACTCTGCAGAGGTACTCTATTTTTGCTGAATATCTGCCGTATTCGAGATATGCGTAAACAGGGCACCAGCGGCAGTTATTTCTTAATTCACACGACCCGCAGTTTTCAAGATATTCTTTGCCGCCTCTTGCTTTATCTTTTAAAGAAGGAATAAAATTATCCCAGCAATCCTCAACTGTTCCCTTTCTTAAGTCATAACGAAGTTCTGAATCTTTTATAAAATTGCAGAAGCTCATCATTCCATAAGGGTCTACATGAAAATCACGTCTGTTCTCAATACAGGATGCAAAAAGGCAGTCATCTGTTTGAACGTGTTGATTTTCAGCGGCTGATTCTTTTTTTCTTTTTTCCTCGTACGTAATATCGGGTTTATCAAGTTCTATAACATCTTTCGGAGAGAGCCTCTGGCTTTTAATCTCTTCATTAATCTCGGGGGCTCCGCAGGATGAAAGATACAGCCAGGACACCCCTACGCGACAGTACCGGCTTAAGGATTGTGCAAGCTCAATCATTTTGGGAAATTCATGGTAGTTATCTTTCATCGGTATCAACTGCACAATGAAACCCGTTCCTGCTTCTTTTAAGTATCTGAATCCCGTCATTGCGGCTTCGTATGAACCCGGATTACGGGTGATATGGTCATGAACCTTTGCTGTTGCTCCGTAAAGAGCCACCATTTTCGTTCCTTTGCGCTTCATAAGCTGAGCAATTTTAGGCGTAATTAAAGTTCCGTTGGTATTGATGCTGTAGCTTCTTGCCTTCGAAGTTATATAATCAAATATTTCATAGAAGTCATTCCGAAGCATAGGCTCTCCGCCGGAAATAGCAAATGAACCAACACCCAGTTTGCGGGACTGGTTCACAATGTCTAGTAATTCTGTTGTTGATAATTCCTCTGATCGCTCTTTTGACCCCGGCGACAGTCTCAACCAGCAGTGCCGGCAGTCGTTATTGCAACGGTATGTCAGATCTATCAAACACTTGTTTGGAAAGTGAATTGTCTTTATGTTTGGCATGACTTTCTTCATTTCTTGCAGAAAGCAACTAACCCTATGAAAACAATTTCTGGTTCACAAATACCAGACTGCGCAGACAATGGGCCGAGCTCCGTTGTTTTCATAACAATTTTTCAGGGTAGCGGTTCATGTGATTTATAGGATACGCCGGACAGGCTCATCTGCGTCACGAGCTTGCAACCTCCTGGCAGTTTCCACAATCGGTGCTGCACATGGTCCATCCCTGTCCTGAAGAGGTAGGACTCATGCCGTCGTACTTGCACGCCGCCAAAACATTCTCCTGCGGATCCCTTTTAAGCACAGTTAAACAAGGCTTTATCCATTTTCCCTTCTTTTCCATACATCAGTTTTACCCATGACAACCAACATTAAGCTTTTATTAAAACAGCATCAGGCATGGGTAAATGACCTCCATTTTTGTTTTGATCCGTCAGCTGCTTAGTGTTGTAAACACTCTTAGTATCTTTGTTTTAAACTTCTATGTTTTTAGCGTTTGCAAATCTCGCGCATAATGCGAGCGCAGGAGCTTGTGCTCGAGAAATTCTTTATGGGTTGCGGGCAGAACCCGCCTTAAGTTTTATTTATTCCTGACATTTTGCGAATTATCGCAGAACTCTCAAAAAAATCCCGACAACGGATTTGGACTGCGGTGATATTTCAGGATTGTTTGTGCAAATCGCCTTTGGTCATATTGCGGTCGATCAACAATTTTCATAATTTTTTATCGCTTACTCCCATTGAAAAAAGACCTTTAAAACTCTTTAGTGAGACTTTTTGCTTATAACCACACGACTTGGAATAACATATTCCTCTATTTATAAAAAATCAAATTGATAATCCTGGAAAAATTAGTCGCGGAACAAAATGGAGACCTGCGCAATAAACCTGCTTGATAAAAAATCCCGTGTTACGACGAGAAAACCGGAAGCGGATTTAAAGGTGATTTCCTCTGAAAGAAAAATGGTTAACAATTTCTTCCAGTGCTAAAAAGAAGCTGAAAATCAATAAAACACATGTTTTCTATTAAACTCCGCCAGGCAATAGGAGCATTTATCGTTATTCCAGTAAAGTATTCAGAAACGTTGTTAAGTCGCCGGACATGAATCAATGATGAAAAAACTTTTCCTGCTCTACAGATACGAACGCCCGGTTCCAGATTTCAGCGCAATAACCGCAGCGGTGACAATTCTTGTCACACGCGCACACCCGGTCGAACCAGTCGTCCGGAATCAACGTGTTATCAAGAACTGATTGCGGGTAAAGGGAGCTGTAGTTCGGCTCAAGAATGTCGAGCAGATTGCCGCGGAATTTACCCCGGACGTAGGCATCGATGACCATGCGCGGGCTGGGGTTGCAGCGCGTCGCAAGTTTCACGTCTGTGAACCAGCGCTCGTAGTGGTGAACATTTTCGGGACGGATCCATGAATTACACAAGAAACGATGTGAATTTTCTCTTTTTGAAAGAAAATCCCAGCATGGAACCGGAAATTTTCGCGGTTGTGCCGGCAGGCCTTTCACGCCCGTTTCATGTGCGACAAGGTTGTCATGAAATGTCTGCGCGGAACATTCCCGGAGACAGCCGCTGTTGGCGAGCAGATAAAGCTTCTTGCCGTGCTCATCGCACCAGTGCTTCATGACTTCGATTTGCGCCAAGTCACGATTGTGCTCGCGTTTAAGGTAGTAGCCATCAAAGCAATAAGCCAGGTATTCCATGCCCGCCACAGAGCCGATACGCATGTTCACTGACGCCCGCGTTTCAAGTCCGCCGGCATGCGCTTTCACTATCCCGGCGACGAACGGCGAAGTTGTAGTAACGGCGGTGATGTGAAGACGCCCGCAAAGCCCGTCGAGCATTCCGCGGATACGATCGGCAAAGGCGTCAGAAATAGCCTCATCGCCATAACAAGCCGCATTCATGAGCAGCGTCAATGGAATCCCCGTCTCCGATATGGCCTTGAGTTCATCGAGCATGGCGGCGGCGGATGTCTGAAAGTCACTTGCCGCCGGTCCGCAAACCGGAGAGCGGCCGCTCGCATGGCCCGGCAAGGCAAAGTACACCTCGGAGATATTCCCGCGGTAATCCTCCACTATCGAGGCGAACGGCTCTTTGTCTTCGCCCCTGAACTGATACCCGACCGCGAAACGCATGGCTGTTATTCCCAATATTCTTTGGCACATTTCCCCGTACAGTCATTTTCCTGCGGCTTGATTCGCCACGGCGGAGTGGTGCGGAACTTGTTTTCAAACTTATTTTTCAACACCCCTTTGTCTTCGAGATGGATCATACAGGCGCGAATGCAGCCGCGCGCTCCCTCGACCACCGCCGAGCTGTTGAATCCGCTGTAACCCAGAACTTTGTCCAGCTCCGGATTGCCGGCATATTTATCCTTGAACTGTTCCGGTCTGGCGTCGGCATGCATGAACGGGTTATACTCCGGATTGCCGCCGCGGTAGGCGATCGAACACTTGATGTAATCGAATTTCCCCCATTCCACCCGGCGGCCGGCGATGGTTATCCCTTCGGTTTCTGTTGCCGAGATCGCATTGCCGGAACATTCGGAGACACAGCGTTTGCAGCGGTCGCAAATTTTGCCTTCAAACAGCGGATCTGGATCAAGCGGGGCGTCAGTCAGAATTGCCACCAGGCGTTGTCTCGGTCCGAATTCCGGAGTAAGGAACATCTTGCTCCAGCCAAATTCACCCAGGCCGGCGGCGAATGCCATTACGCGGAAATCCACCAGAATATCGGGGTGAGGTTTTTCGCCGTCAACCGACCGGCTGCGGTTCGGTTCGTCCTTCTGTGTTTTGAATAAAATCGATGACCCCGGATACATGTTGGGAACCGGCGCGGCCTCATAGCCGTTATCCTCGATGAAACAGCAGAGTTCGCGCATCACGATCGGCATATAAATTGCATTCAACGAGCCATAGCCCATCCCGCTGTAGGCGGCAAAATAAGTGCCCTCTTCAACACCCCGGAAATAACCGCGCGGAATTCTGAATCCAAGCACGATTGCCGACTTTGCCGCCGGAAAAATATACATTGGATACTGTTGTTTCGGCGCCCCTTCAAAACGATCCATCGATGCGATTCCGCACAGATCGGCGCCAAGAGATTTGGCCATCCTCTTTACATCATTTGCATTCATTTGTCAATCCCTCCAGGGGTTATTCATATGTGGTTCCGGCACAGAGCCAGCAATTCATTCCTGGCCTTTTTAAGAATTTTCGCCGCCTCTGACGGCGAAATACACAGCGTCCGGCTGTGGATTACAAGTGCTGACGGCAGATTATCGACTTCAAATTCGATGGCTGCGGCAAAGCGGTTTATGTGGATATTTTCAACATACAAGATACCATGTTTATCAAGACTTCCGGCGATAGCTTTCGATACTTTTGCCGATAATGCTTTACGACTGTTTCCGTCATCGTTTTTCCCAAGTTCATGGCGATAAAGCAGGAGCAGACCAAGGGCTGAATCCTTGACCGGGAAATCCGACCGTTCAACAAGCACAGGCGCGGCGTCAGGATTGCACAGGACTCGCGCGAAGTAGACGATCCGGTTTTCCCAAAGCATTCCAGCCGCCGCGCCGCATTCGGTGCCTGTACGCAGATCTGAACAGACTTTGACCGATGCGGGAACGATTGGAAACGACTCCATCGCGATTCCCGCCAGATGCAGTATTCCATAACCGACAGCAAAGCTTTGGAAAGTAGGTTTTCTCACAAGTCCCGCGGCGCGCAGGGACTTCAGAAGCCGCGAGGCCGAGCTCTGGTGGATTCCCAGTTCCGACGCGATCGCCAGCGAGCTCATCGCCCCCCGCGCCGCCAATAGTCTGAGCACTTCAAGCCCGCGCTCCAAAGATTGAATGCCGTCTGTTGTTTTTGTCATAGTATGCATATTATACATTGTTTAAAATATTCTGTCAAGCGCCTTTGATAAATTCTTTTCTGCTAATATGTGGCTTAGGCTTACCGGAGGCGGTTCAGCGCTCGACCCGCACGAGATACCACGGCGTCGGCATGCAATCTTTTGTGCGGAAAAGAAAACCTTCTTCAGTCTCCGTCAATCGAATGCCAATGCCGGGTTGTCCATTGCCGTCGAGTGGATATGCCGTCACGCACCGTGTACTGCTTAGTCCCCGCAGAATCACTGTTGCTTCAACCGGTTCGACACGCACGGGAGCATGTCCCCATTCGACCGGCCTGGTCCGGGAATCGTCCATCCAGGTTTGACCGGTGTTTGCGACGCGTGTACCGATAGCCAGCAGCAGTTGTCCGGCCAGTGCGACAGACCGGTCGTCAGCGCTGGCAAGTTGCAGCGCGGCAAATGGAGTAGTCAGCCGGAATATACAATTGCTGGTTGCATGTTCACCGGCACGGCCAATGATGATTTGGTGGCGGGGCGTGTCAATCAGTACTCGTCCGCCATCCGGAGATGTCCGCCATGTCAATTCGCCAGTATCGCTTATAATATCATTTTGCGCAACGCCAACCTCGCCTTCAGACGGCGCAATCCGGGAACCGTTAAGTTCAGTGATGCGGACGCGATGCTTCAACGCAGTACGCCCCGGCAGATACGGCAGCCAGTATGGATGTTCCCTGTCGCCGGCCTGGCGTATGCTTTCCAATAGCCACGCCGGCGTCATTTCCCGAGTAACGGTCTGGTAAGCACATTGAACATCACCACGCAGGAACATCAAGGCTCCGAGTGCGGTCTGTGTCATTTTTACCGGGTTGCCGGCCATATCAAACCAGGTGTGCTGCCGTTGATCAGTCCACGACTCCGCTTTTGAATATGAACCGCTCCACGTAAGATATTCATAGAAGAATATGCCATCCCAGTCCTGCAGTCGCGCGTACGCTGCGACAATCGGAATGAATTCAGCGGCGTAGTCATTGGGAAACGGCTCGTTAATTTCAGTGCAAAGATGCGGATAACCCTCGATAGCGCCGCGAGAAAGATGGGCGATAGCACTTCGGTCCGGCTCGTCGACCATGGGGGTATTCTTGACGGCGCCGTTGTCCGGATGCTGCCAGTAAAAATGACTGTCAGTAATATCAAGCAAGGTATTTGCCGCCACCACCGGCAGTGAACTCCACCCGTAATTGTGGTCGGAATTCCCGAGAATAAGTTGCCGTACACCAAGCTCTGTACGAAGGTATGATCGCATTTCATCGAAAAATGATCGTTCAATATCGGCGTAGAATGATGCTTCATCGGCAAACCGCTTCGCGTTTGCACCGGCAAAATCATCAGGACAGAGACGGTGGACTGTGCCGCAGACTGGATCTTCGTCCGGCTTTGCGTCGCCTTCCCACGCCGCCGTCATTGCGTCACGACTGGAATATTTCTTTCCCAGCCATTTATTCCATCGTTTGTCGAGATCTTCCGTATATGCAACGTGAACCGCGCCCCAGTTCGTCTTCTTTCCGGTAAATCCGCCTTTAAGATCGCCATTGCGCCATCGCTCGGTCAGGCTGTTTTCGTTGGTAATCTCTACCAGCGCGACTGCCGGCTCGTCAACGTAACGCAGATTCGTGAAAGGGTTTCGATGATGAAGCAGTCCGCGGGCATACTCTTTCTGGAGCATTATCAATTGCGGATCGAAATATATCTCGGGTTTGCCCCAGCCGACTGATTCGGCATGCTTGACCCCGTCGGCTTCGGAAAATGTGCGCGCCACATGCAGATTTAAATCAACATAGATACCCTGCTCTTTCAGGCAGGCAATCATCCAGTCAAGCCGTTCAAGTCCCTCTGCATCGAACGATTGGCCGCATTCGGTGTCGCGCATGAGAATGCCTTCAGGCCAATGAAGATCAATGGCATGCATCCGTACGCAGTTAATGCCGAACTTCGCCATCCGCCGGGCAATCACCGGCGCAAGATGTTTCGGCGGCAACGGTCCGGAATTGCACAAATGCTGGCCCCATATTCGAAAACGGCGTCCATCACTAAAGGCCAGATGTCCGTCAATCACCTTGACAAATCCGTACTGGCCCGCTGGCCGGTGCAGCAGATGTGATACATCTGCCGGCCCGGGCGTGTTGTCACTCCAGTTTAGAGTGTATGCCGGCCACGCGTTCGTATCGGGCATGGGGCGGTGAAGACTGTCTCTCATCGCAAATTCTCTCTTTCAGGGTATTCTCCCCATTATGATTATTATGAAATTATCCCTCAATGCACTCCTGGTCTTTTTGAATGCTGTTATGCCGCATGAGCATATTACTTACAGGAACGGGCCCGTACTTTTACGGCCGATCATTTATAAGAAAGAACATATTTTCATTTATCCGCAATCTCGAAGAATAATGCCGGACCTTTTTTCAGCGCCGCCGTATCAATCTCGATCTTCATAGTCCCGTTTCCGGAGCTCAATGGAATAACCTCCTCTTTGCGGCGCCCGTCCAGGTCAAGCGCCCAGATATTCTTTGAGTGAAGCAGCTTAACAATAGTTAAATCGGAAAATATTATATATATCAGGAAGACTTAGTTGTTTTGCGATAAACTGCTTTAGTAATAACTATGAAGTTGCCGCCAGTTCGAAGAACAAGGCGGGTCCGCCGGAAATCTTTGCTGTGTTGATGCTGATAATTGCTTCGCCGTCTTTAACCGTCAGCGGCAATTCGCAACGGCGGGTTCCATCGAGATCGAGTGCATAGAGTTTAAGCCGGGCTGCATTGGCGTTACGGATTTTTACCGTAAATTCTCCAACGGCTACCAGTGCAGGTCCCTTGCCGCCGATATCACGGAGAATGCGCCGTTCCGGGTCATCGAAAACCATGTTGGAATTCAGCGCATCAGTGGCATATACCAGCACCATGCGACTGGATTTTGCGATTGGTTTCAGTCCGTCAATGCTGACCACCGTAAGGTTGCCGCGGGCAGTGAGTTTTTCCACCTTGAAATCAGTCAGAGCGGCGGCAGTCCCCGCTTCCGCGCAAACCCCCTGGGAGCGCGGCGTATTGACGCTCATGAAATTGCGGCGGCAGTCCATGTAAAGTTCCCCGGTGGCGCTTTCAAAAATTTCGTTCAGCCCCCTGGTCCGGTTGTCCGCTGGAATCAGATTCTGTTTCTTCAATTCGCCCACCAGCGCATCAATATCGAATGGATTGGCTTGCGAGTCTATCACTCTGGTATATCCGGCAACATTGTTCATGACCATTGATCCGCCTGAAGAGGAGATTCCCATTTCCCGTTTGCGCATCGGCTCCTTTGAATCTACCGCGGTATTGAGTCCGGTAATCAGGGAAAGGCGCGATTGTCCGGAGTGTATGCCGGATGAACTGCTGCCGGAGGCAAGCACCTGTTTCGAGTCAAGATTTAGCCGGATGAAGGAGTCTGCCGGCCTTACATCGCCGCGTATAAAGAAATAAGCGGTCAGAAACTCGGAAGCTTTCATCATGGGGTCGATCATGCCGCTGAACGGGTTAATGTGATCGACCGGCACGACGGTGACCGGCTGGGCGAAAAAGGTAAGTCCGGAGTAGTTCTGCAGCGCCGCATACGCGCCGTTCACGAACGCCTGCTCATAGCGGTAGCGGTTCCAGAAAACATTGCAGTATTCGGTCACCGCTATCGGAGTATTCAGGAGTTTGGTGCTGTTCAGTCCGCGGAAAATCGCACTTGCGCTGGCAATTGAGCTGGTCTGATCAATGGTGGAGCCGGGCAGCATATAATTGGTGGGATGAGCATGATAGGCATGCATGAAAACGAGGCTGAACCCGTTTCTGACGATTGACTGCCGGAGCGACTGTCCCATGTCAAAGTTGGCAACCAGGCCTTTGAACCCGATTTCTCTCAGTTCTTTCTGATACCATGCATAGATACCGCGTTCAGTTTCGACAATAAATTCTGCAACATCAATACCGCGGATATCAGATCCGGAGGTATCAGCGATGCTGAAAACCTGGATTTGATTCCAGTTGGTCGCGGCGGTCGCGGCTTTTCCCCAGGCGGTTTTGAATTTCTCGACCGTCCCGTATTTCCGTTCCAGAAAACGCTGCCAGTAAGGCGCCATCAGCTCCCGGTTGGGTTCATCGTTGAAGAAGGCGAATTCCTGTTCATTGAATCCGGTCATCATCGCCAGCATCGGTTCATCAATCAGGCGGGTTTTAGTATAGGGATTGATGTGAGTCAGCAGTTTTTTCACTCCCTGCTTCCAGTTTTCCTTGACATGGTCGCTAAAATAGATGTCAAATTTAAAGCTGCGCTTTTTGGGGTCCGGAGACCACGGGTTGCCTGTTTCATATCCGAGGGGACTGCTCATGGCATCCATGTTCAGGTAAATATTGTTCTCTTTCAGACACTTGACAAAATAATCAAAACGGTCAAGCATCTCCGGATTGAACTCGAAATCCTGCTTGGCATCCTTCATCAATACCGCGTCCAGATAATGGGTTCGAGTGAGGTTGTAACCATGCAGCTTGAGTTGACGCGCGTATTCGGCGATATGTTCATGAGTACCGAACTGCGCGGGCGCCACTCCGCCGCGTCCCCAGAAGCTGTCGGTTGCTTCCACTCCAGAGAGAAAACGAACCGGACGGTCAGGACTGCCGGCAAAGGCCAGCAAGCCGTCGGCATTGACAATCACCCGTTCCTGCGTCTTTTCACTGTTCAGCCAGGAGCGGTCGAGCGCGGTTCCCGGACGAATGGCGGGGATGGACGGCCCAGGCAGCGCCTGCCAGGTCTGATCCGGTTTTACCAGCACCTTGACGCTGGCCGGAAAATCATACTTGTTATTGGAAATGGTCGCCGCCGCAATCAGCCAGACCGGACTCTTCCCGGAACTCCGGAAAGTGATTGAAGCGAAATTACCGAGTTCCGGATCAAGTTCGAAGCGTGAGGCGTAGAGAGCGACTGTTCCGCCCGCGCCGGTCGTCCATGTCGCGCCGGGATAACCGTTGGCAACTTTTTTCGCGCCCCACCAGTTTGTAACGTCACGTTCGCCAAACACTTCAATCGTCTTGCTTTTACCGTTAACCCCTTTCATTTCGATGGTTCCAACCGGAACCTTGGCGCCGCCGTAACACAGAGTATGGAACAAGTAGAGATATTTTCCGCTAATCGCGCCGCTTTTAAATTGAATTGCAGCTTCCTGCGGCCCGTTCTTGAATTGTGGCGAGCTCATGACCAGAATCGATTTGCCGTCATTATTCGCCGGATTGATGATGGAAAATGGAATGTTGGCAAAATCAGTCTTGTTCTGGTACTTGAAGTTGCGCGCGTCATTATCCGGTCCCTGATCCGACCAGCCGCCTTTGCCGTTGCCTGCGACATCATCGGCAAATCCCATATTTACAACTTTGGTTAGATCGACTACAATGTCCTTTTCAACGACTTTCAAATTCCGGAAGAAGAGTTTGCCGAAAGAATCCTGAAATCCTAACATCAGCCGGGCGCTCCTGAGATCGGCTGGCAGATCGGCAGTAAATTTAATTCTCTCCCATCCGAAGGTACCGCGTTTGACGATTGCCGACTGCCATATCTCCCTGCCGGAACCGGCAACGGCATGAAGGATAAATTTCCCGCCGTTCCATTCAATTTTCGCGGGAGCAACATTTTCTCCGCGGATATCCGCGGAAAATTCGACCCGCCGTCCAGCAAGTTGCGCGACATCCAGCGTAATATCAAGGCAAATTACATTGCCGCGTTCCGGTACGGCAATGCAAAGCGCACTACCGCCGCTGTCAGCCTCCGGGAGAATCCTGGCGTCGATGCCGCCCTGGTTATACTTTTTAAGATTATCGCCGTTCTGGAAAGGTTCACTGAAAATGATCCCGCTGTCGTTGACGGAACCGCCGACGGCAGCTCCGAAGGCAATTCCAAGCGCCGCCGCGATCACAAAAAACTTCAAATTAATCACAATGATTCCTTTGTTCAATATTTTAAGGTTAGAATAAACAACAGGCAGATTATGTTTTACCGGCAATCGCGGTTGCAAAAAACTTCATTTCCGAAAACCGGATAAGTCCGGATTCGGCAATATGTCCGTCAATAAATAAACGGGATATTACGACATCGCCTCAACGGAACATCTTTGAAAATAAGCCAGCTTTAATAATTGCCAATATTGATTACAAAGGATTACCAGGGACTGGGCGGGTTTGTCCCTGCCATGTTCATGATTTCGTAGGCATTCCATTGCATTCCCAGCCGATGGTAGGTCCAGTCATCATTAATCCAACTGATCTTGTTGTAATTTGTGCTGGTTGCGTGACCGTCAAAGAAAGCAATGTTTGCGACCGTGTTTCCGGTGTGACGATATGCAACGCATTCTATCGGGTTTGCTTGTCCGTCTATTGCCAGAGACTGAAATTCGCCATGATTCCGATACGAGGCTGGATCTGATCCGTAGTACGTGATGGTACCGGACGCTCTCCCGTCGGCGAAGACGATTTTTGAGCTGGGATGTTTAATTTTACCAAGCTTGTAATATACATTGTAGGTACCCCACGCGGCTGCCGGATTTATTTTATCGAGGGTGCCTTCACGGACCATTCCGTAACTGTACTCCGCCGGACCGAATTTACCATTAAAACTCTGACTGTAAGTTGCCAGCGGACATAGCATATTCACCGGCCAATTGTTAGGCGTCCAGAAGTCTTTCATCCCGACTCCGAGCTGGGCTATGAAATCTTTATTCAAGTACCAGCGGTCTGCGCCGCTGGTCTGCTGGTATGGCAGCCATACATCATTCCAGGTGTTTGCGTAAGACAGCCCGGCAGTTCCCATCTGTTTTAATGAACTGAGACACTTAAGGGTACGCCCTTTATCCCGGGCTTTATTCAATGCCGGAAGCAGCATTCCTGCCAAAATTGCGATGATCGCGATCACCACGAGGAGTTCGATGAGTGTGAATTTTGATTTTTTCATATTTAATCCTCCTTTAACGGGATTACATGATAGGATACTGCAAGTACTATTATACTTTAAGCAAAGCCGCTTGACAATAGTTAAATCAGGAAATATTATATACAAAACAGGAATATTGAGTTGTTTTGCGATAAGTCAGCGGGGATAGAGCATGAAAAACGTTCTGCCGATTTTCGAGTTTTACATTTCATCAATGTACCATCTGCTGCGCGGGGTGTCCGATTATGCCGGTGAACATGACTGGCATCTGGGAATCATCTCCACCCGCTTCGAGCTGCCGCGCCGCTGGTCCGGCGACGGCATCCTGACGCATCTTACGCGTTCTCCTCAATTGATGGAATTCCTTAAAGTTCATTCCGATGTCCCGATCGTAACTTTCAATCCGCCAATTAATCAGCAGTGCGATTTCCCTTATGCCCTGGTCAGTGATGATAACGAGGAGATCGGCCGGATCGCCGCCCGGTATTTTATGACGCTGGGCGACGTTCACTGCTGCTGGTATGGGGAGCATCACGTTCGTCATGCCGCCTTTGCCGCTGAACTGGCGAGAAACCATCGTCAGACACAAACCATTATTTCTCCTAAAAAGATGCACAATCTTCCGTGGGATGAAATCAGTTCCATGCTTGTAGCCCAATTGAAGAAACTCCCGTTGCCCTGCGCGGTTTTCTGCGAAAACGATTCCTGGGCGCGCGAACTGCTCGAAGCGGCATTGACAGGCGGTTTCCGGGTTCCGGAGGAAATCGCGGTCATGGGGGTGGATAACGAAACCCTGATCTGCAACAGTTCCAGCATACAGCTCTCAAGTATCGACAGCCGGCCCCGGAAGGTCGGTTATGAAGGGGCCGCGCTGCTTGACCGGCTGATGGCGG
>Ga0172379_10002366_pt1 | contig 33590 bp, 30 predicted proteins | sample GrowelOW334metaG_FD_119756 | JGI IMG/M metagenome (GOLD analysis project Ga0172379, IMG submission 119756) | Groundwater microbial communities from an aquifer near a municipal landfill in Southern Ontario, Canada - Groundwater well OW334 metaG | ecosystem: Environmental > Aquatic > Deep... | reverse complement strand
ATTTTCCAGAGGGTAAGCTCGAGCAGCAGGGAAATTATGTCAACGGGTTGGAAGATGGTTTATGGACCTGGTATTATCCCAACGGTGCTCTCCGAAGGGAGGAAAGTTATTTGCGGGGCAAGGAAGACGGGTTGTCGACCGAATATGACGAAAACAACCTTGTCATTGCAAAAGGGGAGTACATTGAAGGATTGGAGGAAGGAGCCTGGTTTTATCAGACCGGACTCATCACGGAAAAGGGATCCTATAAAAACGGGTTAAAAGACGGGATATGGCAGGAATTTTACGGCGACGGAAAGTTGAAGTTTGATGGTGGTTTTGTACAGGAATCGCCGAACGGCAAACATAAACTGTATTATGAAACCGGAAAAATCAAGGAAGAGCAATACTACCGGATGGGGCAGAAAGATAAGACCTGGTGGGTATTTGACCCCGAGGGAAATGTGGTGATATCTTATGTTTATGCCAACGATATCCTGGTAAAAATCAACGGGATCCGGGTTAATCTGGAGGAAGATACGAAGGATTAATTCATCAAAAAGATTATCAGTAAGTTTAGTATATAGTATTTTTATCTAAATTTACACAAAGGTGTCTGGATCACATTATGGAAAACACGGGTAAGACTATCATGCTGGTTGAGGATAATAAGCTGAATCAACGGCTTATGGAATCAAGCCTGCGAAGGTTTGGCTTGCCTATTGAGCTGGCTGGTAACGGTTTGGAGGCTGTTGAAAAGTACCAGGCTGATCCACACAAATATTCGCTCATCATTATGGACATCATGATGCCTGTTATGGACGGTCTGGAAGCCACCCGTCAGATCAGGATTTTTGAGCAGATCAATAATCTGCGTGTACCAATTATTGCCTTAACGGCAAATACTTTTAATGCGGACCGGGAACGTTGCCTATCCTACGGCATGGACGATTACCTGGCCAAACCCCTAAATATGGAATTGCTGGCGCACTCTTTCCGGAGTCTGGGGATAATCAAATAGTAGATATGTCTGAACCCTATGATTTCAGGGATCCGGTCGGGCGTGAAGAGGATCAGGAAATTGAGCGGCAGCTGAGGCCCATTGAGTTTTCGGATTTTTCCGGTCAGGAGAAAGTGATTCACAACCTGCGTGTTTTTGTGCAGGCTGCCGCGATGCGCGGTGAAGCCCTCGACCATGTTTTGCTGCACGGTCCTCCGGGACTGGGAAAAACAACCCTGTCGCACATCATCTCGAAGGAGCTGCATGTGGGCATGAAAATGACCTCCGGACCGGTGCTCGACAAACCCGGCGACCTGGCCGGCCTGCTCACTTCGCTGGAGAAAGGCGATGTGCTGTTTATTGATGAGATACACCGGTTGAGCCCGGTGGTTGAAGAGTACCTCTATTCGGCCATGGAAGATTACCGGATCGACATCATGATCGACCGGGGTCCGGGAGCGCGGTCGATACAGATCGACCTTAACCCTTTTACCCTGATTGGTGCCACCACGCGTTCAGGATTGTTAACCAGTCCGTTGCGCGCACGGTTCGGCATCACCTGTTATCTGGAATATTACAGCAAGGAGGTCCTTAACCGGGTAGTCAAACGTTCATCCAAAATATTGAATGTGGCCATTTCGGAAGAGGCTTCCGTGGAGATCGCCACCCGGAGCCGGGGAACGCCGAGGATCGCTAATGCCCTGCTGCGGCGGGTTCGCGATTTTGCCCAGGTGCAGGGTACCGGCAGCATCGATATCGAAATCACCCGTCATGCCCTCACGGCGCTGAACATCGACGCCAACGGTCTCGATGAGATGGATAACCGCATCCTGAACACCCTGGTCAACAAGTTCAACGGGGGACCGGTGGGTTTGGGGACCATTGCGGTATCGGTGGGCGAGGAGCCGGGAACCATTGAGGAAGTGTATGAACCATTCCTGATCCAGGAGGGCTATCTGAAGCGGACACCGAGGGGACGGGAGGCTACCGAGAAAGCCTATATACATCTCGGGAAGGTTCCGGGGGAATCGAAGTCGAGGTTGTTCTGAAACAAGAATGGCACGCGGATGACGCGGATCCCTTCGGGAGCGCGGATTAGCGCGGATTTTTTAATCATATAAACAAATCAAATAATTAGTTTTGAAAATTTTTATCAGGACATAATGAATATCAAAAGAATTTTGGCGGCGGTGGTGCTGCTGGCGGGTGGGGCAGGAATCGGGGGATGGTTGATGACAAGACCGGTGCCGGTGAACCGGCCGCTGCCTACCGAAATTGTATCAAAAGACAAAGAGTCGGACAACCATATCAAGCGGCAGGAATGGATCAATGCCATGCACCGTACCGCCCCTGGGGTCGACTGGAAGGAAATGGACGAGCAAAGCCGCCAGGAAATGTACCGGGAGCGTCTGCCTGCCCTGCAGGAAGCAGCCAGGAACGGGCTGAAAAGTTCGGTCATAGAAAGCATCGGCGACGGTGCTTTAACCGGACAGTGGATTGAAAAAGGCAGCGATAACCTCTCAGGACGAATTCACTGTGTAGATGCTGATTTTGTTAACAACAAGCTGTACGCGGCCTCCGATGGCGGCCAGATCTGGTCAGGCACCATCGACGGCAAAAACTGGGTGACCCTTTCGGATCCCTTCCGGATCGCCAACATACAGTTTATCCGCGCTCTGCCAAACAGTACGGGTGGCACCAGAATACTGGCTTCCAGCGACCGGGTGAAGATGAATTATTCCGATGATATGGGCGTCACCTGGCTGGCAGGCGACGGGCTGTCGACCTATTCCAACGGCTACGATCTCATCCGGTCGCTGAGTCAGGCCGACGGGACTCTCTACATTCTGGCTTATAAATCACCCTATCTGTACCTGTTCCGATCGAAAGATCTCGGCAGTCATTTTACCCGCATCGTCAGGAGCACCGGTACCAATAAATCGGATATCTGGACCAGCCGATACGCGAACGATTCGGTTTACCTGATCGACCGGAACGAGGTGTTCAGCCTGCAGGACTCCACCGCCTGGAAAAAGATCACGGATGTGAACCTGAGTTTTGCTGTGAGTGAAATCCAGCAAGTTCAGCTGGCCGGAAATACCACCGCATCGGTTTCGCAGTTGTATGTGATGTACCGCCGCGAAAAAGCGACCCATTTTTACGGATCTGCACCCGGCGGCACCTCCTGGACTTACCGTGGCACCCGTGACCAGGGACCGTTCATGTCGAACAGTTTCGGGGTATCGTCCACTGATCCCAATGTTCTGGCATTCGGGGGGATCAATACCGATGTCAGCCTCGATGGCGGGGTGACCTGGCGCGAGGTGAACAGCTGGGGTGAGTATTACGGGGATATGGAACACAAGCTCCATGCCGATATCCCCGAAGTTGAATTCTTTAAAAAGCCCGACGGGACCGATCTGGCATTTATCAGTACCGACGGGGGAACCTTTATGTCGGCCGACCAGTTGCAGACTGTTCATAATGTGTCGCTTAAAGGATTGAATGTCAGCCAGTATTATTCCACTTATACCCACCGCACCCTGACCGAGAATATCTATGCCGGGGCGCAGGACCAGGGATTTCAGAAAACCCGGACCGTAACGGACGGGATCGTGAATTTCACCCAGACCATCAGCGGGGATTACGGGCACATCGTGTCGGGCGACGGCGGCATCAGCCTGTGGACAGTGTATCCGGGCTTCGCCATGTATTATCCGCAGGCAGCCGCCAACGATGCGATGGCCACGCTGGGATTTGACGAAATGAAGATGAAAAACCAGTTCTGGATGCCGCCGCTCCTGGCCGATCCGTACTTCCCCAACCGGGTATATTTAGCCGGAGGAACCTCCACTACCGGGGCCCACCTCTGGTATCTCGATTATCAGGTGAGTTCGATCAAGGCCACCGAGCTCCCCACCGATTTCAGTAATGGTGATCCCAATGTGCGCATTGCCTCGATGGCGTATTCGACTATCAATAAAGACTATAGATACGTTCTGAATTCGGCGGGCAAGTTTTTCACCTCCACCGACCGAGGCACGACTTTTACCCAGTCGACGAACCGCGGTCCGGGAAGCCATTATTTTTACGGCAACAGCATTGTTCCCTCGCCCCGTGACATCAACACGATCTGGCTGGCCGGAAGCGGCTATTCAGGCGCAGCAGTGTGGGTATCTCACGACGGAGGGGAATCCTTCCAGCCAATGTCGACAGGCCTTAAAAACACCCTTATATTCGAAATGACCTGCAATGAGGATGGCACCTTGCTTTTTGCCGCTTCCGAAGTCGGACCTTGGGTCTATATTGATACCAAAAGGCAGTGGTACAACCTGTCGGGGCTCTCGGCACCGCAGCAGACCTGGTGGTCGGTTGATTATGTATCCGCTTTGCGCACGGCCCGGTTCGGCACGTATGGACGGGGCATCTGGGATTTCAAGATCGCCACATATAACGGATTGGAAGAACTTCTTGCCGGAGCCGCTTCACTGGAGGTATCGGTTTATCCGAATCCCTGTAAAGAAAGACTTAACATCTCGGTTGGAAATATGGATCAGAATGACCTGCTGATCTCTTTGCTCACTTTAGACGGAAAGACCTTAAAGACCGAAAGACCGGCATCGGGCGGCCATGTTGAGGTTGACATGAGCGGTTTGCCGGCCGGCATTTACCTGGTGGCGGTGAGCAATGGGAAAGACCGGAAAGTAGTGAAGGTAGTAAAGGAGTAGGGAGGGTTGCGCGGAGCACTTCTAAATACTTGAATCTGGAATTTCAGAATTCAGAATTGGTCTTCGAATCTCTCACTTCATTAATTGGTCCATCTTCCTCAAAATCTCCCTCCTCAGCTCGATCATCCTCAGCGCATCCGGATCTTTTTTGAGGAGCATGCGGGTGAAGCGCAGTCGAGAAAACCATTTGCGGTTTTCGAACATGTAATGGATCATGTAGAGGGCAGAAGGCAGAAGAGTTAAGAAATAAGAGAGCCAGATCCACCAGGTTTTGAATATGAGGCCGACGATCAGGGTCTGCAATCCGTAGCAGAGCGGCATCATCACCGCCATGCTGATCACATAAGCGCCGGTGGCCCGGAACTGCGGATCCTTAAAAAGGGTGCGCGCCAGCCAGGCAGGAACGCGGAAAAGATGGTAATTATTGATCAGCGAATAGAGGTGCAGCGGGAAGCCGACACCCAGGATGAACGTGTTCCAGATGAGCCGGTGTAGGCTGTACGGGGCGTTTTCCGGGGTATGGTCGCGGAAATTGTATTTCTTCAGGAGCTTCCAGTATTCCATCACCTGATCGTTGAGGGCTGCCGTCTGTTCGGGTTGTTGTTCATGCCACTCCCCGATGATATTGATCATCTCCTTGTCGGCGTCGAATTTATTGAACAGGGTGCGTCCGGGCAGGTTCTTCAGCTTGCGGAACCTTTTGCCGTAAATCACCCTCAGGTCCATCACCATGAAATAGATCTCCTCCCAGGGGATCTCGATCATGTGCGGCTTAATGTGGATGCGAATGCGGTTATTGAGCTCCTTCAGGGCTTTCTGGGGATCGGTGCGGTACACATCCTTCAGGTCGGTGATGGTGATCGGATCGGCATAGCTCACCGTGAGTCGTCCCCTTACGTTCTCATAACTGGAATAATCGATGCCGCAGGGAACGATTTTCAATCCCAGTTTAAAATCACACTTATCTTCCGCCTCAAAAGCGATGCGGGCCAATCCTTTCTTCAAAGGCCTGAAAAATCGTTTATCATTATGATCGCCTTCGGGGAAGAGGCACAGGGAATGTCCGGAGCGCAGGATCTCGGTGCAGCGGTCAAAGACCTCCTGATTTTTCTGGAGGTTTTCGAACCCGTCGCGGATGCGGTATACCGGCATCATCTTGATGAAATTCAGGAACCGGGTGACGATTTTACTTTTGAAGATATCGGCCCGTGCCAGGAAGATAGGCTCCTGGGGGAGGGTGGTCACGAAAACCAGCGCATCCATCAATGCATTCTGATGATTCGGTGCAAACAGGAGCGGGTCGTTCGGACGGAACTTGTGCCTGCCGCGGATTTCGGTGCGCCGGTAAAAGACATGCTTAAAACTGAAATTGATCCATAGCCGGGCTATATAGTATCCAATCGAGAAATGTTCAACTTTTTTCATGTCAGGAAGTTTAGGGTATCAGGTAACTTGGGGCACCGGCCGCTGCGACCATATCCCGGCCAGGATCAGTCCCGATAAAATATGCCAGATCCCCCACCAGGCGGCGATAAAGGCCATCCCCCCGAGATCAAGATCTGGCGGAAATATTTTAGGATTGAATATCAGGATGAGTCCAAGGGCGGAATTCTGCACACCGGTTTCGATGGAAATGGAGCGGATATCTTTGAGCGGCCTCTTCATGATCCGGGCGAACGTCCAGCCGGTAAATAATCCCAACGAATTATGAATGAGAACGATGACGAAAACCGGGGGTACGTAGTTCAGGAAATGATCGAAATTATTGGCAAACGCCATGAGGATCAAACCGATGAAAGCCAGGAAGGAAAATATCCGGATCGGCTTGAGGATTTTCTTTGCCTGGTCGGGAAAATAATGCGTGAAAAGCAGACCCAGGGCAATTGGGATACCCATCAGGATGATTACCGTGACGAACATCTGTATCGGGTCGATTTCGAGCGGCCGGAGCAGCGGAGAGGATTTGATATACAAGGATCCCCAGAGGGCGAAATTGAGCGGTGTAAGGAGGATGGCCAGGATCGTGGAGAGGGCGGTCATGCTGATCGAAAGCGCAACATTGGCTTTGGCGAGCGAGGAGATGAAATTGCTGACCATGCCGCCCGGACAGGCAGCAACGAGGATCATCCCGAGGGCTACGGCCGGGGAGGGATTGATGATTTTGACCAACAGGAAAGTAACGGCCGGTAAGAGTATAAATTGGGATATCAGTCCGGTAATCAATGATTTAGGCTCACGGATGATCTCGCGGAACTGGTTCAGATGGAGGTCGAGGGCGATTCCAAACATGATGAATCCGATGGTCAGATTCATAATGACTAAACTGGCGGGACTGAAATTCAGGCGGATCGAATCGAGAATTTCCAGGTTATCGAACATGTGAGGTTACATATTGGCGATTTTCCGGAGGCCGGGGACATCGAGCAGACTGATTTTCCGGCCGTGGAGATCGATCAGTCCATCCAGCTTGAATTCACTGAGGAGGCGGATAACCGATTCGGTGGCAGTTCCCACCATATTGGCCATTTCCTCCCGCGTCAGGGATATCTGGAGGACCTTTTCATTATCCATGGCAAAGGTATCCATCAATATCAGCAGGATTTCGGCCAGCCGTTCCCTCACGGTTTTCTGTGCGATATCGGTAATGAAATTATTGGCTTCGCCGAGCTCGCGGCAGGTGAGCTGCATGAGCAGCATGGAAAAGGCGGCATTTTCCCTGACCAGCTGGAACAGGTTTTCCGAGGGTATGAAGCAGAGTACCGAATCCTCGATTACTTTGGCCGTGGTGCAGGCCAGTTCCTTGCTCAGCACGGAACGGAAACCGATGATATCCCCGACTTTCGCAAAGCGGATGATCTGTTCCTTGCCGTCGATTCCGGTTTTGTAAATTTTTACGATACCGGCCTGAACGCAGTAAAAACCATTGATGCGGTGGCCCTCATGGTAGATGATGTTGCCGCGCTTATACAGGCTGCAACCTTTTCCATAATGGACGGAATCAAGCTGGTCCGGGGTCAGGTCCTTGAAGATCGAATGACCCTTGATGATGCACTCATCACAAATCGGAACATGTGGGATGCTTTTCATTCCCGCAAATATAAAAAAATTAGATACGCAGATTATAAATATGTAGCTTAATAAATATGATCTTCGTTTCAGGAAAAACGTCGTATATTTCAGGAAAAACAGGATATGGAAAAGAAGATTTCAGTGGTATGGAAAGGCAATATGGCCTTTGAAGCTCAGGTTGAGGGGTATAAGATCATGATGGATGCGCTGCCGGCCTCGGGCGGACAGAACCAGGGACCCACCCCGAAGCCGCTCCTGATGGCCTCGCTGGGGGGCTGCACCGGAATGGATGTCATCTCCCTCGCACGCAAGATGCGCCAGGAAGTGGAGTCACTTGAGATTCACCTGTCGGGCCAGGTCACCGAAGAGCACCCCATGCACTACGAATCCATCCACCTGATCTATGAATTTAAAGGCAAGGACCTGGATGCCGAAAAGCTGCAGAAAGCCATTGACTTGTCGCAGGAGAAGTACTGCGGGGTTGCAGCCACGCTTAAGGGAGCGGTGAAGATAACGTTCGAAATTCTTATTCGGTAATTATGCTCGGCTGACGCCTCGCTAATTATGCTCTGCTTCGCGTCGCTAATTATGCTCGCTGCGCTCGCTAAATGGGCGCCCTAATGGGCGCTAATTATGCACTGAGTGAATTCTTTAGCGCCAGACAGGGCGCTCAATTAGCGCGAAGCGCATAATTAGCGAGGCGTTAGCCGAGCATAGTTAGCGAGCGCAGCGAGCATATTTACAACGCGCTGCTGAACTGCCTGAGAAACCGCACATCATTCTCAAAGAGCAGCCGTATGTCCTTAATCCCGAATTTGAGGAGGGCGATACGTTCGATCCCCATCCCGAAAGCGAATCCCGTAAAATCCTGGCTGTCGATGCCGACGTTGTCGAGGACGTTCGGGTCGACCATGCCGCAGCCCAGAATCTCTAACCAGCCGGTGTATTTGCACATGTTGCAGCCTTTTCCGCCGCAGAGGGTGCACGATACGTCCATTTCAGCCGATGGTTCGGTGAAAGGGAAGAAAGAAGGGCGGAGGCGGATGCGGGTATTTTTTCCGAACATCTCTTTCGAGAAGAAAAGCAACGTTTGTTTCAGATCGGCGAACGACACGTTCCGGTCGATATAGAGACCTTCCACCTGATGGAAGATGCAGTGTGAGCGGGCCGAGATGGCTTCATTGCGGAACACCCGTCCCGGACTGATCGTGCGGATCGGGGGTTTCTGTTTTTCCATCACCCGCACCTGCACCGATGAGGTATGGGTGCGCAGGAGGATATCCGGATCCTGCTCGATAAAGAAGGTATCCTGCATATCGCGGGCCGGGTGTTCGGGCGGGAAGTTGAGGGCTGAAAAAACATGCCAGTCGTCCTCGATTTCCGGTCCGGTGGAGATGGTGAATCCCAGCCGGCTGAAAATATCGATGATCTCATTTCTCACGAGCGACACCGGGTGACGCGATCCCAGCGGCATCGGATCGCCGGGGAGGGTAAGGTCGAGGCTGCGGTCCACCGTGGCCGACTTTTTCAGTTTCTCATGCAGCTCCTTCAACTTATTCGTTGCCAGAGTTTTCAGCACATTCAGCTCTTGTCCGAATGCCCGTTTTTCCTCTGCCGGCACCTCCTTGAACTTTTCGAAAAGCTGAGTGATTTCGCCTCGCTTACCAAACAGGTGCACACGGAATTCTTCCGTTTTGGCCGCGTCATCTGAGCTAAAGGCCTCGACTTCCGCCAGGAGCCGCTTAATCTTGTCAATCATCGTTTTTGCTAAATTTTGTCAGATTACCCGGAGCAGTTTGACGGGGTCCCCGCGCCAGCATTCTGCTAGCGTGACGGGGTCCCCGCCTTCGCGGGGATGACACTTCTCCGTAGGTAATTTATTGCGTGTCACTTCTTGATAATCTCCACTGAAAGAATCTTCACGTCCGTGATTGGCTTCGTGGCGGTGCAGGGAACGAGGGAGATTTTTTCGACGATATCGAGGCCTTCGGTCACTTCACCGTAAACGGTATAGGTATAATCGAGAAAAGGGGTACCACCGGTGGTGGTATAGACTTTAGTTTGTTCCTCGGTGAATTTCGGATGGTTGCCGGTTTGTTCCAGCTGGTTGAGTTCGGCTACCGTACTGGGTTTTCCCACAACGATATAGAACTGTGATCCGGAGGAAGCCAATTGGGGGTTTCCCGGTCCGCCGGTGCGTGCGGCAGCGAGTGCGCCTTTTTTGTGCCAGTGGTTCGGACGGAATTCAGCGGGGATGGTACCGAGCTGCGGTCCGGGGTTGGTCACCCGGCTGGTGGGGTCGCCGCCCTGGATCATGAACCCGGGGATCACGCGGTGGAAAAGGATTCCATCATAGAACTTCTCGTTCACCAGTTTAATAAAGTTATCGCGGTGGATCGGGGTATCATCATAAAGCATGAGGGTGACATTCCCCATGGAGGTTTTCATTTTAACCTTGGTCGATTGGGCTTGCAATTCGGTCATAGTGCTGATTGTTAGCAATACAGTTAAAAATAAAGCAATTCGGTTCATAGCAATGTATTTAGGTGCGCAAGTTAGCAAAAATCCATATAGGCTTGTTTTGGGGATTGTCAAAATTGTTATCTTTGCCCCTCGCCGAGATATTAGCTCAGCTGGTTTAGAGCGCTTGCTTGACAGGCAAGAGGTCACTGGTTCGAATCCAGTATGTCTCACGGGTGAAAATCAACGACTTACAGCGGTTTGCGGTAAGTCGTTTTTTGTTGGGTTGATACAGTAATTGATACAGTGGATTTACTATATGTGACAGGTACCATGTATTGATTGAGACTATTTTACTTACCATTGTATCCTTAACTCGGATACAGATATACCGATTTAATAAGATAGGACTGCGCTGATCTCAATAGAATATCTTTAACCCCTGGTCCCAATCAAGCTGTTCGGGACAATTGATATTCTTCCTTTTCTGCTATGCTGAGAAATATTTTACGATCCAAAACTTTTAAGGTATTGTTATGAATGGTTGGTGAGATGGACATGGAGAATATCTATCTTTGAAGGTAAAAAGAGATATGGGAAAAATCAAGTCAATTGAAATTTGTGCTGGTGCTGGTGGGCAGGCACTTGGTCTTGAGCAGGCTGGTTTTGAACATATTGCCTTAATTGAAATAGAGCCTATGGCATGTCAGACTTTAAAATTAAACAGGCCAAAGTGGAATGTTATTCAAGATGATGTCAAGAAAATTGATACGACCAAATTTAAAGGACTTGTTGATTTATTTGCTGGTGGAGTGCCTTGCCCTCCTTTTTCAGTTGCCGGAAGGCAACATGGAGAATTGGATGACAGAGACCTTTTCCCAGTGGCTTTAAGACTGATTAAGGAATGTGACCCGAAAGCGATATTACTTGAAAATGTAAAAGGATTGCTTGAATCAAAGTTTGACGACTATCGGCAAAACATTATTAGCCAACTTAATGAAATGGGTTATTGTTGCGATTGGCAACTTTTATATGCTTCAGATTACGGAGTATCGCAATTAAGACCCCGGGCGATTTTAGTAGCACTTAAACCAGAGTATTTCCATTTCTTTGAATGGCCACAAAAAAACAAAAATTCTCCGCAAACAATTGGACAACTTTTATTTAAGGAAATGGCTGAGCTGGGTTGGGAAGGAGTAAACCAATGGAAAGAAAGGGCAAATAAAATCGCACCCACATTGGTCGGAGGCTCTAAAAAACATGGTGGTGCCGATTTGGGGCCAACAAGGGCGAGAATTGCTTGGGGTTCCTTAGGCGTTGATGGGAGTGGATTAGCTAATAACCCTCCAATGAATGGTTATAATGGAAATCCTAAATTAACATTGAAAATGACGGCCTTAATTCAAGGATTTCCGCTTGACTGGACTTTTGTGGGAAAAAAGACGCCAGCATATAGACAAGTCGGAAATGCATTTCCTCCTCCAGTGGCAAAAGCTGTCGGCAAATCAATTATTAAAGCACTGAAACATGGCAAAAAAAGCACCTAAAGGAAAAGGTTCAAAAGCAAAACTCAAGGATTATTTCATTGATCATGTAGGGGAAGTTTTGGACTCAAACATATTAAGAGAGGTTGCCGGAGCAAGTGAGTGGGGAAGAAGGGTTAGAGAATTAAAAAATGAAGAAGGCTTAAATATTGTAACCAATCACGACAGAAGCGATCTAAAACCCGGACAATACTGCTTGCTTGATCTTAAGATGCTACCTGCATTTGATAGAGGTATATCTAAGGAAACCAGATCATTTGTCCTGGATAGGAATGGCTTTACTTGCCAAATGTGCGGAGCAGCAGCGGGAGAGCCGCATCCTTATGACAATGGAAGAAAAACCAGATTACATATTGGTCATATCATCGACAAGTCTATGGGAGGTGATGATTCACCAAACAACCTTAGAGCCATTTGTTCAGTTTGCAACGAAGGAGCCTCAAATTTGACTCTTAACCGACCTGATGCTATTAAGTTAATTGCCCAAGTGAGAAGAGCTCCCGGAAACGACCAGTTGGAGGTATTATATTGGTTGTTAAAAAAATTTCCAAAACAAGCTCAAAAGTACTTGGTCCATTTACCGGATATTGGCTAAATTCCCAATATACTAAATAACTTGAGGCTTCGAATGCATGATCATTTTGTGGCAGATCTCGGGTAAAACTCTCAACTTACCTCTAACAATTCCTTATGTAGCTTGGATAAGGTTTCCTTTGCAAGTTTCTGTTTTAAAGCACATTCCCAGACGACCAAAACCTTCCATCCCAAGTTTTTAAGTTCATTCGCTTTGGTTTCGTCTTTAAGCTTATTACGGGATATTTTGTCAATCCACCATAGAGTTCTTGTCTTGGGAATTACAAAAAGTTTGCAATTTTCGTGACCATGCCAGAAACAGCCATGTATTAAAATAACAGTCCGATACTTTTTTAAAACTATATCCGGTTGACCGGGCAGGCCTTTTTGGTGAATCCTATACCTAAAACCTTTCGCAAAAAGAAATTTTCTAACAATCAATTCTGGTTTCGTGTTCTTGCCACGAATCCTGCTCATAACTTCGCTACGCTTCTCCTGAGTAAAAACATCCATCATTTTACCAAGATAAGAAGATGGATGTTAAAGCCAAACAGATTCAACGGTATATTTCATTTGGTGATGGTGATCCCCCATTTCGCGCAAGCTGACCCTCGGTTTCGCAATGTTGACCCCCCCAAGGCCATCGGTTTAAATTGGTTTGATTTGCAGCGCAAATTTTAATCAGATCAAGATGTCAGCTAAACCAATTATAATGTGTGCACTCATACTAATGATAGGTCTGAGGCAAAGCGGAGCGGGGTTTAAAACGATCGGGCACATCGTCGGGATGTCGAAGAATAACGTCAAGGCAAGCACTCTTCGGTCATCTTCTCCCTGGTACGGGTGGCAGAGTGGTAGGACATCATCGGTGGGCAAACCGTGGCCGATTTTCTGGACAGGATCGTTTACATTGGACGACGCATGGAATTGCAGGGAGAATCGCTCAGAAAAAAGCTTTCCGGAAAACAAAACCAACCGGTTGAGATTGATTAACAAATTAACTATCTTTGAAATATAGCCAGAAAGCTACCTATATTATTGATATGAGGGATAATAAAAAGACAGGTCCCACACATCGACCCGAGGTGGTTTGTCTGAATCTGCATGGGTGGTCATCTTGGCCGGCGTAATCAATTTTTAAAATGCAATAATTATAAGTTCCATATTAAACGTGGGGGATTAAACATGATCGGGCAAATCTTAATCTTGTTTCTATTAATAGCGTGTGCGGGAACATTGGTTTATTTTTACAGGAAGCGAAGAATTAATTCTATTGTATATGATAAAGAAAAGGTAGAGGAAGACGGGGGTATTTCTATGAATTCAGACTCAGCACAAAATCCGATTGAAAATGAGTTAATAAATTCAAAGCCATCCCAAAGCGAGTCTGAAATAACGTTTACTCCCCATTCGACGGTACAGAAAACTAATGGGTCTGCCGAATCAGAACAAGAACCGGACTTGGGACAGAATTTACCAATTCTTTCTGAGGGAAGTGAAACGGCCCCACAGCAAACCTTACAATACGACATTGGTGAAAAAACTAAAAGCTCAGACTCCGGAGAAGCCCAAGATCACGAAGTGCCCCATGTAGACAATACAGCTCTGGGTCAGGACCTGCCTCAAGAAAACGAGATTGCCGAGAACCTCATAATTCCGATTCCAGGTGAGGAAACCGCTAAAAATATATCCTCAGAAGAGAAGGAATATTCCACAGAAGCATTTGAGGTATTAGTCGATGATTTAGATCCCAGTGCGTGTGGTGAGGTAAAGATGCCTATGGACACGAATTTCGTTGATAGCCAGGATATTTCCGTGGAACAAATAGATTTCGACCTTGGCGAAGGAGAGTTACTTGAGGAATCTCCTTCAGCAACAGCGCCAGTGGTGCCTGATGAAAGTGGAGTTGCTTCAAAAAAAGGCGATGTTATAACAGGTTTAGACAAATTCCCAGGTCGGAAAAAAAAAACACCTGCGGAAAAGGAACCAAGGAGATACTCAGGGCTGAGCAGGGGTGCACCGGAGTCGAAAGATACTAATGGTCGTCAAATTAGTGATTCTGATAGCGGATCGGCAGGCACACGAATTCGTTCGCTTCCCATCGAAATACGCCTTCGGTTTGAACGTGGAGGTTTCTGCAGCGTGTCTCTTATTGCAACGAGGGTAACCGACCTTCCCGAAGAATTGTCAATAACTTCTCCGGATGGTGAGATTGATCTCCGGGCTATGCAAGAAGAATGGTATCAGGACATTACTCCAGATGATATTTCCAGAGTACTTCAAGATGGGACCGTATGGACGCCGAATGATATGGGTGGGCAATTCAGCTGGTCTCTCAGTGGCCGAAATCTCTATGTGCTTGCAGATCGCTCAGATATCAGCGGATTCGTCTCTCAAACCTGCCTGGAGCTCGGCCGAGAGCATGCAGTGCTCTGCACAGATGGAATAAGGAGTGACGTTGAAAAAGCAATTAAGGATACGGGTGCTTTCCCAATCGCCGTCCACGACAGTTCCTTGGGAGCACCGTCAGGGTGGATTGTTTTCCGCGGTGTAGTTCCATTAAATTCAGTTACACCAGTTGTAGGGGTAGATATATTTAATGCACTCAGGCCACTTCCAAAGATTGAGATAAGCCTTGAAAGCGGAATCCGCCTTGATTATGCGAACTGGCTTGAAGGATACCCACCATTAATCCGTGTTTATGGCGATCCTGAGCATACATCCGAAGTGCTTATTGATGGCCATATTGCTACTTGTGAAAAGGACGGCAACCTCAATGCAACTGGTTGGGACTTGGTTGGATCGCACACGATATGGTGTTCAGATAAAACCAAGTCGTACTCGATTGTCCCTTTCTTCGCTACCTGGAATCGATGGGATGCATATATTTTCCCAATTCTAAACTCTTCAAGGCGTAAAATCGCAATTTGTGGACCAATGGTCCGGTATGTGTCAGAAGGACCTGAGAGCCTTTTCTTCGTTTGTGTCCCTGAGACAAACCCGGTACTCCTAGGAAGAGCTCCAGGTGAGTATGAAATAGCCCAAAACGTGTCTGGAATTCACGGGAGTTTACTTTTCGCATCGCCTCATTTTCTTCCAGTTTGGGCCTTGCCTAGTAATCCGGTTCATTGTGATAAGAAATCATTGCGTATTCTTCTTATTGGCGAATTACAATCTCCTGTCGTAATGAATAATAAACTAAGAAGAACTGCCTTTAAGGGTAATCCCTCAACTGAAAAATGGTGTCGATTAATTCTGGATGCCAGCCGGAAAGGTATGAAGTCGCAACCAGAAACGAATGATATTAGTGTAGTTTGGTTTCAATACAAACAACTAGCCCACCAAATATGGAAAGATCGCAAATGAATTACAACAATCTAATAATCTGGATGTCGGCGCGCAGGCGAGGGTCATGGTCCCAATTTCGCTCGGCGGTGGAGGAGCTTCACATCGAATCGGGTGAAAGGGGAACGGATAAAGAGTTATCTGAAGATATAATAACAACTAATGATCTTCCTGTTTATCAGGTAGTGCGCTTTAACTTACAGCGGCTTGCACATGTAGAATTCGATCCTAAAGCTAGCTTGGAATGGCGAGTTGTTCCACCTGTTCTTGCACTTACAAATATACGTGACAGCGCAGGAGGAATTTTATGTGGTGCTCGGTTTCCAGCTTTGAACGATAGACTTAATTTACTTGATGGTGTTGTTTGTGACATACAGGAAAGAAACGGCATGCCAGATTGTATTCGGTTGCTAGCACAAGATTACAAATCGCTCGAGGTTGCTGCCCAGATGATAGGTGCGGCTATACAGGTTCAAGCTCCGAACGCACTTCTTTCGGCGATTCCACCAGTTGATGATCCAAAAACCTGGTATCAAGCTGAACCGCCTCAAGGACCTGGTTGGACAATTGAGATGTTCATACCTGGCAAGTTGTGTTGGACAGCACGTAATCCCATAGACAATAGCCATTTAGAACCACATGATATCAACAATTGGCATACAGGTCTTTACCGGTTTCGTATGAAATATCAGCACTTTTATTTCCTTAGATGGGAAGGTAAAACCTTTAATGTCCCTGTTCAGGTTGGGAAATATGCAGTTATCCGGCAGCAGCGTATTCATCGACTGATCTGGTACACCAAGGAATCATCTACATTTTCCGTTCCCGTAAGCTGCAGGCCTCCACTTTTAATCGAAAGAGCCCTAATATTATGTTCAGGATTTCTCCCACAATTTGATAAAAAATTCAACCGTTTTGAATACACCAATGTACCGTTCGAGACCGCCCGGCTAGCTTCAAAGCTTTTAAACCAAGAAATTGAAATCAAATGAATCCGATTCGCTTATTTGAGAACCTGAGAGACATGTACCTCAGGTATCTGGACAGCCCATTCGACCTAAGATATCAGGATCTCACGAATGAGAGACGGCAGCTCCTAGACCAAGACGGTAGAATCTATCGTTACCCATTGATTGAACCAATTCCAGCTTACCGGACTTCGGGAGAATCCTTCAGTGAGGCTGCTCAAGCTATCCTCAGCAGAAACTGGGAACAGGGGGAAATAACAGACGTCGCAAACTTCATCTCCCAAGGTCTGTTCCCGTCCAGTTGGACACTCTACCAGCACCAGCGAGATGTATTTGAGGAGGTTGTTATTAACGGGCGAGACGCTGTGGTTACTACTGGTACCGGCTCTGGCAAAACAGAATGCTTTTTGCTTCCTATACTTGCAGCTATTGTTCGGGAGTCGATTGTCTGGACCGCTCCGGATCAACGTTCTGATGAGTGGGATTGGTGGAATCACTCCACAATGCAGGGACAAAGGCATCGCTGGGCTGATCGAGTCGGGCAGCGATACCATGAGACTCGTCCTGCAGCTATTCGCGCTTTGATCCTCTACCCTTTGAATGCACTTGTGGAGGACCAACTTGCGCGACTGCGCGAAGCGCTTGATAGTCCCGGCGCTCGGTTTTGGCTTCGAGATAATCGCCAAGGAAACATGATTTACTTTGGACGGTACACCGGAAGGACCCCAATCTCGGGTGATCGCAATCCATCCAACATAAGTCGACTTCGAAATGAGCTACTTAGTATACATCAAGACGCCCAAGCCGTGTCGGGTAATGCTGCACAACGGTTCTTCCAGAGTTTGGACGGGGCTGAGATGTGGTCCCGCTGGGATATGCAAGACGCTCCTCCAGACATCCTGATCACCAACTATTCGATGCTTAATATCATGTTGATGCGATCGATCGAGAACCCGATTTTCGATCAAACACGACAATGGCTTTCACAATCAAGCGATAACGTTTTCCATCTGGTTGTGGACGAACTGCATACTTATAGGGGAACACCAGGAACGGAAGTGGCTTATCTCCTCCGGGTTTTGATTGATCGCTTGGGCCTCCATCCAGAATCGGATCAGCTTCGAATCATCTCTTCAAGCGCCTCTCTTGATTCTGGGATATCAGGGCTACAATATTTGGAGCAATTTTTCGCAAGGGATCGTAGTCGGTTTTGTGTGATAGGCGGGCCCACATATGTGATTCCGCCCATTACACAGGCCACAGTTTCGCTTGCATCATATGTAAGCGCCTTCGCGCAATTTGCCCATAGTATTCATATCGGCGGGATGAGCACACTTCCGCAAGCCACTGATAGACTTAATACGGCAGTCGGTACTCCAATAGAATCTACTGGTATGAATACTGCGGAGTGCATAAATGCCGCGCTAGTCCATGTTAGAGCCCTGGACGCATTAAGGTTGGCTTGCACCACGAATCAACAGGTAATTCCCCGTACGCCTAATGAACTCGCTCAAAGTATCTTCCCCGGCACTTCCAATCAGCAAGCCCAAATGGCGGTTGAAGGCCTTCTTACAGCAGTTTCTTATGCCAGAAATAGCACTGGTGTTGCACCTTTACCCATCCGAGTACACCTCATGTTTCGGAACCTACAAGGTCTTTGGATCTGCACTGATCCGAATTGCAGGCAAGCGCCACCACGCTCATACCCTGTACCGGCAGGAGCAATACACTATATACCTACACTGACATGCGCTTGTGGGTCCCGAGTGCTTGAGCTCCTCTACTGCGAGGCATGCGGTGAGGTTCTGTTCGGTGGGTACAGAAGGGACACGGGGAATCCAAACGAGTGGTATCTCAGTCCAGATCATCCTAACTTGGAAGCTGCACCAGATATGGCATTCCTTGATCGTGACTATGACCGCTATGCGGTATTCTGGCCAGCTAATAGACCACTTCAACCTGCATCAACAGATTGGACGCAAGATAACATCAGGAGAACGTGGCGTGCAGCATATCTTGATCCAATAGATGGCTTGGTAGGCTTAGGGGGCTCTCCATCGGGTGTCAGTGGTTTTCTGTATTACATTCCAGCTATTCATGGAAAAAACCCACCTCCACCTGAGATTGGTCGCGAGGCATACCCCGCGCACTGCCCGCGTTGCGATGCAGACTGGTCACAGCGAACAGTCATCCGCTCTCCTATCCGGACCCAGCGCACAGGGTTCCAGAAAATAGCACAGGTACTCTCTGATGCACTGATGCGTGAATTATCACAACCCCCTCTTTCCACAGAACGAAAGCTTGTTGTCTTTTCCGATAGTCGCCAGGATGCGGCAAAACTCTCTGCCGGGATGCGATTCTCACACTACCGAGACACTCTACGGCAGGCGCTCATGACTGCGCTTGGACGGCAAGGAAGCGGGCCTCAGGCCTTTGCTGCTCAGTGTGTGGGGCAGGCTTTATCCTCTGACCAACAACTTGCTGCGACTGGTTTCCAAACAGAATATTCGGCCGATGCTATAATAATTGCGATGGCTGCCAACCCAGCTACAGCAGGACTCCCCTTCGGAACCAATCCTTCATTAACGTATCAGCAGGCAGCCCAACAAATTATGCATCGAGCAGCAAATGGTCCTTACCTGGTCACTCAGATTGTTGCAGATGTATCTTCACAGTTAATAACAGAAGGAATGAATCCTTCTGGATACGGGACGAATGCGTTGTGGACGAATCCACAGAATCGAAATGGTAGTTGGCGTGACCTCTACAACTGGCCGTCCGGAAGTAGGCCCAATGCCAAGCCCCAAGTACAACTGACCCAATCTCAACGTGATCACTTAAGGAGAATCCAAGATGGTTCATTCGTTGAGTTAATGGATATAATCTTTGCATCTGGAAGGCGAAGTATTGAATCGCTACGACTCGCGCTTCCAACCACGGATCGAATATCTCATCCAGCCAGTTCCAATTTAATTCAAGAAGGAGCTGACGGAACCATACGCTTGCTTGGTGCTCGCCGACGTTTGTCAACGCACCGTTGTTCATCACAGAACTCCACTCCTGGGTATATAGTGGTATACCTGTCGGAGATGGCTCGACAGAATGGTATCTCCCCAGGCGCCTTCATTGACGATGTTATCGGCTATTTGTCAACTGGTGGGTACCTTAACACTGCACATTACTATCTTGAAGTAACTTCACTTTGCCTCCTGTCAGCGGGAAGTTTATTTTATGAGTGCACACAATGCCGAAGAATACACTTGCACCGGTCAGGTGGAGTATGTACCGATTGTTATTTCCCTTTAGGTCCAGCCCAACTCACAACCGGTGCCCAACTTACTCCGGACTACTACACTTACCTGGCAACTCAAGCCGACAACTTGTTCCGGTTAAATTGTGAAGAGCTAACTGGCCAGACAAACAAGGAGGATGCGAGAAAAAGGCAGCGCCTGTTTCAAGACTTTTGCCTGCCTGCACCAGAGGAAAACCAACTTGTCGATCCAGTTGATCTGCTGAGCGTCACTACCACAATGGAAGCTGGGGTGGATATCGGATCCTTGCTCGCAGTCATGATGGCCAATATGCCTCCTATGCGTTTCAACTATCAACAACGGGTCGGGCGGGCAGGGAGGCGCGGATCTGGCGTGTCGATCGCACTAACAATGTGCCGTGGACGAAGCCATGATGATTATTATTTCCAACGTCCACTCAGAATCACTTCTGACCCACCCCCTCAACCATATGTCGATATGAGGAGAGAGAGCATCATGAAAAGGGTCCTTGCCAAGGAAATTCTGCATCAAGCCTTCGCTTCTCTTAATTTATTTGACAGAGGTGGAGGTGAAAACGTTCATGGCGAGTTCGGAAGCGCGTCAGGCTGGAATCAGGTCCCTCAGGGGGCTTTACCCACTATCACTATCGCTGATCTGGTCCTCAATTGGATTCAGCAAAACACTATAGAGATTGTACGAGTCTGTAATGTATTACTGACCTACGCAGATCCTACATTGCAAGTCCAAATGCAGTCCCTTATCGACTACTGTCGAAACGATCTTGTACCATCCATTACTGAAGTTACTATCGATCCAAGATATTCACAATCCGCACTGAGTGAGCGCTTAGCTAATGCCGGCATCTTGCCAATGTTCGGGTTCCCAACACGTATCAGATTTTTGTTCCATGACCGTCCACGCAATGCTTTTCCATGGCCTCCAGATGATGTAATAGATCGGGAATTGGATATTGCTATTAGCCAATTTGGTCCAGGTGCTGAGACTGTCAAGGATGGGATTATCCATACTGCGATTGGAGTGGTCAACTACCACCCACAGGGAAACCGTGTCATAGAAGAGCCGAATCCACTTGGTCCTGATATTTCTGTGGGACTATGCGCAAGTTGCCAAGCGGTAGATGGATCACAGCCACCGCCGCCTTCATGTGCAGTATGTGGTGCAACTGCTTTGCAAGATCCTGGTTACCGAACAATCAGGCTCGCTCAGCCAGCAGGATTTCGGACTTGGTATGATAGTAGTCGTGACTTTGATGGAGTATTTGAATGGACACCACGGGCCTCACGACCGAAGATGGGAGTAACACCTGTACCTTCCCAATATCGAGCCAATTTCGAAGTGTGGGCTGGGCAGGAGACTATTTATGTGGTGAATGACAACAATGGCCGACTTTTCAGTTTTGAGAAACTTTCGCACGGGGAGACTTGGGTTACTCGCGATGCTCTTCAGAGTATAGGCGTTAGTAATCCACCAATCGATATAGCAGCCGGAATCGATCAACGTGCGCTCGCATCAGTAAAGATCACCGATGTCATGGTCTTGGGTATTGCGAATTGGCCGATCGGGATCCGAACATCACCTGCTGGCCCAAGGGGTGTAGAAGTACGTTCAGCAATGTTTTCAGCTGGCTTCTTGCTTCGCCGTGCTGCTGCAGACTACCTTGATGTACACGAATGGGAAATCAAGGTGGGTCTTCGTGTAGTTCGTAACGCTTCAGGAGGCATAATCGGGCAAATATTCCTGTCCGACAGCTTGGAAAATGGAGCTGGCTATGCCTCACTACTGGGACAGCCTCAAGAGGCAGAGAACCTACTCCGGTACGTGGTGGGTCAGCCCCCTCAACCGCCCACATTTTATGAATTCCTCGTGAGTCCTCAGCATTCTGGATTAGGTTTGAATGGATGCAAAACATCATGTCCTGATTGTCTGCGCGACTTCAGCAATCTGCCTTATCATCCGATCCTTGATTGGCGGCTTGGCCTGGATATTGCCCGACTCGCGCTTGATCCAGATGTGCCTATTGATTTCTCGGTACCTTATTGGCTGGGCCTCGATGTGGCGGTCGCTGGCCCCTATTACGCTGGTATGAATGGATGGCAGCACATTACAATAGGAGGACTCCAAGCCGGTCGCCACGGTAACATCGTGGAGATTATTACTCATCCTTTATGGGAATGCGATCCAAACCATCTGGGACCACAACTTGCACTAGCTTATGCTCAAGCCATAGCTGAGGGCTGTCAGGTTCGATTCAAATCGTTATTCGAGGTGCTAAGGAGGCCATACTAATCTTGATTACAACAGCGTTACGGCAATGGAGATTTTTCATCTGAAAGAATTTGATACAGTGAGTCCTACGCTTGCTGAGACACTAAGATTGTGTATGTTGCGTGCAGGGTTATCCAATGCAGATAATGCGACGCCATACATTATGGGGAATCCCAAGGCTTGGCTTGGTACAGCGTACCATGCTGTTTTGGAAGGGTCGAGATCTTTAGGTGCGGAAAACTTCGAGGTGCAGGTTCAAAGTCTTTGGGTGCAGGCTATACAAAAAGAATATGATAGAAGTCGTCTTCACCAATGGGACAAGCGTTTCGGTCCGCCAGAGTCTTGGCCTGGGTACTACGTAACGGCTTCATTAGCTGTCATTAGAGCAATGGAACTCACTAAGAAGGAAACATCTAGGGAAACAGTTAGGGCACAAAATTCAACAAATAAAATTGAATTTATTGAAAGGAATTTCGCAGGATCAAATGGTAGGATTGTCGGACGGCCCGATGTTGTGAGCAGAGACGAAGTTGTGGACTTCAAATCGGGAGAAATCTTTGAGGAGAGAGGGGAAAAGGAAATCAAAAAGTCATATATCAGGCAGCTCCGAATATATGCCTTTCTTGTTCGGGAAACGCTAGGCTGGTGGCCAATGAGAGGAGTGCTACTCCCAATGGGTGGTGCGCGGATAGAAGTTGACTTAAAACCGAACGAATGCCTTAAGGAAGCTGAGGACGCCATTCGATTGCTGGAAGAATACAACAATTCAATTGTTAAGGGTCGGGATCCTGTTGTTTTGGCCTCTCCGTCATCAACAAATTGTCGCTGGTGCCCATTTCAGCTGTATTGTCCGGCATTCTGGAATTCCATTGATCCAAATTGGGCAAATGACCTTTCATCAGGTTCAATCAGAGGTAGAGCAAATGAGAAAGCATCGCCAATCCACAACGCTTTAGCGTTCTCATTATCAATACATGTTGATCGTGGTACAATTACAGCTAACCAGCATATATCATTGTTCCCACTGGATCCGTTGGTCCATCCAGATGTGGCACAGGTACAGGCTGGAGATCTTTTACATGTTACTGGGTTGTTCGCTCGCGCGGACGATAGCCTCATTGCTACCAAAAGAACTATGATAGTACTTGATGAACATATCCCTCGAATTGAAATCTAAATTTCACCCAACTGAGTTCCTACTTAAATGATTCTTCATATTCAACAGTAATTCTATATCTGATTTTTGTTTTTCCGGACTCAAGGTTTGTCTCCAGTTTGCATTGAAAATCTCCGGAAGGTGAATAAATGGGTATTAATAAGGACCAACTAACTAGATATTGTACAGGTATTTGTATCGCCATTTTTGTCCTTAAGGATTACTTTAATTTTGTGGTTTTTAGGGGCTTTAAGAAAACCTTTTAAATCCTGCAGTTCTGAAATCTTCTTTTGGAAGTCATCATCCTCGATTGAATAAATATTGGTTTGTAAGGAAATAGTGCATATTTTACTTGTATGTCCGAATTCAAGCTTCTCAAGATTGAAATTGGATTCTTCGGTTGATTTCAGAATGAATTGTTCTGAACCTGGTCTACACCACTCTTGAAGTGCATCACATAGAAGTAATAAAAAAGAAAGCTTATCATTCTCAAATTCTAAATGAGTAAAGTCAAAACGATCACGTAGATCCTTCCAAATAATATCGTGATGGATAGATATTGCCAAAGCTGACGGGATGAAAACCGTATCAACAAGATCCCCTAAGTCTTTGTTTTCTACGTATTTTAGTAAATATATACTACTTATTATACTGTGATGTTTACTTTTCGTAATATTGTCGTAAAATAAAGCGATTAAGTCCTTTTTATTCCTAATCCAATTCCCTTTTAATTCTTCTCCTTTATGTTCGAAGTAGAGACGGTTTACTATGTCCGCAGTGCTTGATAAAAGTGAATTATTAATAAATGCTTTGGAAATATCAGTAACTCCAAAATCTGGGATACCAATTGTATCTTTGAAAAAGCTCTGAGCCCAAGAATCAAAGAGTTGAATAGGATAAGCCATGTCGTGAAATGACGCACAAACCAACCATTGCTTCTCTATCAGGTGAGTATTTTCGGGATCAAATTGGTCATGGAAACCATCTATAATTAATAGCCCAATCAGGAAAACTTGGAATTGATGCAAATAGTGATCTCTATAGGGTTTCCTTCCAAAATAATTTGGAAACAAGTAAAATAAAGGCGGCTCACAGGTTTTTAATAAACCCGAGTAATCTAGTTTTGAACTAATAATTTCTTTCCACAACTGGCTGAAAACGCTATCAACAAGGTTATAATCGTCTTCTTTTCGTTTAAGATGATCTGCAACAATATCAGAGAGCCTGTCTTTGTATGAAATATTTTTTAAATCAAACACTTTATCCAAAAGTTGCCGACTAAATATTTTTTTCCCGCTTCTTTCTCCTGTCATCGCCATAATTGCATCACTCACAAAAAGATCAAAGAAGAGAGCCAAATCTTTTGATTGATTGATAACTTCACTTCCAAATTTTTTCAACTCCGGATCAAATTCAAATGGTGCTTCAAGAAATTTAATCATCCGACTTCTCAAAGAGAGCGGTTCAATGTTAATTATAATAGACTCTGAATCAACAACCCAAAGCCCAAATCCATTGTATTTGCAAAACGTAGCGCTATTTGTAATATCTTGATCTGATGTAACAACTATAATAGTCTCAACTTCGGTTAGCTTGACGATCCGCGATAGATAATAGTGGTAAAATCTGATTTTATTCTCCATTTGAGCTACTTCAGTGGGATTTGAAAACACCCAGAAAAGTGAATAATTGTACTCTATTCTACGTCCAGAGCTATTTTTTCTAACGGAAATAAGGTCAACAGGAAAAGCTGAATCGAATTGAAGTTCGCTCTCTGAAACTTTGCTTCTTTTGAGATCTGAACTAAATTCCCGTGATTGCAACAATGAGCGGTAAGGTTTTTCACCTAATTCCAGGCATTTTGCCTCAATTATCTTAAGGATTTCACAATACTTCATGTGGGATGGTCTATCTGCAATGGTGACATTTACTGCATGAAATAGGAAATTTTTGCCCAAATGAAGCTTCAAGTTTTTTTCTTCGATAGTCTGGATCTTTATTTGAGCTTACTTCGCTTCTTGCGGCACGTACTCTCTTATTACCGATTCCAGAATTTGGTTGAGCGGGGTCAGAATTTTCAATTTTGTGCATAGTAGATATTATATTAAATTTTATTATTTCCAAGCCAGCAATGTGGATCCTCTGCCATATAATCAGAATTATGAGCAAATGCCATTGCTCTACAACCGCTGCACCGGCTTATAAACATGCAATCATGGCATTTTCCTTTTAGATTTTCCTTGTTCGCTATTTCATCGAGTAATGGATTATCAATCCAAATTTCCTCTAAACTAGAAGATAAAAGGTTGCCAATTGATATCGGAAGTCGTCGACAAGGGAGAACGTCAGCATTGGGTAAAATGCAAATGCCATCTAGTCCAATCGAACAAATTGCTCCATAACATCCATTTAAATCAGAACTTGTGTTGAGGATATTTGGATCACATAATACCCAAATTGGCCGATACATAAGAATATTAGGAAGAGTTCCTCTTTTTTTAAGATCCTCTGATCTGTCTGCAATCAAATTAAATGCAGTTTGAACATCCGAAATGCTAAGATCGTTGACTTCCGAAGTTGAGCCATGTCCCAAAGGTACAGCTCTCTCAAATGTCATACCTGAAATCCCTTCATTATTCGCTAAATCAATCATTGCAGGAATGTCGGGAAGATTAGATTTCTGGATTGTAAACATAACCCGAACCTCAATATCATTTTTTATTAGAAGCCGGATTCCCTTGATGGTTTTTGAAAAACTATCTGTGCCTCTAATTTTATCATGGGTTTGGGAATTAGCGCCATCAATGGAGATTTGGATGTATCGGATTTTAGCAATGCTTTTTATTTTATCAACTTTGTTAAGATCAATTAAGGTCCCGTTAGTAAGAAAATCAATCGAGATAATTTCGGGGGCATTATTTAAGAAGTTTACAAAATCCCATATATCAGATCGAAGAAGTGGTTCCCCACCGGTGATAGAAATATCTCCTTTTTTGTTCCACTTCGATAGTGTTCTGAATAAACCTGAAGCTACTGTTTGTAGTTGATTAAGAGAGATTTCATCTCTACTCGAATAATTCGTCTGATAGCAGTGGTTGCATCTAAGATTACACCGATCAGTAATATGCCACTGAAAATAAAACTCTTGATTCGTATCTTCCATGTTCATTAAAACCAATGTGTTTATCATCTAAAGTTAGGAAAACTTTTTCAACATGATCATTGAAAAGTAGGAGGACCATTTTAATCTATCCTTAGTCCGTTAATAATTCTTACCTCTTTTGGAAGACATATCGGTTAATTCAAATGAGAAATAAGGCTACCCTTGAAGGTAGTATTAACTTTGGTGTATTGAGAAAATCAAAGACATGAATTTTCCGGATCGGATAAATGGTTGTCTTATCGACAAGAGCTCGGTCAAGGTTTCTTCCCATTTTTCTTCGCAATACACGCGGTGTCGATGTTAACAACCTCATCAACAACCTCATCAACAGCGTCGTGATATAGGTGATGATAAAAAACGGGGTAAAAGCCACTAAAGCATTGTGCCTAATGCTTTCACCGTTCGGAATCTTCAACTCCTAAAAGAAGGCTTTCGAGAACTCTGTAATCATCCTTGAAGAAAAGTAAATCATTGTGAAGGCCGGCGATTTCTTTTGCCATTTCGATCATGTGGTTCTGGAAGTCTTTCTCGAAATTGATCTCTTCAGCTGTGTTTTCTCTGGTTGTCATGGCTTTTAATTTTTAAAATTTTCTGCCTGATTTCAACCGAAAGACTGATCTGTCAAGGAGGAACTGGAATACCGAAAAACTGAAGGGAATGAGGATATGCCGGGAAAATCCTTGCGGAATCACGAAGAGAGGTTATTCCTTAGCAGAATAATTTTGGGAATTAAGCCATTGGCAACCGGAAACGCAGCGGTTAAAAGGGGGCGATTCGCTGAAGGATGTTCAATGTAGAAAGGCGGTTCTTAGCTGAAGCGCTATCCTTCACCACCAAACGTTCTCGATAAAAACTGTGGTGCTTTAAATCAGAACTTTAAAATTACCTAAAACTATTTTTTTATTCTTTTAACTGCTTCCTCGCCAATTTTTTCAAAAGCAATCCATTTTTCTAACCAATTGGCTTCGTTCGGACCACGTTCATTAATAACAAAATTTTTCAAGATCATCCATGACTGGGCCAAGGGATTGTCCCATGTTTTAAGTACCCTTTTCTTACCAAGAAAAGGTACGAGATGAGCCAACTGATCCATTTTACGGCATACTAACATTGCATATTCTTTTTCTTTATCATTCCACAATTTGAAATCTCGTCCTTTTAAAGAATAAACTTCTTTTCTTGCGATAAGAAAAGTCTCTTCTGTAAAGAGACTTTGAGCTTGTAACCAAGAATCAAATCGAAGCTGCTTTCTTGCCAGTATAATGGCTAATGCAGCAATCCCAGTAAAAATGGCACTTAATGCAGACCAAAAATTCGATGAATTAAAGCAAAAGATGTTGTTTAGGAAGTCCATGGCTATATATCTTATTGAATTGTTATTATTTTTGGTAGATAGGTCTTGTACTTGATAAGCTGAACAACAAAGGATTGACGACAATTTGTTCAGCCTTAACCTGGAAATGCATAAGGAATTTCGAATACATCAAATTACCTTTATTGAAGTTTTTCCGATAGAACTGAAAGACGTGGGTTTGCAAGTGCATTTTCATTGGATTCATAACCACCAAGTTAAGCATAATTCGAATATCGGAGAAATATTGTGACTTTTTATTTTTTCGTGAAGATTAGCCTCACCCTTGGGATTTTCATGAAAATTTGGTCCACAGATAGATTAGCTCTGGTTCAATATTAGTCGACAGTACGCAAAGCTTCAGGTTCTTTTCTGCAGCCATATTTCTTGCCAGATTCATCATCCCAGCAAAATCGTGTGATTGGTATACTTTCGAGCGGACCCTATCATAATGCCCATCAAATGCTATCCAAACCAGACACAGTGGCGGAAATGGGTCCTGGGTCGGATGAAAATGTTGACTGGTGCAGAAATAGACTTGCTTTTTCATGATCAGTGGATTTTGCAGTTAATAATCAAACCGGATTTGTTGGAACAGAAATTACAGATCCGGCAATCCGACTTGCAGATCACTCCCGGCAGGCCGGTTGGATCCGAAACGACGTTGAACAGGTTGTCGATCATAAACCCGGAGCCGTTAACAGTAAAATTTGCCGGAAGCTTGGTGAAATCCAGATCCCGCCTTGCTGTATAGGTCCAAACCGGGACTTCAAGCAGATCAGCTATCGCAGAAGCTTTATCAACATCCTTCTGGGATCTGAAATCACCGGATTCGGAAAACCTCAGCTTGTTGTAGGAGAATTTATTCAATTCATAGACAAATAATTCCGGAGTACACATCTCCCAGAATTTCGCCTGGAAGTTCCGGTGCCGGATCACATTGGGAAACAGCCTTTCCGATTTTTTCGCATAGCATTTATCAGGCTGTTTGCAGAGATTGAGCTTTTCAGAGGGGCAATCCCGGGAAGAGCAAAAGTTGAAAATGGCTGTTGAACCTTCGACTTTGAGATTGCCGAATGAGAATAGTTGAAGCATTGATGGTTACCGATGCCTTTCGGATTTGTAAGGGTACCAGGCACACCGTTTAAAGTATGCGCATCCCGCTGAGCAGGATCCGGATTCGGTCAAGGGCGAATGTCAGATAGGGTACCCGCTATCTGACCGAGTGCGAAGCAATGGAGGGTTAAGGCTTCTTTGCAGGTTTTCTTTGCTTGTTCTTTTCAGGAATTTGAACCCGGAATCCCTTTACCTATCCGGGGCTGCGAATACCTTAGTGCATACTTTAATACACATAGATGATGTGTCCTCTGCTGAAGATCTGTCAAGGCTGGATCCATTGCGACCATAAAAAAAGCCCCGTTTGCGAGGCTTTTTTTCGGTGTCACCCATCAGAAGGGGAGTGGCTCAGCCAGTTCAGTTTGGAGCTGAATTTTCTTTGATTTCGGTTTGCCTTTTCCTTTGGCCGGAGCCTTCGGAGCATCAGGTGTTTCGTGCATTTTGTTGTAAAAAGCGGAATGGGTTCTGCCGTAAGAATCGGCTTCCTTCATTCTAGCGATCTCGAAGGAGACATACTTTATTCCTTCCATTTCATAAGCGATTGACTCGAGGTCTTCCAGTTTACAGGTTACCTTGACGATGTCGAGGTTGGCAACTTTTTTCCCTTTTCCGATGTAGATTTTTTCGTAAGTTTTCATGACGTTTTTTATTTAAAAAATTATACGATCCTCACAGAGTGCAGTTTGGAGGAAATCATCAATGAGGAATTGGAATACCGGAAGGCACTGAGGATATGCCGAGAAAATCATTGTGAAGGCCGGAGAACGAACTTTCTTCGCGGATAATTTGAGGTATAAAAAACTAATTTGTCATGCATACTTGCGCTTCGGAACTATCGGAATTAGAGAAAGCAAGGTTTGGTAGGGGCTTTTCCACGGAACTTCATACGCAACGAAGAACTTTGATTTAGCAATTCACAGTCTACTAAGCACAAAACCCCGACTTGAATAAACACTCCTTTGCCTTCGTAATTCTTTTATTCTAACCACGACTTGATGATTTTTTCCCAGAATATTGATGCAAAAATAGATCCTGTTATGCCAATTATTAATGCCGTGAAAGTGGAAATAATAATTGTCCAAATTGGATATTTTTTAATAAAGTCTGCAAGTCTGAAATACAAAGTCTTATTTATGCAAAGTAACTCACTTTGTATTTTGTTAATCTGATTAATTGGAACTCGTTTATTTGTAAGACTTTGAATGCAAGAATTACAAATTTGGGGCTTATTTGTTGAATAAATTATATCACTTTTAATTCCATTCATATCAAACAAACAGCCCCTTGTTTCGTCATGAGTAAACGAAGTAACTTCATCTTTGGGCGGAATTCTGTTTCCGTGTCTTATGTAAATAAGTGAGTATGAATATAGAAGTCTATAAACAAGATTTTCAATTGGAATATTGCTAAGGTTTAGAATGTCGGCCATTTCATAAAAAGTCATGCAAATTCTATTATTAGTAAATCGTCTTGCATAATAATTGTCTTCTAATGGCACATGTGTCATTGCGATTAAAAGTCTCCGTCAAAAGTTACAGGTAATTGACTTAAAATATTGTCGTCAGTAAACTCCCAATTTAAACCGTCAGCATTATTGGTTATGGTATAATTATCTATTGGCCCACTAATTTCGAATGTGTCAGATTTCCATTTTGTCAATTTTGTCTTGTCCAAGTCTACTGGTAATTGTCCGAGAATAACAAGTTTTATTTTTAGTTTACTCATTTTGTATTGGTTTATTTAAAATGCATTTTGACTGATGGTGGAGACAATTCTAGGGAGGATATGGAAGCAAAAGTAATAGCCAATGAGAAAGTTGTCAGTGAGCGAAATGATTGCCCACAAAAAATCAGTTACATATAACCGATGGTAATTGTCGTAATTATTGTTTTTCCCAGATAATTTTTTCATTAATATAATCAAGTTCGTGTGCTAAAATTGGTGTATTAAAGTTGTCAATAATTGGTTTGTTTTTTTCGCCAATAGTTTTCCGTAGTTGGTGTTTTACGACAGAATTTAATCTAAATTTACCCGAATCTATCGTTTGTGGGTTTAAAGCTAAATTTATTCCGCTACCACCATGAACACTTGTAAATAAAATGCCATCAATATTGTCATTATTTCTCTCATTTTCAAAGAGAATGGAATTACAAAATGCGCTTGTCAATTTATAAACATTACCACTTCTATTTGGTTGTTCCCTGAATTTATCATTAATGAATTTGAGAAAATCTAACTGAGGAAGTGTCAATTCTGTTGTGATGGATTTATTAATTAAATTCATTGATTTATTCGAGAAATCGGGAATAATAATAACATTAATATCTTCAACTAAGTCCCATTTACCTGTTGTGACCCAGAAAATTTCACCATCCAACAAATCTTTAGTCCAGAACAGTTTTAATTCTAAAAGAGTAGTTGTCCAATTATCGGAAATATAAAAAAGGTTCTGAAACGGTTTGTTTGCTCTAGAAAATCCATGCACTTTGCTACTAGGTGGATATGATAAATCTTTAAAATAGCAATAGTTGCTAAAGCATTCATTTTTTCTTGACCTGTAAAAACTATAATTTAATCCCTTGTTAAAATGGAATTTGTAATAAGGTTGGTTATCAATCTTTAAGAAAGTGGCAAATAAGCTTTCATAAGCAAAATTGCTATTCAAGTCAACATTGTTTAGGCTATTTATGATTTCTCTGTGCATGCAATATTTTGTTATGGCAATTTACTATAAAGGGAAATGAAAACTTTCGGAGACAGTGCCTATAATAGAATTGGTTATCACTTTCTTGTGGCAACAAAGCAAGATACCCCCCTGAAACATGATAAAAGACGATGAAGCTTCCAAGTTGATTCGAAAACCCCAACCTAGTGAACTGTTGTCAGACTTAACAATTTGTCTTATTATTAAATCAACAATTGTATTAGGTTTGGTGCATTTCATACTGCTAAAGTTAGACGTTTTCAGAACTTCAATACCAAGAAATTGCGAAATTGTCACCCCAAACAATAAACATCTGTCATAAATCAGCGTGACTGGTGGCCATACCCCCAAGATACAAAGTTGAAAACTATCTGGGATAGAATGACCTGTTCCATATTTTAATCGATTCATCCATAATGCATTAATGTTTAATTGATTGGAATAATCTAGACTTATTGGGCCACATATTCAGCATCCTTCATTTCAATGTCTGATGCCGGTAATCGTATGCACTTTTGTCGTCCGGTCCGCAAGGTGATATTTCAAGCTATCAGGATAAAAATGCCGATGCCTTTCGGACTTTTATTGGGTATCAAGCACACCCGATTGACGATTGGTTAGGAAGGCATCAGATTATCATCAGCCATTGAAAGATATCCATGGTCAGATATGATGATGTGATCCAGAACCGAGAGGTCAAGCAAAGCAGATGCGTCCTTGATCTTCTTGGTGATTTTGAGATCAGCTTCGCTGGGGCTGAGGTTTCCAGAGGGGTGGTTGTGGGCCAGGATAATTCCAGAGGCCAGTTTTTCAACGGCAGCATTGAGGATCAGCCTTACATCGGTAACGGTTCCGGAAATTCCTCCCTGACTGATCCGGACGGTTTCGATCACCTGGTTTGACCGGTTCAGCAGGACAATCCAGAACTCCTCATGCTGAAGATCAGCCAGAACTCCTTCGAGAATATGAAATGCATCCTGGCTGCATCTGACTTTTGGCCGGATCGATGCCGGAGTTGCACGCCTGCGCCGGCCGATCTCGAAAACGGCAGAAATCCGGAGAGCCTTACCAGTTGAGATGCCATCAACCTTTGAGATTTCGCTCACCGGCATCTTTGCCAGGGCGTGAAGATCATTGCCGGCCAGTTGAAGAAGCTGCCGGGCCTGATCAGCGGTAATACCGATCGCAACCGAGATCAGTTCGGAATTGGAAAGGGATGAACTCCCGATCTGAAGGAGTTTTGCAGGAGCTGAATCGTTCACCTGCCACGGAGTTGAGAATTTGTCGTATTTCATTTGATTAATAATTAAAAATGAAGCACTTAATTCTGAGCAAGAACCGGATCAGGTCAAGGGCGAATGTCTGTTTGAGTACCCGCAAACTGACCGAGTGCGAAGCAATGGAGGGCGATCACCTGGAGTGATGCTATTGGACGGCCCGGAATCCCTTTACCGTTCCGGGGCTGCGAATACCTTTGTGCGATATTATTATAACATAGACGATTGCCGGGCTTTCCCCAACCTTTTGGTTTTGACTATTTTTTCTTCACCGGTCATGCATAATCAAGCCGGTGTTAAAATCATCAAAAACAAGAATTATGGAAATGGAATTCTTAACCAATAGCAACCTAACCGGAGGTTGGCAGCTTGATCAATTAAGGAAGCGATAACCTTGTTTTGCCGGTTTCTTTTTCCCTTCGGTTTTCTTTGACGGCCTCCATTCAAAGAAAAAAGAACGTCCATGCGAAAAGGCGAATTCCACCGGAAAACGTGGACGAAAAAAGGCGAATTTTGGATTTTGCGAATGTCAAACTTTGATTCTGCAATTCGTTATAAAGAAGCAAGTTAGACATGAGAATGATAAAACGGTACCCCGT
>Ga0172379_10002365_pt1 | contig 33595 bp, 31 predicted proteins | sample GrowelOW334metaG_FD_119756 | JGI IMG/M metagenome (GOLD analysis project Ga0172379, IMG submission 119756) | Groundwater microbial communities from an aquifer near a municipal landfill in Southern Ontario, Canada - Groundwater well OW334 metaG | ecosystem: Environmental > Aquatic > Deep... | reverse complement strand
GTCATTCCGGAAAGGAGGGGCTCCTTATCCGGAATCTATAAATTAACCTGTACTAGATGTCGATTTTGGTTATTTGTTTAGATCCTGAATATCGGATTGCTATCCGGTTTCAGGATGACACTGGGGACAAAAACGCTGAACACTTAACGTGATATTTTGCCGACTTGCAATATCGCTCTAAATTTTTATTTAATCTAAGAGTTATTTATTATATGATTCCATTGACTACAGATTAGACGGTAGTCAATTCTACCGTTTTTTAGTACATTTAGCTTGATAGATTAAGGTCGAGTAGCAAGAAACCAAATATTTAAGATAAGGTTTTATTACCAGTCTCATCTAAAATATCAAAATATTCCATTATTTAAACCTTGAGAACAATACTGCTAAAGGAAATTTGATAGTGGCGGTGATGATGCGGTTAAGGCGTTGCGGCTGTTTTACTAATCTATAAAACCATTCGAGACCGATGTTTCTTAGCCATTCAGGCGCGCGCGGAACAATGCCGGCAATGTAGTCAAAGGTACCGCCAACACCCATAGCCAGTTTAACTTTAAGTTTTTCTTTATTTTCGTAAATAAATTTTTCTTGCCCAGGTGCGCCAAAAGCGACTAATAAAATATCGGCTTCAGATTCATTTATTTTATCAGTAATCCCCTCTTCGTCTGGCGAGCCGGCATAAGTACCGGCTATTTTTAAATTAGGATAAATTAACTCCAATTTCTGTTTAACCATATCTCCCACACCCGGCTTGGCCCCTAGCAGGTATATAGAATAATTTTTTTCTGCGGCAATTTTGGCAATTTCCCATGTTAGATCAACGCCGGTTAGACGTTCGCCTATTTTTACGCCCAAAAAACTAGCGGCAAATTGCAAACCAACTCCGTCAGGGATGGCCAAGAATGACTCGTTAATTATTCTTTTAAACAAGTCGTCCTTTTGCGCGCCCATAATAAATTCCGGGTTAACAGTCACTATTTGGTGCAATTCGTCTACAAGTAAAAAAGCCTGGATTTTAGCCAGCGCCTCTGCTAAATTTACTTTATCAATTTTAACGCCTAAAATTTTTGTCATTTTACTCTTTGCTATTAGCGCAATCTAAAATTACCGATAAGGTTTTTTCGGCCGATTTTGCCCAGCTAAATAGCTTAACTCGCTCACGACCCTTATTAACCAGATTTTCTCTAAGTTTTGCGGAGTGAATAATTCGACTTAAAGCGGCGGCCATTTCCAAAGGTTTTTTTGGACTGGCAAGCATAGCGGCATCGCCGGCGATTTCTGGCATCGAAGTCACGTTTGAAGTCACTACTGGCGTGTCACAAGCCATTGCCTCAATAATTGGCATACCAAAACCTTCAAAGTTGGTGCAGAAAAAGAAAATATCCGCTTCTTGTAAATATTTAATGTATTCTTCTTCGGGGACGTAGCCTAACTGAATAATGTCTTTTTGTATTTCGGCTGGCAAATTTTTAATTTCTTTTTCAATGTTTTCATAACCAAAGCCTGGCGAGCCAGCTAAAATAAACTGGTGCTTAATTGATTGCTCTTTTCTTAAGAGCGCGTAGGCTTTAATCATGTTAACAATATTTTTCTTTTCTTCGAGACGGCCGATATAGAAAAGATAAGGCTTTCTTTGAGCTTCTGGATTTGGCTTAAACTTATTCTCATTGTAGCCATGCCAGACAACAGAAATTTTAGTCGGGTCAATCGAATAGGTTTTCATTAGATCTTTTTTAGTAAATTCCGATGGCGTGATGATTCTTTTGGCGTGTTCAGCCGAGTAATTCATACTCCAGTTATGATAAAGAATTTCTTTAGATGAATAAAGGTCAGGAAAATGTTTAAAGCCTAAATCATGCAAGGTTACGACGGTATTTTGAGGATGAATAATTGGCACTGTATGGCTTGGGACAAAAAGAACATCAGGTTTATGCGTTAGCATCTCAAAAGAGAGTCTTACTTGACTCCAAAGTTTAGGAAAAGGCATTATTTTAGTGGCAAAGTTTGGGCCAAGTTTCCCCAAACGTTTTGACGGATCAAATTGTGCGTACAACAAAAACTTGTCCCGATCATCGAGCTTGGCAAGCGCTTTAATAATCTCAATCGAATAATATTCGGTTCCAGTTAAGCGCGGTTTAGTTGTACGTGATGTATCAATTCCTATTAGCATATCGCTTATGGCATATGGCTTATCGTAATTATGCGATATGCTATAAGCTATATGCGATATGCTATTAAGCTATTTTGCCCACAAAACAGATTTTCTAAACGATTCTAGGTTATCAACAGCCACACCTGTGCCTTTAGCAACACAAAGCATGGGATCCTCGGCAGTTTGACAAGGCACACCCGTAACTTTGGTAAGCATTTGATCTAAGCTTCTTAATAAACTGCCGCCGCCGGTCATTACAATGCCTTTATCCATCACATCGGCAGCCAGTTCTGGCGGAGTTTTTTGTAAAACGTTTTTAACAGCGGCAATAATTTCCGATAAGACCTCGCGAATAGAAATAACTACATCGGAAGAAGTAATCATAATACTTTCTGGTAGTCCCGAAATGGTATTGCAACCAGAAACTTCCATTTTTAATTCTTTTTTAAGCGGTAAAGCCGCGCCGACTTGGACTTTAACTTTCTCGGCCGTGGCCTCGCCTATAACTAGATTATACTTTTTTCTAATAAAATTGGCGATAGCTAAATCCATTTTATTGCCACCGACTCTAACGGAAGTTGAGGAAACAATGTCGCCCAGGGCAATAACCGCAATTTCCGTGGTGCCGCCGCCAATATCAATAATCATATTTCCACTCGGAGAAGCAATTGGAATACCAGCACCTAAAGCAGCTGCAATTGGCTCTTTAATAACATAAGCATTTTTGGCTCCGGCATTCATACAGGCATCAATCACCGCACGACGTTCGGTTGAAGTAACACCGGCCGGAATTGCAACCATTAAATCCGGTTTGAATAATCTAACGCGTCCGCCCAATTTATCAATGAAATATTTAAGCATTTCTTTAGTGATTTGATAATTGGCAATTACACCGTCTTTTAATGGGTGGGCGGCAATAATACTGTCTGGAGTGCGGCCTAACATTTCTTTGGCTTCTTGGCCAATGGCCATCACTTTATTATCTGCTGCGTCAAGCGCCACAACACAAGGTTCATTAATTACAATCCCCTTTTCTGGGACATAAACTAAAACATTAGTTGTGCCTAAGTCTACACCCAGTCTTTTTAAGATCATTTAGTCCTCAATCCTTTCGATGTTTATACCTAATTCTTTAAGACGTCCTTCAATATTTTCGTAACCGCGATCTACAATTTCGGCTTTAGAAATAGTAGTTTCCCCTTCAGCAACCAAACCGGCCAATAACAATGTTGCACCAGCTCTTAGATCTAGACTGTCGATAGCAGCGCCGTGAAGTTTGGTTGGACCGTTAATAATGGCCTCGTGGCAATTAATAATTTCGGTTTTTGCGCCCATTTTTTTCAATTCTTCTAAATAGCTTAACCGATTTTCAAAGATATTTTCTGTAATTCGGCTTTGACCGTTAGCTTGAGTTAAAACTAAACCCATTGGCGCCTGCAAGTCGGTCGGGAAACCCGGAAAAACTTCTGTTTCAATATCTATCGGTTTAAGGTTACTCGAATCTTTAATATACAAGAAATCTTTACCTCTTTCAAGCTGAACGCCCATCTTTTCCAATGTTTCAAGAAAGGCTTCAATGTCTGAGGGGCGGCAATTAGTAATTTTTAATGGACTGTTGGCGGTAACAGCTAAGGCCGCGAACGTACCTGCTTCGATTCTGTCAGGCATGACCGAATACTCGCCGCCATGCAATCTATCTACACCTTCAATTTCAATGGTATTAGAACCAGCGTTTTTAATTTTGGCGCCAAGCGAGTTTAGGAAATTGGCTAAATCAACTATTTCTGGTTCGCGGGCAGCATTTTCAATAATAGTTGTGCCCTTGGCTAGTATGGCTGCCATTATAATATTTTCCGTGGCTGTTACCGATGCAAATCTTAAATTAATCGAAGCGCCAATCAATTGAGGACAGTTAATATCAAAAATATGCTCGGCAAAGGAAGTTTCTGCCCCCATTTCTTTAAAAGCATCTAAATGAATATCAATTGGCCGACTACCAATGGAACAGCCACCAGGCTTTGGCAAGCTTATTCTACCGAAACGCGCTAAATATGGGCCAATCAAAACGATTGAGCCGCGCATTTTTTCTACTAATTTATAATCCGGACTTTCACTGCTAAGATCGGTTGTATTAATCTTTAAAGTATGGTCTTGGCGTTCAAATTTCGTTCCGTTTTTTTCCAGTATCTTGATAATAGTATCGATATCTGATATATTAGGAACGTTTTTCAAGACAATTTCTTCTTTTGTCAGGATTGAGGCTGCGATCATTTTCATTGCCGCATTCTTTGCCCCTAATACGCTAATTTCACCGGCGAATTTGGCCGGGCCTTGAATAATAAACTTTGACATATTTTCCCTTCGTTGTTATTTCGAATTTATTTTATTACAATTAATAGTAAGAAGCAACTAATTACTCCGCGGCAATCTTTTGATTGCAAGCTAAAACAAACTGCTCGCGGACTCATATCGACAAAATATAATGAAAAAACGTTTAAAATTTATCGCTTTCTGGGCTGTGGCTATTATTACTTTTAGTTCTTTTGCCGTGTTACTTCTAATGGAAGCAAACGGCTATAAATTTAATACTAAAAGCCTTAAAATTCAAAAAACCGGTTTGATTTTGGTTGAAGCGGATCCAGAACCAGTAGTTTTGCATTTTGCCGGTAAAACCAAAATACTTATCATGCAAGAGCGCTTAACAAAACTTTTGCCTGGTTTCTATGAGGTTGAAATAACTAAAGATAACTATCAAACCTGGAATAAAAAGGTTCATCTTGACGCCGGCCAGGCAATTGATTTAACAAAGATTCTTTTGTTTTTAAATAATCCTAAACCCCAGGAAATAACTGACCCAAGTTACCATGAAAAAATTACCAAAACATATAAGGATCAATCGAAAGATTTGCTTATTAAGGAAAATGAAATCTGGTCGGAAGAAAAGTTTGTGACGCGTTTTACCGATAAAGTTGAAGCGGCAATTAGAATTAATAGAACAAACCAAATTATCTTTCAAGTTGGCCAGGAAATCAGAGTTATTGACGTTGATGGTTCCAATAATCTCCTTCTTGTAAAACTGGAAAATTCCACCCCCACGCCTCTAATGTATTCGGCTAAAAAACTTTACTACTTAGACGGCGAAAAGATCTTTCAAACCGTTATTAGATAATCAAAACGATTTAAAAATGGCTCTGACCGCATATCCCTTTGCTAACGAGCCTTTTTTATTTAACGTGAACATCGAATACTAACCATAATAATTACTAAAAAATTTAGAAATATTGTTCGACTCGGATGAAATCCGGTGGAGAACTGTTGTAGACTTCTCGACTCCGCTTCGCTTCACTCGAAGAATAATAATTTCGATATTCGCGTTACTTAATTTTAAGTTCATCGATTTGATCGGCGGTAACAATTAATCGTTGCAAACTTGTTCCTACGGGTACACAGGTCATAATTGATAAAGTTTTCGTGGGAGTTGGATTTAAGACGGTCAGATTATTTGGATAAACTACTTTTTTACCGCTAATTTTATAAGTGTAGATTGTATTGTTGTAATGAATATAAACAAGATCGCCCGTCTCCATTCTTTCTAGAAGCGCAAATACAGTTTTGTAATCGCCGGCCGCCCAAGGGTAATAAGAAGAATGGCCGTTAATAAAAACATTACCAACTTGCCCGGGGAAAGCTGTGTCGACGTATTGAGCAACACCTGTTTCTAATTTTTTTATCATATCATTATCGTTTACACCCCAGGAAATTGGCGCATCAACCTGAATTTTAGGAATATAGAGATGATTATTTTCCTTGGCAACTTTTAGGAGCGTGTCTTGACGATTTTCTTGCCAAGATTGGTTCTGATAATCAACTTGCCAAAAATATTTCATTTTTACTGTTAGTGCTTGGGCATTAATTAAGCTATATGAAATAATAAAGATTAAAATAAAAGAAGTAATAGTTCTGACAATAGTGGCAAAAACCGGCTTCTTTTTACGATCCTTTACATAATTGTCATAGTAGTATGACTCATTACCTTGAAGTGGCTCAGGTAGGGGCTTAGGCACAATTTGAGTGGCAATAGGCTGGCTTGCGGGCGGTTCAATTGGTGTAGATTGCATTAGAGGAGGCGGCGCAATTTGAGATTTAATGCTGTCTACGCTCGTCGTGGGTTTTTCCAGTGTTACTTCGACAATGTTGCCGCTACTGGTTGATGGTGAAAAACTTGGCGGCAGAGTTTGTGGTGCTGGCATAGGAGCAGCATTGGGTCTGGAGTAGTTTTGGTTCTCAACCTTTTCAATTGGCGCGATCGGTGTTAATTGGTTTTTTGTAACAACATCAAAAGCAGGCTTTGGTAAAGCCGTCTCGCTTGGACTTTGAGAAGGACTAGTTGGCTCCGTCTCATGCCCGAGTAATCTTTTTAACTCTTCCTCCGTAAATAGAGGTTCGTTCACTCCCCTCCTAAAAAGAGTGTTAACTTACTTGAATATATCATATCAAAGCCGTGATTATAATCTTGGTGCCGATGGTGGGAGTCGAACCCACATGGACTTGCGTCCATACGATTTTGAGTCGTACGCGTAAACCAATTCCGCCACATCGGCATATTTATATTGTAGCGTATTATTTGATTGATTTCAAGGTAGAAAAGTGTTAAACTGTAAATATAAGGGCCTGTAGCTCATCTGGTAGAGCGCAGCATTCGCATTGCTGAGGTAAGGAGTTCGAGTCTCCTCAGGTCCAAAATTTTGTTGGTATGCAGAGGTAGAGAGTTCGAATCTCTCTAGGTCCATGGCGATGGCAGGCGGGGCGCAGCATTCGCATTGCTGAGGTAAGGAGTTCGCCTTTAGGCATGTGTCTCCTCAGGTCCAATTAATGTAGCTCAAGCTTTAGCTTGTTTTAGAACAAATTAAAGCTTGGGTTATCTTATTTTAACAATTAAACTGAATCTGGTTCACCTATTGCTTTTTGAAGGAGGAGATGAGTATGACAACGGGAATTATTCGGCCGTTTACTCTGAAAGATTGGCATCCGGAATCACCTGTTTCGGAGATCGCGACAATCGATTATATTCTGAATCTTAAAGCGGAAATATCTGTGCCGGAAGCCCAAAATTGCAGCTTAACGTTAACTGAATTTCTAGCTTTACAGCGATGTATTGGATCATTTGATCTTGTTGTAAAAAGTTCAATTCTAATTGGTCCATCTGGGGGTTCAAATTATATCGGCTTAGTTTGTGATCATGTAATACTCCATGAACTTTACAGAGCAATTGATGAGCTTAAAGATTATTGGAATCACTTAACTATTCCCACTATGAATTCAGATGGCGTAATCATTAAAGTTAATTCTACTCTAGGAACTGCTAAATCGCTAATACGCTTTGGTGATATTCTCTGCTCTCAGTTTAGAGATGAATGCACGAGCTGTTTAACTGAAGATGAGATGTTTGAGACCCATTGTTCATTTAAACTTGAGAAAATAATCGTCGAAATGGCCCCGCATTACCTTCTTTGGCGCTGCTGCCACCAATCCTCTTAATTGAGGATTTTTTAGTTAAAAATTCCCCCTCCCCCTTGACTTTTGGCTGTTTTTATGGTACAATACTTTAATAATTGAATATCTGCGTGCTGGCGAGCAGGCAAAACTACGCAAATTCTGCCTACGGAGGTAATATCATGAAATTCGCGTATCATCGCGAAATCCCGAACCGAGGGTGTGAAATCCTTTTAAAGACTCGTTCAGAGGTCGACCCCTATACTTGCAATGAGGACGGGGTAATAGATCTTCACCTGGTAATGACCAGTGGGTACCAAAGGCTCTGCGAAGAAAAAATGTATTGTTACAAACCCAATGAGCCATGGTACGCCTTTGATGGAATTTGGTTGGTCAGTAGTAAACCAGACATGTCAGATATTCTTCGGCTGCCATGCGAGTGGATTGCTAGGCAAAAAGGCGTCGAAGTCAATCTGATATCTCGAGCAGAGGAAGGACAGCAATATGTGCAGATTGATATCTATGGATTTAAGAATATCCATAGTCCAGAAAGGCTGATCAGGTTCGTAATCAACCGCATGGTTCACAAGGCTAAAGTCGCATTGTAATTTTATCGGATGCAAAATCATACAGAATAGCATCTAAAATAGCGAGCTGTTGAGCAGGGCGTGGAGTAATCCACGCCCTTGTTCTTTTAAAGGAAGACCACAGGTTCTAGCCGGTGTGTGCGTTTAAAGGCATCGCAATTAATTTGTCACTCTCGAGTCGGATGAAGATTCTATGATTAATTAATAGTGGACGTTAAAGCGATAATCCGGCATCGGGAATCTAGTAATTTTTAGTCTTCTAGATTCCAGATCCTGATGCCATCCGGTCTGGAATGACATCCATAAAAGCAAAACTTTTTTAATTGTAGAGCCCCCTCCCCCTTGACTTTTCTCGAGAAATGTGATATAATTTGTTGTTGTCAAAACAACAAATTTCCGCGTTACTAAAGCAAACTTTAGTAACCATAATTATTTGATAATGGTTAGTTTCTACTGGTCATTATCAAACCTTAAAAACCGAATAGCTTTTGTTGCCTTCTTAATGGAAGGCAAAAGACGAATTATGTTGGAGGTATAGCATGCGCGTAACCATTTTGGTTGTTATCTGTTTGGTGCTTGTAAGTATTATGACAGCTTTGTTTGTCATGAACTTACGAAACCGGCCTGCTGCCAATCCACCGTCAATGACCCAGATTGCTCGACATTGGGCCAAAGAGTGTAGAAAAGGCAACTTTGAAAATGCCCTTCCTTTACGATTAATGGTTAATCGTGGCTTAAACCCTAAAACAGTCGGCGTAACAACAGAAGAAGTTACAAAATGGGTTCGACCCGAATGTCTCGATCGAGCTAAAAGTTATCTGTCTGATGTCCGTCGAGGAAACGATGGAGGTATGACAGATTCGCATGGCGTATGGGGCGGAGGTCAGGTAAGAAGTCTCATGATCGAATTTCGTTTCACACCACAGGAACTTGGGTCATCCAAGAAAGAACTGCTGAAAATTTTCGATCAGGCCACAATTTATCACGTAAGCGCAAACAAATTCAGAACCGAGGCAGAGAAAAAAGATTATATCAAAAAAGATAAAGAAATGTCTCGGAAAATATTGAATTTCTTTCCCAATTAATAGCTATTCGGAGATTCCCGCTGGTCTACGGATCGGCGGGGTCTCACCCAGTATCTTCTACATTTAGAAGGTAGCGGGTGGGATTTAGCCCATTACTTTGACAATTCAATATTCGCCAATAAAAACATTATGTTTCTATTGGAGGAGTGCCTGATCCGAGGCCTTAACATACGGACATCCGCTAAAAGCGGACAGGAGAATTTCCATGCCGGAGATTATCACCAGACTTGGCCAGGTAAAATGGAACCTGACTCCCTCCACAACCTTTGCGACTACCCTGTCGCAAGCTGATTGGGTCGTGATGACCGTTGATTCCCTTATTGATGAATGGGATGCAAAGTTCTGTTTATCCATTAAGGGATCTTTGGTAACTCGGCTTGCCGAGTATCCGAGCGAGCTGAAGCATGCCATTCCGTGGATCTTCGACCCTAACTACACTGGTCTGCCGGAGCCTGGCTACGCCGATTTTATGGATGACACCCTCCCTTCGGATGAGGAAATCAGTGCTTCTGTAGCCGCGATGGTTGATTGGTCAATCAATGAAGAGAAAAAAGCCAGAGAAATTGCCATCCATGAAGAATATTTCCCGCATGATCTTGAGGCCGAGGAAGCCGATTTCTGCAGGGACAATGCTTGGTTTGACGAAGATGACGGATGGGACATGACCGGTTTCATATCGAAGCTGAGCGAGATTCTCAAAGCTCCAGTCGCATTCAATGTCGAAGTCGGTAAACTGGAAATCGCATTCAAGCCGGCACAGCCGATTCGCAACCCCGAGCGCATGATTCAGATGATCGCTCGGAAAATGTCCGCCTGGGTTATGGAAAACATCCAGGAGTAACACTGGCAGATAAACAACAATGACGATCCCGCTCGAAAGGGCGGGGTCTCACCCAGTATCTTTTATACGTTTAGAAGGTAGCGGGTGGGATTTAGCCCATAACTTTTACAATTCAATATTCGCCTGATTGGCATAATGCCATCAAGGATCTTTCCATAAAGGAGAATTCCAGTGAGTGGAAAACTTAGAACGGCTGTCTTCATAGGGATTGTGGTTTTAGCCACAACGTTCTTGCTATTAAAAGGCATTTCATATATTGACGAGTCTTCCAAAAACAAAATTGCTGATTATCAGAAAGATCGCAAAGAACAAATTGCCAAAATCATCCAAGAACCAGCATTCAGGAATCTTGGCGGCGAGGTTTACCTATGGGAGATGAAATTGGATTGGGCGGGAAGGCCCATTGAGGACGTGACTCGCTATTTCGAGGATGATCTTAAAGATTTCATTGCTAAACATCCTTATTTGATAGTGACCCACGCGTCTATACAGCAAAGAATTAGAGGAGATAGTACTGCGCCATCAAAAGTAATAGTTTTTACTCAGAAAGTTAAATAGCCATCGGCCCGCGAAGGGGTTTGTAGGAATCAAATGATTTTTACAAGCCCTCGCGGGCCTTTTTCGTAGTAAAAAATTTAGGTGATGAATCGCTCAACCCCTTGAGCGATTCGATAAGGTAAGCAAAGCCTTTATTTAGCGGGTTTTTTAACGGCCCACCCCTTGAGCCGTTGGAGGGATTTTGTTACAATTTAAGCATGGATATTTTTAGCGTATTACTGACAATTGTAGGACTCTCTTTATTTGAAACTGTTTCGAGCATTGATAACGCCATTATTAATGCCGAGGTATTAAGCACCATGCAAGCCAAAGCCAGACGCTGGTTTTTGGTTTGGGGTATTGTTATTGCCGTCTTTTTAGTTCGCGGCTTACTCCCCTGGCTTATTATTTGGTTTACCGCCCCGGAGCTTGGTCCGATTGGAGCGCTCACTGCTACTTTTAGCGGCGATCCAAAGGTTCACAAAATTATCGAATCCTCTGCCCCGATTCTTTTAGTTGGCGGCGGTACTTTCTTGGTTTTCCTCTTTTTTCATTGGCTTTTTTTGGAGCCGAAAAACTTTGGTCTTCGCAGCGAAAAATTCTTTCTTAATAACGGCGTTTGGTTTTATGCCATCGTTTCAATCTTACTATCGGTTATTGTTTGGTTGGCTTTAAAACTCGACCCGATGATGGCTTTTGGCGCGGTAGTTGGCTCAACCGCCTTTTTTATTACTCATGGTTTTAAGCAAAACGCTGAGCAAAATGAAAAGAAACTAATGAATCATGGGCTATCGGATTTAAGCAAAATTTTATATTTAGAAGTAATTGATGCCACTTTCTCAATTGACGGCGTTTTGGGCGCATTTGCCTTCACTCTTTCGGTACCATTAATTTTAATTGGAAATGGTTTAGGGGCAATAGTGGTCAGACAATTTACGCTTGGAAATATTGATCGAATCAAAAAATACGCCTATTTAAAAAACGGCGCCATGTACTCAATCTTATTTTTAGGCTCCATTATGGTTCTTGATAGTTTTGGCATGCATATTGCCAGTTGGGTTTCACCGGTTATAACCTTTGGCACAGTCGGTTTTTTCTACTGGAAATCGGTTCTAAAACTCAAGGAAACTCCCTTAAAACTTGAATCTATTGGCTAAATCGGTAATAATTAAATTAAGGAAAACTTTTGGAGGGTGCGCTCTCTTTTAGTGGTTTAATTATTGATATAGTAGATTTAAAATAAGCCAGGGGGCTAGCAAGGCAGAAATGGCAAATCTAGATAATTTGGATTCAATTAAAAATCTTGACCGGGAAAATATCCTGGGCAATATTCAGGAATTACCCGATCAAATTGATCAGTGCTGGGAAGATTGGCAAAACATTGCGCTGCCTACTCATTATATTAACGCCAAAAACATTTTGATCTTAGGCATGGGCGGTTCCGGCATTGGCGGCTCGCTTGTTTCGAGTTTGGCAGATTTAAGCTCAAATATTCCGATTTTTGTTCTTAGAGATTATAATATCCCCTCTTGGGTCGACAGAAATACTTTAGTAATCGGCGTGTCTTATTCTGGTAACACCGAGGAAACTCTGTCAGCCTTTAGTGAAGCCGCGGAAAAAACCGAAAAACTTATTACTATTTCGACTGGTAACAAGCTTGCTTCTCTTGGTAGCCGTTACGGCGCAGTTCATTATAAAATTAACTACGGCTCGCAACCACGGGCGGCTTTAGGCTATTCTTTTACTTCTCTTGTGGCAATTCTCGCCAAGCTTCGCCTAATAGATATTTCTGATGAAAGTATTGAAGAAACAACATTGCTTTTAAGGGGTTTGATCAAAAAAATCGATGCTGATGTGCCAACGCCAAGAAACCACGCTAAACTTCTAGCACAAAAATTAAGCGGCAAGATTCCGGTAATTTATGGCAGCGGCACTTTGGCTGAAGTGGCCAGACGATGGAAAGGCCAATTTAATGAAAACTCAAAGAATACCTCTTGGTTTGAGTTTTTGCCGGAACTAAATCATATGAGTTTAGTCGGTTTGGAATACCCATCGGATTTAGGTAAAAAGATTTTTGTGCTGATTTTAGAATCTAAATACGATCATCCTCGGAACAAACTTCGCCAGCAAATTACAACTCAAATCTTGCAACAAAGACGGATTCCTTTTGAAACGATTATGGTTCATCCGACCGGTAATATTTTGGCGGAAATGATTCAGGTTATTTCCTTAGGCGATTTCGTATCTTATTATTTGGCAATTTTAAATAACGTCGCGCCAGAGCCAGTAGATACAATAAATTATTTGAAAGGTAAACTAGCGGAAGCACCGCTTGAAGGAAAATAAAATGGGAAAAATTACCAATCTTGAGGGACATCAAATTCTTGACTCAAAGGGTCATCCAACGATTGAAGTAAAAATTACTACCGAAGAGGGTTATATGGTTTCTGATTCTGTACCAAGCGGCCTAACAACGGGTAGTTTTGAAACAGTCGCAGTTGAACCAAAAAGAGCCGAAGATCATATTAATAATATTATTGCTCCTAAAATGATTGGTCTTGACCCAAGAGATCAGGAAAAAATCGATCAGCTTCTTTTGGAACTTGATGGCACGCCAAATAGATCTAAACTTGGTGCTAATGCTCTTCTTGGCGTATCGCTCGCAACTGCCAGAGCCGGCGCAATGACCGATAAAAAACCGCTTTTCTGGCACTTGAATCATCTTTACAATAAAATAGCTAAAACCGCGCTTGAACCAGCCATTCCAACTCCGATGATGGTGATGATTGAGGGCGGCAAACATGGCAATAATAATCTTTGTATTCAAGAATTTTTGTGTCTTGGTTCACTAGAAGATGGCGAGAAAATTTGGAAATCGCTTGAACAAATTTTAGTCGAGTTAAATATTACGCCCACCCTTGGCAGCGAAGGCGGTTTTGCACCAAAATTTGATTACGATGAAGACGCTTTTGATTATTTACTGGAAGCCATTAGTCGATCAGGGTTAAAAGTTCCGGAAAATGTTAAATTGGGCCTAGATGTGGCCGGCAATCATTGTCAAATTGGCGAGACCGATATCATTCGCTTAATGAAAAAATACCCGATTTATTCGCTTGAAGATCCGGCGCCCGAAGAAGCTTGGCAGCGTTGGGCTGACCTAAAACATCAGCTTGATGGCTTAGATAAAGATTATCTTTTAGTTGGCGATGATATTTTTGTTACTAACGAACTTCGTCTGGAGAGCGCCATCAATAATATGATGGCCAATGCTATTATTATAAAAGCGAATCAGGCCGCCACCCTAACCGAAACTCTGAAAGTTATTGCTTTGGCTCAAAAATCAGGTTTTACTCACATTGTTTCTCACCGTGCTCATGAAACAATGGACACTTTTATTGCTGATTTGGCAGTTGCCACGGCCGCAAAATTCCTTAAAGCTGGCGCGCCATTTGCAGGCGAACGTTTAGCTAAGTATGAAAGGCTAAAAGAGATATCTGAGGAACTGTAGGTTAGCTTTTAAATCGTCTAAAAACATTCAGAGGGGAAAATGTCAAATATTGTTTTATTAATACTCGATGGTTGGGGTTTGAGTGTGGAAAAGGAAGGCAATGCTATTCTTAGCTCGCCTACCCCTAATTTTGATAAGTTAATGTCAATGTTTCCTTATACATCTTTGCACGCTTCTGGCGAGGAAGTTGGTTTGAGCTGGGGCGAGATGGGCAATTCTGAAGTCGGACACTTAAACTTAGGTACCGGTAGAGTTGTAATGCAGGATTTACCAAGAATCAACCGAACTATTCAAGAAGGAACTTTTTTCAATAATCCCGAATTAATTGAAGCAATCGAATACGCTAAAAAAAATAATTCTAACGTACATTTAATTGGTCTTTGCTCTTCTGGCGGCGTGCACTCGCATTTAAATCATTTATTTGCGCTTTTGGACCTATGTAAAAAACAGGATTTTACCCGAGTTTATATTCATGCTATTACTGACGGACGCGATACTCCGCCAAAGGTTTTTAAGCAAGATCTACCAAAAATTCTAGAAAAAATTAAGATTACAGGAATCGGCCAAATTGCTTCAGTTATGGGGCGCTTCTATGCAATGGATCGGGATAAACGCACAGAACGGACTGAAAAGGCTTATCGCGTCATTAGTCGAGCGGATGCCCCACAGATGAACTCGGCCGAAGACATTGTGACTGCAGCCTATAATTCTGGCCAAAGCGATGAATTTATCGAACCAATTGCAATTAAAGGTACGCCGCGAATCAATAATGGTGATACGGTTGTTTTCTTTAACTTCCGGTCGGATCGAGCGAAAGAATTAAGTGAAAGAATTATTGGCGATAAAAAGATTCATTTTCTTTCTTTTACGAGCTATGGCTTTGAATCAACACCTGAAGTGAAAGTCGCATTTTTTGCCGAGAAAACCAGTAATCATTTACCGGCTGTTTTAGCTGATGCTAATATTAATCAATTTCATATTGCTGAAACCGAAAAATATCCCCACGTCACCTATTTTTTTAATGGCGGTTGGGAATTTCCAATGAAAGGTGAAGAAAGATTAATTGTTCCTTCACCAAAAGTGGAAACTTATGATTTGAAACCAGAGATGTCGGTTAAGGAAGTAACAGAAAATTTTATTAAATATTATAATAGTAAAAAGCCTCGGTTCTCGATCATAAATTTTGCTAATCCTGATATGGTTGGCCATACTGGTAATTTCAAGGCTTGTTGCCAAGCAATTCGAGCAACTGATTCTTATCTTGGCGATATTGCTTCAAAGGTTTTAAATAGTGGGGCTGATCTAATTATAACGGCCGATCACGGTAATGCCGAGCAGATGTTTAATCTTGAAACTAAGGAAATTGATAAAGAACATACAACTAATCCAGTGCCGTTGATTCTAGCTTTTCAGGATAAACGTCATAGTGAATTGCAAGTGATGGAAGAGACTAAAATTGCCTTAGCCGGTCAAGAACCAGTTGGTGTTTTAGCTGACATTGCTCCAACAATTTTGCAAAGAATTGGTTTAACTAAACCTCAAGAAATGACTGGTCAAGATCTCAAAGATTTAATTTAAGGAAAAAATGGAAAATAACCAAGTTGGTTACAATAAAAAAGTAGTCTTAGTTATTCTCGATGGCTGGGGTATTGCACCAGCTTGGGGCGGTAATGCAATTGAAATGGCTAACACGCCAACAATGGATCAAACCTGGCGCAAATTTCCCCATACATTACTGAAAGCGGCCGAAGAGTCGGTTGGCTTGCCACATCATGAGCCTGGAAATTCTGAGGTTGGACATTTGAATATTGGTTGTGGCCAAATTATTTATCAAAACCTTCCCGGCATTACTGCCACAATTGAAAATGGGTCTTTCTTTCAGAACGAAACAATCTTGCAAGCTCTTAGTCATGTCAAAAAAAATGGATCAAACTTACATTTACTAGGCTTGGTTTCTGATGGTGGAATTCATTCTCATCGCAATCATTTATACGCACTTTTAGAGATGGCCAAAAAAAACGGAGTGGAAAAAGTCTATATTCATATGATTACTGACGGCCGTGATACTGATCCAATGAAAGCACTTTCTTATGCAGGTGACTTAAAAAACAAAATTGCGGAGTTAAGAGTCGGTAGAATCGTTTCTGTTATGGGCCGCTATTGGGCGATGGATCGTGATAAGCATTGGGATCGTATTCAAAAAGCATACGATGTAATAGCCAAAGGTATCGGTCCGACCGCTCAAACGATTGAAGGTGCTATTTCCGAAAATTATCGAGCTAATCATACCGATGAATTTATTATTCCAACCATCATTCAAAACGAAAATGAACCCACTCAAGTTTTAGAAGATAATGATGCTCTAATTTTCTTTAATTTCAGGGCAGATAGAACTCGTGAAATAACCAGAGCCTTAACCGATAAAAGTTTTAGGATATTTGCTCGTAAGCCTTTACCCAACTTTTACTTTGCTACTTTTGCCTTTTTAGATGAGTATTCTTTAACCGATGAAGTAAAAACTGTTTTTAAACTTAAAGATAAAAATTTCCCCCTTGCTAAGGTTCTCGCTGATGCTGGGTTAAAACAATTCCATATTGCTGAAACGGAAAAATATGCTCACGTTACTTTCTTTTTTAATGGCGGACAGGAAAAAAATTTTTCAAATGAAACTCGTATTCTAGTGCCCTCGCCTAAGGTCGCGACTTTCGATATGAAGCCAGAAATGTCAGCCGAAGAAATTACTAAAAAGTTAATTAACGAATATCACAAATATGATTTTACGGTTTGTAATTTTGCCAACCCCGATATGGTAGGTCATACTGGTAATATTAAAGCAGCGGTTCGAGCTTGCGAAAAAATAGATGAGCTTCTAGCAAAAATAATCGACACAATTGTTGATCGTGATCACGTTTTAATTATTACGGCTGATCATGGCAATGTTGAGCAAATGCTAAATCCAGCTACCGGAGAAGCTTACACGGAACATACTATTAATCCAGTACCATTTATTCTTTGTTGCGAAGACGAGCGTTTACAAAGACCGCTAAGACAAGCTGTTGGCGATAATTTGTTAAAACTGGCCGATATTTCACCAACTATTATCGAACTAATGGGTCTTGAAAAGCCTCAAGAAATGACAGGCCAATCATTGCTAGCTGATCATGAATGAGCTAAAATAAAAAGAGAATAAGAATAGAAAAGGAAGGGAATGCTAAAGTTTCGTCCAATTGTATTGATAATATTAGATGGCTGGGGCCTCTCCCCTTCATGGGGCGGTAATGCCCTAGTGATGAATAATCCAAAAAATATGGATTCATATTGGCGTAATTATCCCCATCTTGTTTTACAAGCTTTAGGCGCGATTCCAAATGAAAAAGTGGTTGGCGAATCTCGTTTAGGACATATGCTTATTGGAACTGGCCGAATTGTTGAGCCAAATCTAAGCCGAATTAATAAAGAAATTAATAATCGTAACTTCTTTTCCAATCAAGTTCTAAACGGTGCAATTGATTGGGCTAAAAAAAATAACTCTAATTTACATTTAATGGGTTTACTCTCTAACGGCGGTGTCCACGCGGATATCGATCATATTTTTGCGCTTTTAAATTTAGCGAAAGAAAAAAATTTTGAGCGCGTTTATCTTGATATTTTTACTGATGGAACCGATATGCCGCCGACCTCAGCTCTAGGCTTGGTTAACCAAATAAAGCAAGAGATGACACGAATTGGTCTTGGTTGTATCTCCTCTATTTCGGGTCGACATTGGGCAATGGATCGAAATAACCATTGGGATAGAACTGCCAAGGCTTACCAAAATATGGTAGAAGCTAAGGGTGAAAAGTTCAATAGCGCCGAAGAAGCTATTAGTGAAAATTATCGTAAAGGCACTAATGATGAATTTATAAATCCTGCTCTTATTAAACAAAAAGATGGCGGTTATGTAACCATTAAAGATAATGATGCAGTGATTTACTTTAACTTTCGCGAGGATCGCGCGCGTTCACTGACCCGTGCTTTTATTGAGCCTAATTTTAAGACCTTATTTTGGCGACCTAAAAAAATTAAAGATTTGTACTTTGCGGGGTTTGTTAATTATCAGAATAACTTGCCGATTAAAGTAGTTTTTGAAAATCAGAGATATAATAATTGTCTTTCAGAAGTCTTGGCTAATTATTCAATCAAACAATTAAAATTGGCGGAATCGGAAAAAGAAGCCCATGTCACTTATTTTTTTAATGGTGGTGCCGAGGAGCCTTTTGCAAACGAAGATGTTAAGATAATACCGTCAATATCAGTTGAAAGTTATGACGAATCGCCTGAGATGTCGGCAAAAAAACTTGCTAGTAATGTTCTAAAGGCAATCGAATCTGAAAAATACGATTTTATTACCGTAAATTTTGCTAACATCGATATGATTGCTCATACCGGCAATATTATTGCTGTCGGCAAAGCAATTGATCTAATTGATAAAATAGTTGAAAAAATTGTTAATACTAGTCTTAAACACCACGGGGCAACTATTATTACAGCCGATCATGGCAATGCCGAACAGATGATCAAGGTCAATGAGGCGATGCCAGACAGTGAAGAAACTAAACATACGCTTAACCCAGTCCCTTTTATTTACATTAACCCCGAAAACAAGAAAAATTTAATAAAAAGCTCAGTGGCGCCAAATTATAATTCTTTATCAAATATCATTCAGGCTAAAAATACTCTTGCAGATGTAGCGCCAACAATTTTAGAAATTATGCAAATACCAAAACCTCAAGAAATGACTGGCCGTTCCGTTCTGTCTATTTTAGAATAAACTAAATTCGAGTTAAAGGAGAATATGGAAAAATTATTTAATCCTCGTTCCGTTGCCATAATCGGCGCTTCACATCATAAAGAAAAACTTGGCTATCAAATTTTAGAGAATTTATTGTTAGGCGGCTATAAAGGTAATGTATATCCCGTTAATCCTGAATCAGGAAAAATTCTTAACTTGAACGTTTTTCCTGGTGTTCTTAATATTAATGAAGAAATTGATTTAGCAGTAATTGTTGTGCCTGCTAAATTTGTCCCTCAAGTTCTTACTGAATGCAGCCAAAAGAATGTTTCGTTTGCTGTTATTGTGTCTTCTGGATTTTCAGAGACCGGTAAAGAAGGCGCGTTAATGCAAGGCGAAATTAAAGAAGTGGTTATCGGTGCCTCCGCCATAAGAGTAGTTGGACCAAATTGCTTGGGTGTTTTTAATACAACTAATGGCCTAAATGCCACTTTTGCTGCGCCAAAGCTTATTAAAGGTAAGGTTTCTGCTGTTTTACAATCGGGTGCTTTAGGAGTAGCTTTATTTGACTGGGCTGAAAAATATGGTTTTGGTTTTGCTAAATTTGTAAGCCTTGGTAATAAAATTGATCTTGAGGAAGCAGAGATTATCGAATATTTGGCTAATGACGAGGAAACTAAAATTATTGCCGTCTATCTGGAAGACGTGCATAATCCAGCCAAGTTTTTAAAGGCTTGTTCAAAAGCGTCAAAGAAGAAACCTATCGTTATCCTTAAGGGTGGTATGACTGACCGTGGCGCTAAAGCTGCGTTTTCCCATACAGCAGCAATGGTAAGTTCTCGAAAAATTACTAAAGCAATTTTTAAGCAATCTAATTTGATTATGGCAAGCTCTATTCAAGAGATGCTGACGATTATTCAACTTCTAAATACCGAGGCAGTAATTGCTTCTCCAAACTTAGCAATTGTCACAAATGCAGGTGGTCCAGGAATTTTAGCAACCGACGAGGCTGACCAAGCAGGATTAAATATTGCTAATCCATCAGAGAAAGAAAGCAAGGAGCTTCAAAAACTAATTCCACAAGCCGCCTCGCTTGCTAATCCCTTTGACCTTGGCGGTGAGGCAAAAGCCGATGATTATAAAAAGGCTTTGAATATAATTATTAACTCCAACAATTTTAGTTCAGTTTTAACAATTCTTACTCCCCAGACTGCCACTGAAATTAATGAGACTGCCCAAATGATTGTGCAATTTGCAAAAGCCAAAAAGCCTGTTATCACTTCTTTTCTTGGCGATAAAACTATTAGTGATGCCAAAAAAATCTTAAGAGATGGGGGTATTCCAAACGTTGGTGATTTGCAATTAGCAGTGCAGGCTTTAGCTAAAATCAGCAGATATTGGCAAAAAAGAGACAGTAAGGAATATCTAATTGAACTTGAAAAGCAATCTAACCCACTTAATTTATCTGGCGATCAGTTTGATCTCATAAGACGATATAATATTCCTGTACCAGAAAGCGCGTTAGCCACTAATCTAGATGTAGCACAAAAAGCTTTGCAAAGAATAGGCTTTCCGGTTGCTGTTAAAAATGTCTCTAACAGCGGGATTCACAAGTTTAGAGCTGGTAAAGTTATTTTGGGTATTCAAAATCAGGAATCATTTGAAGCAGCCATTAAAAAAGTCGGTTTTCCAGTTTTGGTTCAAAAAATGGTTAATGCGCCGTTTGAGGTTATTGTTGGTGCTAAGCGTGATCCGAAAATGGGAGTTATTATTACTTTTGGTTGGGGTGGAGTATTTGTCGAAGACCTATCAGATATTTCACTTAGAATTTTGCCCTTGACAGAGTGCGATCTAGACGAGATGATAAAGGAAACAAAAATCGGGAAAATTCTTGTCCGTGAAAATGTTAATCTTTCACCAATTAAAAATATTATGATTGAAGTCGCCCAGATTATGACTGACTATCCAGAAATCGAAGAAATGGATTTAAACCCCTTAAAAGTTTCACAGGACGAAGCCATTGTAGTTGATGTTAGATATAAATTAGAAAACTAGAAAAAAGATATGAAAAAAGAATTTTTAACCGGCAATGAGGCAATAGTCAAAGGTGTTTTAGCTGTTGGTGCAGAAATGATGGCTGGTTATCCAATTACACCGACAACTGAGATTATCCATTATTGGTCTGAAGAACAAACTAAAAATGAAAATCTGAAGTTTTTACAAACCGAAGACGAGATGGCGGCTGGTTTTGCTACTTTGGGCGGCGTGTTAGCTGGAAAAAAGGCATTCACTGCCACGGCTGGGCCAGGAAATGTTTTAATGCAAGATCCATTATCAATGGCCGAAAATATGCGGTTACCAATTGTTCTTTTTGTTAATCAACGCGGCGGTCCTTCAACTGGTACGGTAATCTACTCGCAGCAAGAACTCAATCTGTCTATCTACGGTGGTAATGGCGAAGGTTTGAGAATTGTTTATTCCTCCTCTAATGTCCAAGAAATGTTTGACAATGCTATTAAAGCATTTAATACAGCTTGGAAGTATCGTTTCCCTACCATTGTTTTATCTGATGGATACAGTGCCAAAACCCTAGTAGAAATTGAAACCTATGAGCCAAAAGAAAAAAATATTGAAATAATTCCAAGCAATGCTTATCTTCTAAATAAAAATAAAAAAATTGGTCAATATGTTAATTTGAGAAACACATATAATTTAGAAGAAGAACTTCATACGCTTTTGGAATCCCATCAGAAAGAATTTAACCGTATTTCAGCCGAGTTAATTGAATTTGAAAGTTATAAAACCGATGATGCGGAAATTGTGATTTTTGCTCATGGAATTGTTGGCGCTTCTTCCAAAATAGCAGTTGACGCTTTAAGAAAAAATGGCAAAAAAGTTGGTTTGTTTAGACCAATCACGCTTAATCCATTTCCTAAGAATGAGGCAAAAGAAATTGCTTCAAAAGCAAAAAAAATCTTAGTGACTGAATCAAGTATGGGCCAATTCGAACGCTTAGTTAAAAATAATCTTTACGGTCAAACGATTGAAATTGAGACACTACTTAAGCCAGCCATGGGAATTTCGCCAGAAGAAATAATTAAAAAATTACAAATTTCTAATTGACCTAATTTCTAAATAAAGGAAAGAATGATAGAAACAAGTTTACCAAAATCTTGGAAAGAAGAATCTAAACCGCATAAATTCTGCCCTGGTTGCGGCCAATCTTTGGCTTTAAAAATATTAGGCGAAGCAATCGATGAGATGGGCTTGCAAGAAAAAATGGTTTACGCTTGCGATATTGGTTGTTCGCTTTTAAGCTGGGATATGTTTGATGTCGATACAATTCAAACGCATCATGGCCGTGTTATCCCCACAATGGTCGGGTTCAAATTAGCTAATCCCAACGCAATTACAGTCGCTTTTTTAGGTGATGGTGGCGGCTATGCGATTGGCGCACAACATTTAGTTAATGCAGCAATGCGTAACGATAAAATCACGGCTATTTTAGTAAACAATGCCAACTACGCTATGACTGGCGGCCAAATGGCGCCGACAACATTAGTAAATCAAAAAACCGATACTACACCAAACGGTCGTGAAGTAAGTAAATTTGGTAATCCGATTCATGGGCCAGAGATGATTGCTCAGATTGCGGCCGAAGATGCTTACATTGCCCGGACAACTTCAAACGATTTTGATGTCTGTAAAAATATAATTAAAAAAGCGCTTCAAAACCAAATTGATGGTAAAGGGTTTAGTTTTGTAGAAATTCTTTCCATGTGTCCAGTCAATTGGAAAATGAATGCGCAAGAATCAATGGACTTTATTAAAAATGACATGGTACCAATTTTTCCTCTCGGGGAAATCAAAAAATCAAATTAAGAAAGATAAAATGATCAAAATTCTTTTAATTGGTGAAGGCGGCCAAGGCGTACAAACTATTGCTAAAGTTATTGCTCAAGCCGCTCAAAAGGCCTCTAAAATGAGTGCCTATATTCCAAGTTTCGGTGTCGAACAACGTGGGGGTGTTTCTTTGGCTTTTATTCAAATTGATGATCAAGCTATCCCCTATCCGAGATTTGATAAGGCCGATATAATAGTTTCTTTTTGTAATCGGGCAATTGAAAAAGCAAAAGATTATATTACAAACGAAACGATTTTTATTTACGATGATTCAGCAATCGAAGATGAATACTTAACCGAAATAAAACCTTTAGTTAAAAAATCGGTTAAAATACCGGCACAAAAAATTGCTCAGGAAAAATATACTATGCGTGTTTTAAATACTATTCTTCTTGGCGCGACCGCAAATTTTGTCGAACAAATTAAATTCGAAGATATTGAGACTTTAATCTTAGAAGGCCTAAAAGATAAGATTGCTAAAGATCCTAAGATCAAAGAATTAAATATTAATGCCCTAAACGAAGGCCGAAAGCTTGCTCAAGAATCTGGCATTAAAACCGACGAGATTAGTGGTGCGGCCAAAGCGGAAATTCAACAAGAATTTAAAACCGATAAAATTACTTGGAAACGATTCCCTAACTATTGTAAAGGTTGTTCATTATGCATAGTTCGTTGTCCAGTAAAAGCTTTAAGCCTATCAAAAGACCTCGGGTTTTTAGGCAATCCTATGCCAATTGTTGATATGGAAAAATGCATTGGCTGCAAGATGTGTCAGAAAACCTGCCCCGATGCAGCAATAAAAGTAGATAAAAAATAACTTTTATTTTAAAGTACTAATATGATTCCAAAGATTAAAGTTGGTTTAATTTATGGCGGCAAGTCGCCAGAACATAATGTTTCTAAAATGACCGCTCAATCCGTCTTAAAGAATATCGATCACGGATTATTTAATGTTAAAAAAATATATATCGATAGAAATGGCGATTTCGATAAAAATCTTTTAAAAGATATCGATGTTGCTTTTTTGGCTGTGCATGGCCCTAATTGCGAGGATGGTAAATTACAACAATATTTAGAGCAGCGTAATATTAAATACACTGGATCAGGCATTGAGGCTAGTCGCATTAATATGAATAAAACTTTGCAGCATAAGACTTTTAAAAAAGCAGGGTTGCTAGTTACTAAATATCGAGGCTTTGATAGAAATGGTACTGATCAAATTGAGGGCTTTATTAAAAAGAATGGTTTGCCAGTTTTTATTAAACCTAATAATAGCGGTTCGTCAATAGGTATTTGTAAAGTTGGTAATATCAATGATGTAAAGAAAGCAGTTGATGAGGCTTTTAAGTTTGACTGTGAGATCTGTATCGAAAAAGCTGTAGAAAATCCACGCGAGATCGAACTGGCGATTTTAGGAAATAATGATTTGGTTATATCTAACCCTGGCGAAGTTTTATCAAAAGGTGAATTTTATTCTTACGAAACAAAGTATTTTAAACCTTTTGGTACTACTACTCAAGCAGTGTTAAACGATAAGGAAATTAATGAATTTAAGGATCTGGCAAAACAAGCGTATCGTGCTACTGGATGTAAAGGCTATGCGCGCGTCGATTTTCTTTTAAGTGATAATAAAATTTACATTAACGAAATTAATACTCTGCCTGGTTTTACAAAAATTAGTATGTTTCCAAAACTAATGACTAATATCGGTATCGATTATAAAAAACTCATTACAAAAATTATCGAACTCGCACTCGAATAAGGTTGAATATATCATCCCGCACGAGTTTAACCATGATGGTTCTCAACTTAAAAAATCGCCCGATTGGGCGAAGGATAGGATAATGATATAGATTGTCTGGTCAAGTGATTTGTGTAAAAGTTACATTGTATAAACAATCGATAATTTGGCAATTGCTGGCGGCAAAACCAGGCTCAATTCCATTAATGGAGTATTTCCATGGACCAGATATTCCATCGATAGTAGTAATCCCATCGATAACCTCTAATTTCAGCTCTTTTGCGATACTGATCATTATGGTGGCGCCTATTAAGAAATTGATTTTTCTGGTGGTATCGCCGATTCTTAGTGTTGCTTGAAAAACGGGGTGTAGATCTCCGCCATCAAATTTCTTTTGTAGTTCTTCCAACTCCTGGTTGGTTATCTGTTTAATTACTGCGGTATTATTTGTTGACTGATCGCTACAGCTGCCAATAAATACTGTGGAAGCTAGCACTAATGCGCCTGTTGCAACTGTACTCAAAAAATCGCGCCGCGATTGATCCATGTCTTTCCCCCCTTCAATTCGGATTCGCAAGATTAATTTAGAGTTTAACAAAAAGAGCTATTTTATGCAAGCTTAGAGAAATATTAATTTAGCAATTTTCTGCATTCCATTCACACTCAGTTTTTGGCTTAAATAAGAGAACAAAAGTAAGCCAAGCTAAAAAGACCACGGCCGCGGAGACAAAAATTGTGGCACTTGGTAAAAATCTAGCGGCAATGTAACCGGATAGAATTGGCGGTATGGCTTGAGCTAAATTAGCAATGGAAGCATTGATGCCTAAAATCTCGCCTTGCGTTTTTTTATCCGCACTCTTACTCATTAAAGAAGTCATATTTGCCCCGGAAAGACCATTGGCAATAGAAAAAAGCGGCGTAATTAATAAAAGTTGCCAAACGTTTTGCGCTAAGGCATTTGCTAGGATAAAAATAGAAATGAAAAGCAAGCTGAAACGCAAGATTTTATCTTCACGATACCTTTTTGTAAAAATCGGCAATATTAAAGCTTGAGCAATAATTGCCCAGAAGCCAATATAGGCAAAATAATCGCCCGTATTTCCCTGCGTGAAGCCAAATTTACTTACTAAATACACGGCAAAAAAAGTCGTAAAAAATGTGAAACCGCCCTGCAAGAAAAAATTAGTTAAAAGAATTGAACGAACATCTTGGAGTTTAAAGGCTCTAATAATATTAGTGAAGGCCTTAAAAAAAGTAATTTTTAATTTATCGTTTGGCGAAGTATTAGTTTCTTTAAAGACTGTTAAAATAAAAACCACGTTTATTGCGCTAAGAAAAGCTGCAAACCAAAACGGCGTAGTAGCATTAAACCAGCCTACAACCGTTGAATCAGATAACTTTCCGCCGAGAAACGGGCCAATAATAAAACCTAAACCAAAAGCTGCGCCGATGAGCCCAAAATTTTTTGCTCGTTCCTCGGACTTAGAAATATCGGCGATTGCTGCCTGTGCCGCAGCAATGCTTGAACCAGAGATGCCATCGATCGCCCGGGAAATAAAAAGCAAGGGAATATCTCGTAAGATTATACCGATAGCGAAAAGAACATATGACAAGCTAGTGCCTGTTAAAGCCAGCGCTAAAATTTTTTTACGACCATAACGGTCAGATAATTCCCCAAAAATTGGGGCCATTAAAAAAACCATAATCGAAAAAATGGCCGATAAGTAACCTAGTAATATATAGCCCTGATTAAGACTAATATTTCCTAAAAGATAATAAGGAGAACTTGGATTAGCTAAAAGTAATGGAAAAATTGGAATCAAAAGCCCTATTCCAATTACATCAACAAAAATGGTAAATAAAATAACCGCAAGAATTTTTTTATTATTCATAAATAAGAAATGTGTCATCCTCGAGCTGTTCGCCAGCAGGCGAAACAACATCGGGGATCTTTAGTTTAATTTTAACTTGAGCTCGACTGCCCGTATAATTTAGTATACAAAAAAATCGCCCATTTGGCAATTTATTGGTGGAGCAGATCTTATTGAACGATAGAACTATTTTATGTTATGATTTAAATATGGAAAATAAATTATTAATTAAAGAAGAAGCGATTAAGTTAAGAAAACTTGGCTATACTTTCAGTGAAATAAATTTTAAACTTAGCAGTAAAATACCTAAAGGTACCTTATCTTATTGGTTAAAGGATATTAGGCTTCCTAAAAGTGCAATTAAAATATTAAATGATAAAAAACTAATAAACAACAAAAAAGCAAGAGATTGTGCATTAAAATCAAAAAAGATTAAAAGAAATAACTATCTTAATAGTCTCAATCAAGAATACCTTAGCACAATAGATGTTTCCGATATAAATGAAAAATTTATTGCTTTAGCCATGCTTTATTTGGGCGAAGGTTCTAAAACAGAAAAGGGTTCATTAACTTTCGGTAATTCAAATCCTGACGTAATTAGCTCCTTCATGTATCTGTTAAGAAAGTGTTTTGGAATAAAGGAAGATAAGTTCCGTTGCATAGTCCAGTGTCGATATGATCAAGATTCGCATGAATTAGAAAAGTTTTGGTCAAAATTAACTAAAATCCCTAAGAAACAATTTTACAAGACTAGAAAAGATCCAAGAACAATTGGTAAACCTTCTAAAAAGCTTGACTATAAGGGTGTTTGTAGGGTAGAATATTTATGTGCAGATACTTTTCATCGGATAATGGCAATAATCAAAATATTAACGAGGGCCTTTAGCTCAGCTGGCTAGAGCGCATCGCTGGCAGCGATGAGGTCAGGAGTTCGAATCTCCTAAGGTCCACCAAACAAGACTTTTTTGAGTTAAAATACTTAGTTACTCCTATGCAAAGCGGTAAATTAGTGGTTCTAAATTCTTTTCCGTCATACAGCAACCCATCAGGAAAAAAGAATTTTTGGAACCGTTTTTTTATTTCCAAATCAGATTTTTGCCACAACTCGCCAAGGTTCTCTAATAGACCTAAACTGTGTTTAACGACTTTTTGAATATCTTCAGTCGTTATTTCATAGCTTTTAAGCTCCAATTCAAGTGTTGCAATCTTATCTTCATTCTCCGCAATCATTTCTTTGGCTCGGCTATCGTTAATTACGCCGGCAAAGTTCTTTTCAACTAATTGCGATATTTTTGCGTTAAGGTTAATTATCTCTTTTTTAACTTCGCCAACTCGTTTCTGGCTTAATTTATTTCTATCTTCAAAATTTAGTTCAATTATTTTAGTGATTAAATCTTTAAGTCCTGGCTTATAATTATGCTCTGTTAAGTAACAAACAAAATTTTCTTCAAGTCTTAGTCGCTTATAATTCATCTTGTGGCAATTAACACAGCGGTAATAGGCAAACTTGCCGCCATTTCCGCGAGACCAACTGGCGGTCATATACTTACCGCAATGATTGCATTTTACAGTTCCTCTCAACGGAAAATCCTCGTGGTCTTTTTTGTAAACTGGCATTTTCTTGTGTCTGCCTTCTATTTTGTCGAGAACTCGCAAAAATAAATCCGATTCAACAAGCGGTGTAAAAGAGCCGACAATGGTTAAACCAAAAACTTCAATCATTCCCATATAAGTCTTATTTCTAACCATTGTATGAAAGTAGCTTTTGCTAATCGGTTTTCCGGTTTTGCCTCTTAATCCTTCTTCTGTTACCGAACGGCGCACTTCTTCTAAGGTAAAACCAATATCTAAAAGGTCCCAAACCTTATGAATCAATTTAACTGTTTTTTCATTATCCGGCACTATGTTTGAGGTTCCTTTACCTGCAATATTTATATAACCAACTGGTGCCTTCCAAACATATCTACCGGCTTTAACAGCGTTAATCATACCGCCCTTGCAATGCTCCATTCTTAATTCGTTATCAAACTGTGCAAATCCTGCCAACTGATTTTCAATCAATCTGCCGACTGGCGTATCTTCCAAGTTTTCCGTTGCAGAGGTAATTTTAATGTCCAACTGGTTAAATAGCATTTTAAGTTGAGCGTGGTTTAGTGTGCTTCTGGTTAATCTGTCTAGTTTGTAAATTATCAAAGCGTCAATGTTCTTGTAATTCTTAGCCGCATAATCTAACAAGAGCTTTAATTGGGTTCTATCTGTTGTTTTGGCGCTCTCGCCCAATTCAACAAAGATTTTTTGAACTTCATAACCATTTTTCATAGCATAATCGACACAAATGTTTTGTTGTGCTTCAAGACTACTACCGTCAATTTGCTCTTTCGAGCTTACTCTTGTGTAAATTATGGCTTGTTTCATATTAACTTTCGCTAAACGAACCCATTTGAGAAATATCGACTGCCAGAGGCGGGGCAACTGTTTCGCCCTTTCTGGTTCTTTGTATTCTCTCGAGCTCGTGTAATGACTTATACAAACGGTTTTCTATGGTTGTTTCATATCTGCCGTAAACATTTAATAAACTCTCTATGGCTTTGATATTTACTTTGGGTAAATACCCGCCGACCTTCATATCTAACTCAATTATATCCTTTTGTGGGTTTATGGTGGCTTTTATATGCTCTTGCTCGGCTTTGGCTAAACGAAAAAGTTTAATGTAGCAAGTGGCGATTCGTTCAACCAAAATTTCTTCGATTATGCCGGCCGGCTTTAATTCGTTAATTAAATCCTCGAAAACATCGGTATAAAAGCCATCTTCATATTCTGTTATGGTTTGGCGAAAGACGCCGTGTTTTATGGCATTAAATTTAACCATTTCTTTCCCTTCAGGAGTTTTAACGCCGCCAAGTTTAGCATTTTCCTTGTTTGCTTCAAGCTGTTTCTGGCTTAGCATTTTGTGTCTCCTTGATATAAATATCTATCAAAAGATTTGATAAATAGTTTAATTCGCCGACAATCTTATTTTCTTCCTCCGGCGACAGACTTAAAACTTTTAACTCTTTCTTTAATTTTGCTTTGAGTATCTCGTTATCTAACATTTTGGACTACCACTAATCTGGCTTGGTCCAAGGTATTCTTGATACTTAAAGTATTAAGTTTATAATTTTAGCCTGCACTTCTTTTGCTCAGCTTATGGTTTGAATGTTTCTTCAACTCTAAGGTTCACGATTTTACCATCGCCTTTAGCAATGGTTATTGTCTGATAATCTTTGGCGTTTAATATCTTGATAATATCATTATTCGTTGTTTTCTGATTTTCAGGTTTAACCTTTTCAGTATAAACTGTTTCAATCTCGTTGTTTTTCTTTTTGATTTTTATTGCTCTATAGGTATTATCTCTTATGATTTTAATTATTTCCGATTCTTTGGCCGTTAAATCATTATGGCTTTTGGTTATACTTTCCATTGTTGTAACAACAGGTATTTGAGGTTGACCAATTTTCTTTCGTAAACGATTTACGAAGAGGTTAAGATTTAATCTAATTAAAGAACTTTCATCTCGTCCAAAATAAAGGTAATGAAGCGGGTCGTAAAAGCGAACCTGGCCATCGGTATTTACGGTTAAAGTGATTTCAACTCCACCAAGAACTAAACCAATGGCAATATCGGCTTGCGAAGGCTCGTCAAAAAAAGCGGCACACAATTCCTTTAACTGACTGTGTTCTAATCCAAATTTTTTGAGTTCTGTAACGATTTCAATGTAAATAATTTCTTTGAAACTAAATTTGCGCCAACCATTTTCGGTTAGCCTATGAGTTGACAGTAACTTTACATTATCCAAAGAGTTTATCTGTCGGTATGATAGGCTGGTATCGGAGACCTTGAATATATCTTTGTTTATCATACCCTCAAGGTCAATTTTCTCGTTTGCTTCTAAATAACTAACAAATAAATTATCGCTTATATCCAACAAAATTATACCTCACTGTCTAAATTATCTTACTAAGCAAATTATACAGCTAAGTCTAATTTTTTGTCAAATTTAGGGATTATAGCTTGACATTTAAGGTATAATATGGTATAATACTAAATTCGAACCTTATAACTGAATACTTGCCCTGTGTGGGAATACTTCGAGAGGAGAACTGGTTATGAGTTATACTGAAGTTTACCGCTTCGGTAAAGATGGTAAAGCCCGCCTTGCAGGAGAAGCAAGAAATTCTCACGGCTTCGCGCCATACATTTGGCAGAAGTTGGGTGAAAAGTACGGCATTCTGCGAAAGGGTGAACCGTATTTCGACAAAACCGAGCAGATCTGGGCGCTTTTCGCCAACGACTCGACCGAATTCAACGATCGGATCGTGCTCGGAACAACATTTGATGATATCGTCGTGCCGAAGGAAGGACTGCACATCGTTATTGAGGCACTGCAGAAATTCATCGAAGAGTTCCCGTATAACACCCAGGGCTGCACGGCGCAAGACGACACCTTCCTGGTACGATTGCCGGAAAGGGTTATCGAAGAGCTGGCCAAAGGAACGATCAACTTGTTGATAGAAATCCTTCAAGCAGAGCTCGAGAATCCTGAGACGATTGCAATCGCGTTCAATGTCACCAGCGTCAACGATGGCGTATGGGAAGTCTGCCATCAGGGTAAAAACGGGCATTGGTATCGCCGCGCCTACAACCTGAAGACAGACAGTCGGCACCATTTCCTGTTGCAGAAAAAGTAATCGGTCCGCGAAAAAGGTCCGTGATAATTATCACGGACCCCTCGCGGGCCTTTTTCGTATCAAAAAAGAAGAAAGAAAAAAAGAAACAATTTGCTACTCGCTATCGCTCGTAGCTAACACATACTTAGTTCTAAAACATAATGGTAAGTTAGATATGAGAACAGTTTAGACTTTAACTTTTGCTTCAGGTATAATATATATAGAGTTGTCTCAACTCACCGACCAATTGGTTCCAAAATTCAACTGGTTGGTCCACCAAGTCTCGCGTAGTGAAAAGAGACGCTAATCGTCTCCCCAAGAAAAATACAGGTTCAGGCCTGGATTTTTTGTATACACCTAACAAAGGTTAGAACGCTTTATTATTTTACCTTAGATTTTACTCCCGACATATATTTTTTCCTTGTTAGAAAAATCGATTTATGCTATTATTAAACCAATGCCCAGAGTAAAAATCTATCGAAGAATAAAATTTTCGATGGAAATTCTCTCAAAGGAGGATCCCAATGGGAACGACGAGAATCGTGTTAATGGGAATGTATGATGGATACAGCGGCAAAGTAGTGAAGCCGTGGGTTGATGAGAAATGGAAATCTGGGGTGCAAGTAGAAAATAATGGATATCATGCAATCCTAGTGGTAAATACTAAGCTCTTTTCTAAAGTATACAGACAGCTGGTAGAAAATGAACCACGAGATTTACATGATATTACCGTTTCATTTAATGCTCCGCATCACGCCGGTGAAGTTAGGATGGGTAAGGCTTTTGTAAAGGACGAAGCCACTCTTATGGATCCAACAAAGGTTTCATTATGGCCGTTACTATCAGCACAACCCTCAACACTGGCAAGGCATCGAGAAAAAATAGATAGAGATAAAGAGCAATAACCGTCTTGGCTCATGTCTTTGCATTAATCCCCTGACATAGATTTGTTGGGGACGAACCAGGGATCGATTTCTCTGGTTTTTATTTTTAAGATGTTATAGATGGTTCTATTACTTTGCCATCAAAAAAATGGAATCTGAGACTAACATATTTATCACAGTATCTCTTGAATATTTTATGCTATTGTGGCATACTAACAATTGATTCTATCCGTACGGGAGGTTAATACTGTGAACGCTAACGCGCCTATCAGAGCGGATGGTAGAACATACCATCTAGAGACACGACTGGGTGATATCGAGGCGCATTGCTTACTTGTCGGTTCGCCCGAGCGTGCAGAAATGATCGCCGATAAGTTCTTCCGACATAAAGGACTTATTGGCAACCACCGTGGACTTAAAAGTTACACGGGTTCGGTGAACAATATCCCAATGTCTGTGGTGACGACTGGGATGGGTAGCGCTTCTACGGCTATTGTTTTACCGGAAGCAGTGTACTGTGGTGCCAAGCGTCTGATTCGTGTCGGATCATGCTCGACGCTTTGGCCAGACCCAAAGCCCGGTGATTCAGCTATTTGTACAGGTGCGGTTCGTTTCGATGGGGCAAGTGAAAACTGGGCGCCAATTGAATTTCCGGCAGTCGCGGATTTTCGGGTGATCAATGCGCTCGTTGATGCCGCCGAGGGGCTAAATTATCCCCATTTCGTTGGTATTGGCTGTACCACAACCTGCTTCAATGAGGGCCAGGGAAGACCAGACCTTTCCGGCTATTTATCTCCACGCTTACAGGCAGTTCATGATGAACTGATTCAACGAGGCGTTCTCTTCTACTCAATGGAGGAGGCAACAATATTCGTTTGGGCATTGACGCACGGCCAAAATATCTGGGCCGGAGCTGTTGATGCGATTTACGGGAATCGTATCACAAACCAACTCGAAGTGACTGGTGATGAAGCTGCAGCAGAAATTGCGCTCAAAGCATTAGTGCTTCTCAGCGAACGCTATCCGATTCCAGAATAAAATTAAATATACGTCCGTCTTGCTCTCCTCTAACTATTAAACATTGGTTAGAGGATTTTTTTGTGTACACCTAATAGTTAAGTTTTAATTTGATATTCTAGTTTATTTTTTAGCCTAAGTATTGACATTTTGGCAATTTTATGATATAATTTGTTATTCGACAATCAAAAGTCGAAAAATTGAACCTGAAGAAGAAATACAGAGATGAGTCGGTTTTTACTGGTTGTTCTGGTTACTCTGTTCTGCAATATGACGTTTGCCGCCGTTCAGGTTGGTAGCGTCATGGAAGGCCCCAGTGAATGGCGATGGATCACCATCGTCAACCCATCAGGGATTAAAAGTGGTAACGCCAACTTTACATTTGGCGACGATGCCGGCATACAAGGCGGTACTATCAAAGTAATCGTCATCGACAACGACCGGGTATTATGCCAATATGTGGCTAAAGAAGTTGCATATGGTTCTCATTGCCCGACCG
>Ga0172379_10002364_pt1 | contig 33618 bp, 29 predicted proteins | sample GrowelOW334metaG_FD_119756 | JGI IMG/M metagenome (GOLD analysis project Ga0172379, IMG submission 119756) | Groundwater microbial communities from an aquifer near a municipal landfill in Southern Ontario, Canada - Groundwater well OW334 metaG | ecosystem: Environmental > Aquatic > Deep... | reverse complement strand
CTCTCTGCCTGCTCTGTGTGATATACTATGCGTATGGGATTGTTCACAAAAAAGAAACAGGATGCGGAAGAGCAAAAGCCGACCATGGGCAGCGACATGTTCGTTGAGCTTACGAAAGCGAAGAGTGCACCGGCACCCGTGAAGATCGAGGTTGAGGACACGAAGAGCGGTCTCTTTGAGTCCGAGGAGGAGAGCGAAGGCCAGCTTACCGTCGATGTCTACCAGGACAAGAACGATATCGTCGTCCAATCGACCGTCGCCGGCGTCGACCCGGAGAATCTTGAGATAAACATCACAAACGAGTCGGTCACGATCCGCGGAAAACGCGAGAAGATCGAGGTTATCGAGGACAAGAACTACTTCTACCAAGAATGTTTCTGGGGCCGGTTCTCCCGCTCTATCATCCTCCCTCATGAGGTTGACCCCGATACATCAACGGCGAGCCTGAAGAACGGCGTCCTCCTCATTCGAATGCCGAAGATGAACAAATCGAAAGCAAAGAAGCTGAAAGTGAAGCTCGACTAAAAAGAAATCCGCTCCGACAGTGTCGGAGCGGAACTGTTACTGGGGCAAAAAGTGCTTTCGAACCTCCTCGACCGGCCTCCCTTCGACGCTCATCATGCGTTGAATGTGCGCCGCGTCTTCCTGGGTCAGTTCATGCCGCGCATGCGTACCGACGAGCTCTGTGAGAAAGCCCAGCGCTCGTGCACGAAGCCGAGTCCCCTTCTCCTCTTCGTCTCTTCCGAACGGAACATCGACGACGATATCGCAGAGCATGAGTATCGCGAGTTCCTCTCCGAGTTTTCCGACGTCAAAGTTCTGAACATTGAACTCGGCGATCTCTGACGCAGGCGTTCTGTGGATCAGTACGCGACTGACTCCGAGCACGCACGCGGCCTGCTCTTGGGGTGTTTCTGTGAGATCCATACTACCCTCCTTGCTTACTGTTTTCGGATGATCTGCCTGCAGTATAGATTGAACTTCTCGCCTCGGTCAAACTCGTTCTTGAACTTCTCGAAGCTCGCCGCCCCGGGCGAGAAAAGGACCGTTGTTGCTTGCCGCTGAAGATCCTTGCGCGCCGCGCGGAGCATTGCGGGAAGACCTGCGAACACGCGTGGTTCTTCTTTTTTGAAGTACCCGATACGGCGCAATGCGGAGATCATCTTTTTGGTCGCGGTCCCTTCGAGGAGAAGGAGATCGCAGGGAGGGATGGTGCGCGCCACGACGTGAGCCCAGTCGCGAAAATCAAGGTTCTTGTCGGTTCCTCCTGCAAGGAGCACGATGCGCGTTCGATCAACTGAGAACCGCCGGAGCGCTACGATAGTTGCGTCCGGTGATGTTCCCGCCGAATCATTCACGACTGCGAGGCCCTTCCGCGAGAGAACGGTCTCCTGTCGGAACGGGACCTGCGGGAGCGTTCGAATACGGGTACGCAGCGTTGCCCAGGGAACCCCGGCGAAATGTGCCGCAAGGAGTGTCGCCAGGAGGTTCTCGATGTTATGCGTTCCCCATAGCGCGCACCGTTCGTAGAGTTCTCGTGGAACGACCACGTGTACCCGGCCATTCTCGCGTACGTATATCGCGCCTCGATCCACGAATGCCCCGTTCCTGTTCCGTGCCAGTGGGGCACGTGAGAAGAAATACGGCCGGGACTTGGTCCGCCACTCGACGAATAGCTTCATAAGGAACGGCGTCCAGGGGTTCTCTGCGTTCATGATCACCCGCTGACTCCCGGTCTGGTGCTTGAAGATATTCGCTTTCGCACGCGCGTACGCCGCCATGCTTCCGTACCGGTTCATGTGGTCCCGGTGGATATTGGTGATGAGCGCGACATCCGGCGCCCGTCCTGACCGACCAACGAGCTCGAGTTGCCACGACGACAATTCAACGACGATCGGGACCCCTCGCTTCGTCGTATCGAGGAGTTTCAAGAGTGGTCTATCGGCAGAAGAATTCCCGCCCGCCCGAACACCGAGGCAGTGCGCGATCCAATTCGCCGTTGTCGTCTTTCCTCGCGTTCCCGTCACCGCGACAACCGGGCCTTTCACTTCATCGAAAAAAATACTCGCGTCGTTCACGATGCTCCTTCCTGCCCGCTTCGCGACAGCGAGGAACGGGCTCTCGCGCGGGACCGCGGGATTCACCACGACGAGATCGTGTGCCCTGAAGTCCTCGACGTCGTGCCGTCCGAGCACGAACCGTATCCGCTCCGCGTCCTTTCCGAGCCCTCGTATCGATGTGGCGAGCGCGGTTCTCGTTCGAAGGTCGGTCACCGTCACTTCAGCACCCCGCCGCAAGAACCATTTCGTTGTTGCGAGACCGCCCCCGAGGACACCGAGACCTACGATAAGCACCCTCTTCCCTTTGTATTCGTTCCCGGAAACCATTGCGTTCATTATGGCTCATTTTCATCGGTTCTCAAAAACTGGGTTTTTGGGTGACCCGCTTTTTATTGGTCGCTTCTCGCGATACAATACCTCTGTGGAATATCTTGATGTATTGGATGACATGGGGATCCCGACCGGCGAAACAAAAAGCCGCCCCGCGATCCATCGGGACGGTGATCTGCACCGGGCAGTTCATGTGTGGATCGTGAACGATCGTAATGAGGTACTCATCCAAAAACGCTCGGCGGTCATCGATATTTTTCGGGGTCTCTGGGATGTCTCGCTCGCTGGACACGTACAGTCAGGGGAGGAGAGCGGCGCGGCGGTGCGCCGAGAACTAAAAGAGGAGCTCGATATCACGGTAAAGGACGGCGACCTGCAACCGGTCGGGACCGTCGCGTTGCACCTTAGGGACGGGGAAAAATTCGATAACCAGCTCTGCGACCTCTTCCTCCTCCGTCGTACCATAGACCCGGAGCAGGTGAAAAAACAGGAACAGGAGGTCGCGAAAGTCGCCCTCGTCCTGCTCAACGACCTCAAGAAACTCGTACGAGAGGAGCCGGAACGCTTCGTTCCCCGTACGGAAGAGTTCGAAAAAATGTTCGCCCTCCTTGCTCCCTAGTATCCGGGAGAGGATCCCGTTCGGTGCGACTACTCGCCGATGACCTCCGGCGTGCCTGCTCCTTCCTCGAGTGCGACCGCAACCCCGCCTTCCTGCGCTTCGTCAGGGCGCGATTGTGAGCGGACATCTATTTTCCAACCGGTTAGTTTTGCCGCAAGTCGGACGTTCTGCCCACCCTTTCCGATCGCGAGTGAGAGCTGATCCTCCGCAACGAGCACTTTTGCCTCCCGCCTCGGCAAGGCCTCGACGAGCTTCACTTTCGCGGGGGAAAGAGCGTTCCCGATGAATGTTTCGGCGCTCTCGGACCACTCGATGATGTCGATCTTCTCGTTCCCGAGCTCGTTCGTTACGGCCATGACGCGTGTTCCGCGTTGCCCGACCGCAGAACCGACGGGATCAACGCCGTCCTCCTTTGAGGCGACCGCTATCTTCGTCCGACTTCCCGGTTCCCGGGCGATCTGTTTGATCTCAACAACACCGTCCGCGATCTCCGGGACCTCGAGCTCGAAGAGCTTCGCGACGAACTTCGGATGTGAGCGGGAGAGAATGATGCCGGGTCGGTGCGGATCGTCCTGGACGGTCACGACGTAGAACCGCAAACGCTCGCCGATGCGGTAATGCTCTCCAGGAACCGATTCGTTATGGAACATGATACCGACCGCACGGCCGACATCGACGTACACATTACCCCGATCGAAGCGTTGAACGACACCGCTCACAATCTGGCCCTCCTTGTCAGAGAACTCCTCCTGAACCGAGAGGCGCTCGGCCTCGCGGAGGTGCTGGAGAACGACCTGCTTCGCGGTCTGCGCCGCGATACGCCCAAAGTCCTCGTGGTCCTCGAGCTCGAATTCGAGCTCGTCCCCTACCTTCACGTCCGACTTGATCTCCAACGCATCCGCGATGAAGATGTGGCGGTCAGGATTGTATCGGGGAAGGAGCCCTTCTTCTTCCGGCTCGCGAAAATCGTGCACCTCGCGTGGACCGCGTGGATTTCGGGTATCCCGCTCTTGTTTTTCGGGCACTTCCTCTTCTTCTTCCACGATACGGACCTCTGCCGGGTCCACGACAAGCTTCGCCTGCCAAAAACGCATTGAACCTGTCTTGGGCTCGAAGCGTGCCTTCACGATCTCGGAACGTTTTCGATACTCTTTTTTGTATGCCGCTGCGAGCGCCATCTCGATGGCGCCGGTGACCTTTTCGGGGGCGATCCCCTTCTCCGCAGCGATCTGCGAAACAGCTGTTCCCAGTGCCTTTAGATCCATGGTGATATATTTCTCGTTGGGCCTTTTAGTAAATTGCCGCTCACAATCGGAGCGGACACACCAACATTCCCATCGTACCGCTGAAGGACAGGGAAGTCAATGGGAAAACACCGCTCTGTGCATTGATAAATAACGCAGACGGGGTACACTGAAATCGAAATGGCTACTCCGAAAGATATCACGGAACAGCTCGCGGAGCAGCGTCGAGCAGCGGAAGAGGCCGATGCAAAACGACGAGCCGCACAGGTGGGGTTCCCGTACTTGAACCTCATCTCAACGACAGTGCCGACCGAAATAAAAGCGCTCCGCCTCGTTCCTCGGGCGGAAGCGGAGCAAGCGCTCCTCACGCCACTCCAACTCGTTGGAAAAAAATTGGCAGTTGCCGCAGTGAACCCGACATCACCCGGAGCCGCGGCGATCATTGCCCGACTCAAGACCAACTACGAGCTTGAGGTCTTTGTCGCATCCCTCTCCGGGGTCCGCCATGGTCTTTCGTACTACCAGTACGTCACCGACGAAACGAAGGATATCAGTGGTCGCGTTGCGATCAATCAGAAGAACCTCGAGAGCGCAAAGGAACAGATCAAGACCATTGACGCGTTCAAGGGTGCGGTCACGTCCTTCGAGAGTCCCCTCGTTTCGCAGATGCTCGAGATCATCCTCGCGGGCTCGCTCGCGCTTGGCGCCTCCGACGTACACCTCGAAGCGAACGAGGCGACCGGCGTTCTTCGTATCCGCATCGACGGACTTCTCCACACTATCGATGAAGCGCTCGAGAAACACGTGTACCTTTCCCTTGTCTCCCGCGTAAAACTCCTTTCGAATCTGAAGCTGAATATCCACACTGAAGCGCAGGATGGGCGCTTCACGATCGAGACCCAGGACCGCAACATCGAGATACGGACCTCGGTCATCCCTTCCGAGTACGGAGAGACTATCGTGCTGCGTCTCCTCGACCCCCTCGCACTCAAAGTCGACCTCGAGTCGCTTGGGTGGCGCGCTGATGATCTTGCGATCGTGCAGCGTGAGATACGGAAGCCGAATGGGCTCATCCTAAACACGGGTCCAACAGGGTCCGGAAAAACGACCACACTGTACGCATTTTTGAAATATACGTTCCGTCCTGAGATCAAGGTCATCACTATCGAGGACCCCATTGAGTACCACCTCGAAGGGATATCACAGACCCAGGTGAATCCGGGTGTCGGGTACACGTTCGCTTCGGGACTCCGCTCCATCTTGCGGCAGGACCCGAACATCATACTCGTCGGTGAGATCCGAGATGAGGAGACCGCGGAGATCGCCATGAACGCGGCGCTCACCGGACACGTCGTCTTCTCGACCCTCCATACGAACGATGCGGTCGGCGCGATCCCTCGGCTCATCGACCTCGGCGCGAAGCCGCAGGTCGTGGGGCCGGCTCTTTCGCTCGTCATCGCCCAGCGGCTCGTTCGTGTCCTCTGCCCAAAGTGCCGGGTCGCGCAACCTATAGACGCCTCTTTCCGTGCGAAAATAGCTGCTTTTCTTACCCACCTTCCCGCTCGTGTGGATCGAGCCCCGTACGCGGCCCCCTCGCTCTATGAGCCGAAGGGGTGCGAGCACTGCGGGAATCTTGGGTACCGCGGTCGGATATCGATATTCGAGCTCTTTGAGGTCACGGAGGCGATCGAACAAGCGATATACAGGAACCCGACGGAGATCGAGCTAAAAACGTTGTCGCGCGCGCAGGGGATGACGACAATGCAGGAGGATGGGATACTGAAAGCACTCACCGGACAGACGAGCCTCGCCGAGGTCGAGCGTTTGACGGGGGTGATAGAGTGGCCGAGCGCTTCGTAGACGCCCGTTCGTTCACAACAAAAAAATCGCGTAGTGAGATCTGTGGGCAAGGTGCCGTAAGGCAAGAGAGAAACCCTTCCCGACTAGGTCAGGAAGGACAGGAAGATTTCGAGGAGATTTGCAGTCGAAACCACAAATTCCTTTTCTAAAAATCCGTCCGTTTGCCCACAGGTCTCACTGTACGATTCTGGTAGGAGTGTAGCATATATATAATTGTTTGTCAATAGTCCCCTTTTCGCATGCCCGTACCTATACCGCAGCAAAATTCTCAGGACGAACGCATTCTTGAACTTACGCTCCGCCCGTCCCGGTGGGAAGAATACGTCGGACAAGAAAAGGTGAAGAAGAATCTTCGCCTTATTATCGATGCTGCTCGTGGGCGAAAGGAGAGTTGCGACCATCTCCTCTTCTACGGACAAGCGGGGCTCGGGAAGACCACGCTCGCATACCTCATCGGGAAGGAGATGCACGTGAACGTCCGTTCGACGTCGGGGCCCGCGCTCGAAAAAGCCGGCGATGTCGCCGCGCTCCTCTCGAACCTGGAGCCGTACGAGATCCTCTTCATCGACGAAGCGCATCGCGTAAACAAGCTCATCGAGGAGATACTCTACCCGGCGATGGAAAGCCGAAAGCTCCACCTTATCGTCGGGAAGGGCCCGTCGGCGCGGACATTCTCGCTCGACCTTCCTCCGTTCACTATCGTCGCCGCAACCACGAAAGCGAGTTTGCTCTCGGCGCCTCTGCGGTCCCGCTTCGGTGCGACATTCCGTCTCGATTATTACACCCCGGACGATATCGGGAAGATACTCTCGCGTTCTGCGGGACTCCTTGGTGTTACTATCACGCCGGACGCGACTGCGCTCCTCGCGGGGGCATCGCGGTTCACGCCACGCGTTGCGAATCGTCTTTTGAAGCGTACCCGGGATTACGCACAGGTGTACGGCACGGGCCCGGTTGATGCATCGGTCGTCGCAAAAACACTGGAACTCCTCGATATTGATGACCTTGGACTTGAACGAGCCGACCGCGACCTTCTCCGCGCGATCATCGAGAAATTCGACGGCGGTCCGGTAGGGTTGAAGGCCCTCGGAGCATCGTTGAATGAGGAGGTTGGGACCATAGAGGATGTGTATGAGCCGTTCCTTATGAAGTTGGGGCTTCTCCACCGAACCCCGGGGGGGCGAACGGCCACGCACGCTGCGTACAAGCACCTCGGTATTCCCTACAAATCATCGCTCCTCTAAAGGCCCGACGCGGGCCATTCTTCTATGCAGCACAAGACCACATCACCAAAAGAAACCCAGGCCATTGCTACGCTCCTCGGCCGCGAACTCGGAAATGCCCATATTCATCGGTCTGGCGCGCTCATCATCGCATTCACCGGGGACCTTGGGAGCGGGAAGACCACGTTCATCCAGGGGTTCGCTCGTGGGGTCGGGATCAAGCGCCGCATGGTCTCTCCGACCTTTACACTCATGCGTCGGTACGCCATTCCCAAAACGTCGCCTGCGTACCGCTCGGGATTCCGGTCGCTTGTTCACATGGACGCGTACCGGGTCCACACACCGAGAGAGCTCACGGTAATTCGTTTTGGTGATTGGATCTCCGACCCGACAGCCATCGTGCTCATCGAATGGGCGGAACTCGTCCGTCGTCTTATTCCCAAAACAGCGCTCTCGGTGCGTTTCTCGCACGGGACCCGAGAAAACCAGCGGACGATCGCCATCGGTCGATAGCAACACTCGCTCTTGCGGGTGTTTTTTTCGCGGGGCACGCACGTGATAGAATGAAGCAGTGAAGACCCTTCTCCTCATCGACGCGCAGGCGCTCATCCACCGTTCGTTTCACGCGCTCCCTCCACTCACCGCTCCCGACGGTCGCCCTGTTGGGGCCCTCTACGGCCTTTCATCGACGCTCGTGAAGCTCTTGAGCGAACATCCACCCGAGTACGCGGCGGCGATGTTCGATCGCCCGGAACCAACGTTCCGAAAACAGGAATTCGCTGCATATAAAGCGCATCGTCCTCCCGCGCCGGACGAACTTGTTTCTCAGATCATCGCAGCACACGAGCTCTTTGAGTTGTTCGGTATCCGCACATTCGAGAAGCCCGGGTTCGAGGCTGACGACCTTATCGGAACGTTCGTTCAGAAATTCAGGTCTTCCGAGTACACGATCGTCATTCTGACGGGAGACCTCGATACCCTCCAGCTCATAGACCGCGATCGCGTCGTGGTACGCGCCCTAAAGAAAGGGATCACGGAGACCGTGGTGTATGACGACGCTGCGGTTCTCGATAGATTCGGCCTCAAACCCGAACAGATGATCGACTACAAGGGGCTCGTCGGTGATCCTTCCGATAATATTCCTGGCGTGAAGGGTGTAGGACCGAAGACCGCCGCGAAGCTTCTCGCTGAATACGGCACACTTGAACAGCTCCTCGAGCGGCTCGTTCCGAAGAGCGCCCTCGAACACAAGATCGTTTCAGGGAAGGAACAGGCCCTTTTCTCGAAGCATCTCGCAACGATCCGAACAGACGTTCCCGTTGAGGCATCGCTCGATGCGCTCCTCTTCCGTGGACTCGATCGTGAACGGCTCGCGACGTACTTCGGGTCGCTCGGCTTCGAAAGTCTCGTTCGAAGGGTCGGTGCACGCGGACCGGAACGCACACAACCGCCCCCCTCGAAACAAGAGGCTCTCGCGCTCCCCTCCGACATGCTCATTGTGCCTGACATAGAAAGCGCTCGCGCGGCCGCGCCGTCCCTCTCTCGTTCATCCCTTAAGGTCGCGGAAGAGTGGAAGCCGCTCATCCACGTACTCGACACGGAGAACATTGTGGTCGCTCCTCCTCTTTTCGACCTTTCGGTCGCGGGCTGGCTCCTTGGGCCGGATGGACGGGACTTTTCCCTCTCGGCTCTCTCCCACACCTTTATCCCAGGGAACACCGAGGATGATCGCTCTTCCCGTATCGCAGCGCTCTTCTCTGTGCTTTCCCGTGAGCTTCGGAGCAACGGTCTCATGAATGTCTTTGAAACGCTCGAGATGCCGCTCATTCCCGTTCTTGCTCGAATGGAACGCACTGGTATCGCCCTCGACCGGGGAGCGCTCGAACGACTCGCTGCTGATATTGACACGAGTATTGCCTCGGCCGCGGATCGCATCTATTCACTCGTCGGTTCGTCATTCAATCTCAACTCGCCGCGACAGGTCGCTTCGGTCGTCTTCGAAACACTCGGGCTCGGCTCAACGAAAACACGAAAGACCGCAACAGGCCAGCGTCGGACCGGAAGAGATATCCTCGAGGGGCTCCGCGAAGCGCACCCGGCGATCCCACTCATACTCGGATACCGAGAGGACTTTAAGATCCGCTCCAGTTTCGTGACCCCGCTCCTCGACATGATCGGAAATGATGGTCGTATTCACGCGACCTTCCTACAGACAGGAACGGGAACGGGACGGCTCGCATCCGAGAAGCCGAACCTCCAGAACATCCCACAGGAGTCCCGCTGGTCGATTCGCTTGCGAGAGGCGTTCGTCGCCGAGCCTGGGTGGACGCTCCTTTCGCTCGACTACTCCCAAGTAGAACTTCGCCTCCTCGCGCATACGACCGGCGACGAGGGTCTCGGTCGCGCGTTCCGTGATCGAAAGGATATCCACGCGCTTACCGCATCACGCGTCTTCCATGTGCTCGAGGCCGACGTAACGAAGGACATGCGTCGGATCGCGAAAACGCTGAATTTCGGGATCGTGTACGGCATGGGGGCGCGGGCATTTGCGGAAACGAGCGGCCTTCCAAAGGCGGAAGCTGAACGCTTCATTGCGGATTACTTTGCTGCATTCCCGGCTATCAGGCAGTGGCAGGAGGGGGTGAAAAAACGGGCCCGCTCCGAAGGGTTCGTCACGAACGCGAACGGGCGACGTCGGTGGTTCACCCCACGAGGGGTCGGCGGTTTCAGTGAGTTCGATCGCGCGGCGATCAATATGCCGCTCCAAAGCCTCGGCGCGGATATCATCAAGCTCGCGATGATCAAAAGCGAAGCGGTGCTCAAAGAGCGCGGGTGGCAGAATTCGTCGGTGCGGCTCGTCCTCTCCATCCACGATGAATTGCTCTTCGAGGTTCGCGATGATACCCTGAGTGAAGCGTCGTCGGTTCTCTCCGCACTCATGGAAAACGTGTTTCCGCTCTCTGTCCCTCTCGCTGTCGAGACAGCGCACGGAAAACGGTGGGGAACTCTTTCGTAGCGCCGAACACCTCCCTCATGCACTTCTCCCTCTCAGCGCTCTCTGTTCGCCTAAAACGGAAGGAATTCATCTCCTTCTGGGTTGTGATCGCGCTGTGCGTTCTTATATTCGTACTCTCTCTTACCGTACTGGGGGCGCTTGCGATGGTCCTCGTGGCCTTCTCCCTTATCGCCGTATCCATCGTCGCCTTTATTGGGAGCCGCTCCCTCGCGGCGTCGCGTTCCCTCGAATGGGCGCGTCAACGAGAGCTCTCGGCACTCATTGAGAACCTAAAAGACGGGGTCATTATGTACACACCCGACTTCGTAATACTCTCGATGAACACTGCAGCAGAACGCCTTTTCGGTGTTTCGGTCGCAGAATCAGTGGGGATGACAGTCGACCCGAGTATGGTCAGGAACCCTCACCTCCGGACCTTTGCCCAAGTTCTTTTCCCTTCCCTCGCTCCATCGGTCGCGCAGCTCTCGGAAACGAATGCGTGGCCTCAGATCGTTTCTATCACACTCGAAGACCCGCGTCTTGAGCTCGTCGCAACGCTTCACCGGATGAGCGATCCGTCAGGAACACTCATTGGTTTTTTGAAGATCATCCACGACCAAACGCACGAACAATCGGTCATGAAGACCAAGACCGAGTTTATAAGTGTTGCTGCCCATCAGCTCCGCACGCCACTCACCGCGTTGAAGTGGGCGTCGGAGAACCTCACAAAACTCGAGGAGCACGCTAACCCGGAAACACTTGAGCTCGTTCGTCAGATCGCGCAGCTCTCCGAACGCTCAATGCGTATCACAAACGACCTTCTCGATGCGTCGAAGATAGAGGAGGGACGATTCGGGTACTCGTTCGAGGACACGGACCTTGTTGCCTTCGTGCAGAAGGTCCTCCAAGAGATATCTGTTCTCTCTAAAGAATATAAGATACGCATGTTCTTCGAACCTCCCGCGAACCCACTCCCCTCTATCTCTATTGATGCGTCACGCATCGGAACCGTTCTCTCGAACCTTCTCGACAACGCTATTCGCTATAACACGGAAAATGGGGAGGTTATTGTTTCTATCGCGGAGACATCCGATGGAAAGTTCGTTCGTATCTCCGTCCGTGATACCGGCGTCGGCGTTCCGGAGAACGAATCAAGTAAGCTCTTCCAAAAGCTCCAGAGAGCATCGAATGTTCTAACTATTGAACCGAACGGGACCGGTCTCGGTCTCTATATCGCGAAGAACATCGTTGAACGGCACGGTGGAACCGTCGGTTTCGAGTCCATCGAGGGAAGGGGGAGCACGTTCTGGTTCACCCTTCCCCTTGATCCGTCGCTCATTCCGGACCGCGAGAGCGCGTCTGCTCTCGCTTGATCACCTCCTTCGTATGAGGGTTCTCGGCATAGACCCAGGAAGCACCCGAGCCGGCTACGGAGTCGTTGATTCCCGTGCGAACACCCTCACGCACGTCGCGAGTGGCGTTCTCTCGGTCTCTGGGGCGACCCAGGCGGAACGCCTTGTTTCGCTCCGTCGCTCGCTCGAGGAGCTCGTCGCCGAAACACACCCGGAACGCGTCGGTATTGAGCGCCTTTTCTTCTCCAAGAACCGAAAGACCGCTATTGAGGTGGCGCAAGCTCGTGGCGTCATCCTTGAAGCGCTCGCCGCACACAGGATCCCGGTATTCGAGCTCACCCCAGGGCAGGTGAAAGCCGCGGTTACCGGAGACGGGGCAGCCGCGAAAGACGCGGTTGCTCGAATGGTCCACCGCATCCTCTCGCTTCCTTCCGCCCGTCTTCTCGATGACACGACCGATGCGCTCGCTATGGCCATCGCTGTTTCGGCACCAATGCGTATCCCCACCAACCTCTCGTAATCCCGTTGACAAGTGAATCGGTTTCGCTATACTACCCTCATCATTGCGCCCGCAATATGGAAAGGTCGCTCGAATCGAGGAGTTTCGCTTACACGCACCTCAGTGATATCGTCCGATGTACAAAAAAGCTTCTGACAACGATCTTATACTGAACGAGGATGGGGATCTCTATGCGGCTGACCCTGAAACGGAAGCGGATGGGGTTGTTGCGCCAGCAACCCCCGCTGATGATCCTCTCGCGCTCGGTGACGACGAAGAAGAGAATACATTCTAGGGCTGTTCGCAGCGTCTTAAAACGCACCTCTTCTGGGGTGCGTTTTTTGTCGCAAAGCCCGTATAAAAACGTTACACTTAATATCAATGCGCCTATTTAACCGATCGAACGTCTCAAAAAAGTCGAAACGTCCTTTTCGTTTCAAGCTCTTTTCTCTCTCGTCCTTGCTTATTGGGATCGGTGTTTGTGTTGCGGCAGGGGCTATTTTCTTCGTTGTTCTCGTTCGGAGCCTCCCGTCCCCGGACCAGTTCAATGCTCGGGAGGTGAACCAATCAACGAAACTGTACGATCGGACGGGTGAAACTCTCCTCTATGAGATCCATGGTGAGGAGAAAAGAACGCTTGTCCCGTTCGAGACAATACCGCAATACCTTAAGGACGCGATCCTCGCCGCAGAGGACGCCGAGTTCTACACGCAACCCGCGTTCAATTGGCGTGGTATTGTCCGCGCGTTCTTTGTGAACCTCCGCCAGGGGGAGATATCGCAGGGAGGATCGACGATCACCCAACAGCTCGCGAAGAACGTGTTCCTGACGAGCGAGCGGACGTACATTCGAAAACTCAAGGAACTGATCCTTTCTGTTGAACTCGAGTCGCGGTACTCGAAGGATGAGATATTCGGTTTCTACCTCAACCAGATTCCATTTGGTTCGAATGCGTACGGAGTGGAAGCCGCTTCTGGGATGTACTTTGGAAAGCCGGTAGCCGACATCTCTATCGAAGAGGCCGCCACGCTCGCCGGACTCCTTAAGGCCCCGAGCTTCTACTCTCCGTGGGGCTCTCATGTGAGCGATCTTCTTGCTCGCAAGGACCGCGTCATCGACCGCATGGTCGAGCTCGGCTCCCTCTCCCCGGAAGCGGGGGTGGACGCTAAGGAGGCGGAGGTCAACTTTGCTCCTCCATCCCTTGGATCTATCGTCGCTCCTCACTTCACCCTTGCTGTGAAGGACTACCTCATCTCTCGGTACGGAGAATCAATGGTTATGAACGGCGGCTTGCGTGTCATCACGACGATCGACCTTCCCCTGCAACGCATCGCGGAAGAAGCGGTTGCGAAGGGAGCCGAACGGAACACCGACGCCTACGGTAGTCACAATGCAGCGCTCGTTGCGCAAGACCCGAAAACAGGGCAGATACTCGCACTCGTCGGCTCAAAGGACTACTTCGGCGACCCGGAGCCCCTAGGATGCATAGTCGCAAAATCGTGCTCTTTTGAGGGGAATTTCAATGTTGCGACCCAGGGTCTTCGCCAGCCCGGCTCTGCCCTCAAGCCATTCGTCTATATGACCGCATTCCAGAAGGGGTACTCGCCGAAGACGGTCATCTTTGATGCGTCGACGGAATTCGATGTCCGTGGAACCCCGTCGACCAGCTACCGTCCCTCGAACTTTGATGGTCTCGTGCATGGCCCAGTCGCTCTTGAGAGCGCGCTCGCTCGTTCCCTGAACATTCCGGCGGTAAAGACGCTCTACCTCGCTGGTTTTGATGACGTCTTGAAGAACCTCCACTCGTTCGGTATCACCACCCTCAACGAGCGTTGGCGGTATGGCCTCTCGCTCACGCTCGGCGGCGGTGAGGTAACGCTCGCGGACCTCACGAATACATACGCAACCCTCTCACAGGAGGGCGTCCACCACACCCAGACCGCGATCCTTCGTGTCGAGGATTCGCATGGGACCACCCTTGAGGAATATAAGGACGAGTCCGAGAGGGTTATCGACACTCAATTCCCTCGCCTTATCACGAACATTCTCTCCGACGCCGGCCTTCGGGCGCCGATATTCGGTCAAAGTAATGCGCTTACGATGTTTCCGAACCATGAGGTCGCGCTAAAAACAGGAACATCGGAGGATCATCGCGATGCGTGGACGGTCGGGTACACCCCATCGCTTGTTGTTGGTGTTTGGTCGGGTAACAACGACAACTCACCGATGATCAGGCAGGGATCGAGTATTCTTGCGGCGGTACCGATCTGGAGCGCGTTTCTTTCGGGTGCCCTTCCTCGGTACCCGGCGGAGACCTTCATGAAACCGGACCCCGTATCACTCCCCGCAAAACCGATGCTCAACGGTCAGTCGGAGTTCTCTCCGGTGATCCGCGGGCAGCAGTATCCACAGATACACTCCATCCTTTACTACACCGACAGAAAAGACCCACTGGGCCCCGTCCCGGAAAACCCCGCAAAGGACCAGCAGTTCATGAACTGGGAGATCGGCGTTCAGGAGTGGGCCCGTACGCACATTCCCCAATACCAGCTGTACAACCAACCATTCCCGGAGCCGGTTGATTTCTTCTCTTCTTCCTCAACAACAACACCAATAGGTGGGGTTGGCGACGCGTCGCTCTCTATTACGAATATGAAGCCGGTATCCGGTTCATTCGTCGGCCCTTCGTTCACCCTCGAGGCGGACATTCACGCATCGAATAATCTCTCAAAAATCGAACTCCTCGTGAATGGGGGTTTAGTGAATGCTTTTTCGGTGTCGGTCTCCCGGTTCCACTACGCATACAACCACAACGGGCCGCTTGAGCCGCAGAATGTTTTTGAGCTGCGCGCGACCGATGCAACCGGGAAGGTTGCCACGAATTCGGTTATTGTTTTTCACTGAACCGATCCTAGGCCTTGATCGGCATGAGGATGTAGAGAAGCGAGTGGTCAGAAGGGTCTGTGATGGTCACGGGGCCCGCTTGGTTCACACCGAGCACTATCTCGTTTCCGGAGTACACCCGAAGCCCGTCGAGAAGGTACCGCCAATTGAAGACGATCGAGAATCGATCCCCTTTGAGCTTCATTGGGACCTGATAGTGGTTCTCGCCGACGATCGTATCCGCGGAGGTGAGCTCAATACACTTCTTGCTCTCGCCGACAGAGACAGAGATGTCGTTCGCCCTTCCGGAGAATGAGCTTGTGAGTTTTAGCGCATCAATGAACTCGCCGCGAGACACCACCGCTGTCGTGAGGATGCTTTTCGGTATGATCGCTTGATACTCCGGGAACCTTCCGTCGATGAGCCGTGAGACGAGTTTTCGTGCTTGTGTCTCGAAGAGTACTTGGCTTTGGTCTGCGGCGATACGAACCTCCTCGTTCGTTTTCGCGAATATTCGCAGTACCTCTTCGACGGTTCGGAGGGGGACAATAAAGGACGTTGCTTCGACTGTCGCCGAGAATTCGCTGGCGAGAACTTTTTTCTCCGCGAGCCGAAAACTATCTGTTGCCGCCAGTGTGAGCTGCGCTTCCGCGAGCGAGAAGTACACCCCACTTATCTCCGGTCGGATCTCAGAGTATTGGGCTGCTCCGGCTACGGCACCGAGGGAACGCACGAGCGTTTCGGCCTGTATTCGCACCTCCCCCGACCCTCCCTGCACGGCTGGGATTATCGGGAAATCATCTCCCTCCATTCCCTGCACCGACGCGTTGTAGTTATCGGTCGTGATGACGAGCTTCGACCCGTCGCGATCGAGAGAGACGCGCTCTGCATTCAGGTTCTTCACGACCGTTGCGAATATCGTGAATGGAACAGCGAGCGATCCTTCTTGTATGATCTTCCCGGGAACGATCGCTTGTACGGCGAGCTCAAGGTTGGTCGCGGAGAGGACTATCCGGTTCTCGGAGGCGGAAATGAGAACGCTTTTCAATATCGGAAGATTCGCGGTCACGCCCACAGCCCGCTCGATCGCCGCAACCCCTTCCGCAAGATTGTTCCTTAAAATAATTAATTGCATACAGTAGTCGTAGTAGGGGGATTAAAAAGTGTGGATAAGTTAAAAGAGAAAGAGTAGAGAAAGGATTATTGAGTCGGTGTCATGTGGATAGTCGGCGGGATTCCGGGAAGAGCGATGATCTGGTTGGGTTGGTTTTCGCGGGATGAGGGAGAAAAGAGAACAGGCAACACACAGGTTTTCCATTGATTACACCCCTTTAAAAACACGCTCCTTTATAAGCATCACCTTTTGGTTCAACGCCGGGTTCTGGGCTATCTCTCGGGATATCTTCTCGTACGCATGGATAGCTGTTGTGTGGTCACGCTTCCCCAGCTTTTCCCCAATGTGGGGGTACGAGAGCTTTAGTATGTCACGGAGAAGGAACATGGCTATTTGGCGCGGTTCCACGATCTCCTGTTTTCGGCTCCTTTCGGTAAGATCTGACTGAGGAACCTCGAAAAAGTCAGCAACAGTCTTCACAATCTCATTAACAGTGATATTCTTCGCTGCGACCTGGATTGTTTCGTTGATGATCTCATCAAGCTTTTTCTGCGTCACCTTCTCGTTCTTGTACTGCTGGAAGAAGACGACCTTGTTCAAAACCCCCTCTATTTCCCTGATATTCTTCTGCACCTTCGCCGCGATGTACTCAAGCGTCTTGTCGTCGAGGGGCTGACTGAGTTGCCCGGCTTTCGCACGGAGGATCGCGAGACGCATCTCGTAGTCGGGGTAACCGATGTCCGCGACCATACCAACCTGGAAACGAGAACGAAGACGCTCCTCGAGTGTCGGTATTGCGGCCGGAGGACGATCTGAGGAGATGATGATCTGTTTGTTGTTCTCATAGAGAGCGTTGAAGGTATAGAAGAACTCAAGTTCAGTTGAGGTCTTCCCTCCGATGAATTGGATGTCGTCGATGATGAGGACGTCGATATCACGATACTTCTTCTTAATGTCCTCCATGCGCTTGTTCCGGATCGCCCACACAACATCATTAATGAACCGCTCTGAGGTCACGTAGAGGACAACAACCTTTCCGTCGAACGCCTCAACGATCGCGTTACCCATCCCCTGTATGAGGTGAGTCTTTCCGAGGCCAACGCCCCCGTAGATGAAAAGCGGATTGTATTTTGTTCCGACCTGGCCCACGACCGCTTGCACTGCAGCGTACGCGAGTTCATTCGATGACCCAACGACGTACGACTTCAAGGTGTACCGAGGATTGAGATTCGTCTTCGGGTCGATACGCGTTTCGATGAGTTGCTGTTGGGGCTTTATATGTTGCGGCGAGGCCTCACAGAGCGCGGTTTTTTGGCGGGGGAGGGTTGATGCGAGTACGGAAGAAGCCACGGTATAGTCGATATTTCTAATAGAGCCATCAATAGAGCGAAGAGAGCCGAGGATAAGCTTGTGGTATCGGTTCTTCACCCACTCTTTCGCGAAGTTATTCGGAAGACTCACAAGAACAACCCCTTCCTTTTCTCGGTGCTCGACGAGTTTGCTGCTCTTCAACCACGTCAGAAAATTAGGCCGCGATATCTGAAGCTCGATCTCACCAAGGACGGTTTGCCAGAGTTCGTTGTGGTCCATAATGCGCACACTCGTGTTCTCCTCACGACTTTTATCTTGTCTTATGATACGCGCGGATTTCAAAGATGCAACATTGAATTCAAACTCGGGGTGTGCTTTAATTGTGAATGAAGTGTGGACAGCGTTCTTCGTAGGATCGCATCCGAGCGAACGGTCGACGGAAAGCAATACGTCCACGAAGAGGACACGAAAATGAGCACCACCTACCAACCAAAGAAGAGGAAACGGCAGCGAACGCACGGGTTTCGAGCACGAAAGAGAACTCCGGGGGGGCGCGCGGTACTGAAACGCCGCCGAAGGATAGGACGAAAGCGTGTTTCTCTCTAAACGGACCATGGGAAGCGTCCCAATAGGTTCGCGGAGCCCCGAAGCAGCCCTTCTCATCAAAAAGGCGACACAGAAAGCGGGGACCCCTCCTTTTTCGGTCGCGGTGGGAGTCGCGGTTTCGCGAAGTGCGGTCGTACGGAATAGGACAAAGAGGCGCCTCCGAAGTGTTTTTCGCCAGAAAAAAGACGCGCTCCCCTTCCCTATCATCGTCATCGCACGACGGCCTATTATCACCCTATCATTCAAAGAGCTCGAGGGAGCATGCGAGCGAGCATTCGCGGCGCTCAAGAAATAAGTAAACCGGAAAGCATATGGCAGCACTCTTCAATACATACCTCTACCAGCCGATCCTTGCGGTTCTTATTTTTATCTACCAGAACATCTCGTTCGGGGATCTCGGTGTCGCGATCATTCTCCTTACTGTGCTTGTACGCATCGTGCTCTTCCCTCTCTTCTATAAGGGAGCGAAGGACCAAACGATCGCGCAGCGGCTCCAACCAAAGATCAAGCAGATACAGGTGGAGCACAAAGAGAACAAAGAGAAACAAGCGGAGGCGCTGATGGCGCTCTACAAAGAACATAAATTCAATCCGCTCTCCGGGATACTGCTCCTCCTCGTACAGCTTCCGGTCTTCATCGCGCTCTTCCAAATATTCAGGAAAGAGCTCGGCGCAGAGGTGTTCGGCAATCAGATGCTCTTCGGCTTAATTGACGTAGGGGCAAAGAGTATTATAATCGTCATAATCGCAGCCGGGCTTCAGTTCCTTCAAGGGAAGCTTTCTCTTCCCCCCGAAAAGAAAGGCGCGGACGCCGGGGCCAACCCGCTTGCGAGTGCCGGGAAGATAATGATATACGTAGGGCCGCTGTTCACCGTGCTCATTCTTATGAACCTTCCTGCGGGTATCGGTATCTACTGGATCGTGACAACACTCATTTCGGTCATCCAGCAGGCATACATCAACGCGAAACTAGCGAAAGCCGACGCGGCGGTCGCCCACTGATCACTATGGAAACACTCATCGAAACATTCAATACAATCGTCGCTTCGTTCAACTTCCGTGAAGCGAAGGTCACCGTCGACGAAGAGCATCGGAGGGTTTCGGTCGTCATCGACGACGATGTGGCACATGCGAACCTCTCCTCAATACTCGCCTCGCTCGATTGTATTTTTAACCTCATCCTCCGCAAGGCAGGAAAAGAGTCGTACGTCGTCGATGTAAACTACTACCGACGGGAGCGGGAGCGGCTCATCGGGGAACTCGCTCGCGCAGCCGCAAAGAAAGCAATGATATCAAAGCAGGACGTCGAACTCCCCCCGATGAATTCGTACGAACGGCGGCTCGTACATATGGAGATAACAACCCACCCCGAGCTTCGAACGGAGAGTGCCGGAGAGGGAAAGGAACGGCACGTCATTATCAAACGTATCGAAGAATAAAAACCGCCACCTACAGGGTGGCGGTTTTTATTCCCGAGGCCTCTTAATTGCAGCCGCACCCTTCCGCCATCCCCACCGAAACGTGGACGTGGTCACCTTCGACATAAACAAACGCGCGAGAGTTACATGCCTTAGCAGCACTCCCAATATCCCCAGAGTACTGTTCCTCTCCGAAATCAACCCCGTACGACTTGTACTGACTTCGACACTTCGTACCACCGTAGTGACACGAATACTGCGCGTGCGCACACGGGGGTCTGGAGTAGGTATCAATACACTTCTGTATGGTCTGACTGTCGGAAATCGAGGTGATGCGTTTCGCGGCATCCGGAAGCTTTGATTGCATGCAGTTTAGAAGTGACGAGAGAGCTGGGGATGCATCAACAACCTGGTTACCGATGGATGTCGGGCTATACCGATACCCAGAAGCTGTCGCCGGCTCGTTCGTGACCGGACCGAGAGCACTACTGCCGACAGGAGGGATGAATGAAGGGGGAGGAGGCGTGCATGTGATGGGATTCATGAGATTCATGGACCCACTCGAGAGAAGCGAGAGGAGCGTGTTCACGATGACCCACGAAAAGAGAGTGATCGCGAGGCCAATAAGCGCGCCGAGAATGATCTGCTTCCCTTCTTTGTAGATACTATCAGAGCCGCCCGATGTCATGAGACGAAAACCGCCGTATGCCACCATTGCTCCAGCAATAGCAAGCGCGACCTTCGTAAGAAAATCAATGACATTCACCGTGAGCCGAAGACCGTCGCACAACGTGCATGGGGTTGTCGGATTCGCAACGGTCCCGGGAATATTGCACGAGACAGGGTATCGCCCATCCCAAATACTCGAGGCAGCGGAAGCACTGAAGGTGGACGAAAGGAAAAGGACCGCCGAGAAGGCGACGAAGAACAAGAGAGCGAAACGCCGGTTCATACTACTGGAGGTGTGTTGCATAAAGGTGGCGATCGAGCGAATTTACGAAGTAGATGAGCGTTCCCGAAACAAAGACATTCGTCCCGTCGATGGATGTTCCCGAGGAGAGCGTGTCGAGGGAGAGCACCTCTATGGTCTCGGCCGCAAGGTCGACCTGGTAGAGAGAGTCGTCCGAGAACGAGGTTCGCGTGAGGAAGGAGTCGGGGAGGAGCCCTTGGGCAGCACCGCGAGGAACGAAGCAGTACACAAAACGAGCGTTCCCGCCGCATTTTTGCGGAAGAGTCGAGAAAATGATCGGGGTCACCTCCTGGAGGTCACGATTCAGGACCGAGAAACGGTCAGGGGAAGAGAACACGAAGACGGCCTGGCGGTCCTGCGTCGCGGTGACTATCTGCCCGGCCGCCGGAGGAATGACGGCCGAGATGAGCTTGGTCCGTAGGTCGAAGCGCCACACGCGACCCGGTGTGAGCGCCGAAGGGAGCTCGGAAATAAGGAGCGACGAGCTGGAAAGTGAGAGAAGGGAGATGTCGTAGACCCGAAAGTCAGCGATGAGCGTCGTTGTTGCGGGTGGCGTTTTCGAAAGGTCAAGGCGAACGAGCGAGGCTCCTGTATCGGCGCGAGAGACGGCAAAAAGAGCATTACCCGAAACATCCCATGTCGCTTGAGTGAGCCCCGGGGGAAGCGGGTGCCATGCGCGATCAAGTACGTCGAAAATGCGCCACTCCGGGTTTCTCGGGTCGCCGAACGATACAAGGAGACGGTTCCCGTCAGGAGCGGATTCGGCGCGGTTCAGCGCGGAAGACGTTTGCGCGTTCAGCAAAAGGTCGGGACCCTCTCGAGCCGAGAAGATGCGACCATCCAGGGTGATATAGAAAACATCTTTCGGTGTTGATGCCTCCCAGGCAAAGAAGACAGGAGAATCCGAAAGGCGTTCTATGGAGAGCGAAGAGGATTGCTGCGGTTGATCCTCGGGGAGCGGCGATGGATCACTTCCTACCGAAGGCACTACCGGAGCGCCTTGGTCGGGTAGCGCGAGAGGGAGGTCGCTCCCGAGCGTTCCTTGGGTCTCGTCCGGTTGTGGCTCCGAGCGAGTGAAGAGCTCCCAAGCGAAATATCCGGCGAGAACGAGGACGATCACAGCGACTACGGCAATGAGTATTTTATAGAGGGGTTTCATGGGTGTGTTACGGCGTGCAGAGACGGGTCCCATAGAGAGGGAACTCAGCGAGGCGTCCGCCGGGCTTGTTCTCACGAAGGGCATATGTCACGCACACCCAATCGTCCGGGGTCTTGTTTGCCGGGAAGACGGGCCACTGAAATTGGAAGACCCCTACGGGGACAGGAGTGAAGACAGAAGGGTTGTTGACAGAAAACGAAACAACAGAAACGGAATCGGAACACGAAACGAGTGCTCTGAAAAGTCCTGCGAGACCAGCCAAGGGACCACCTAAGGGGCTACTGCCATCACCGAAACTACTCAAGAGGCTCGTGACGAACGCAAACTCCGAGTTGGATCCGCAGTTGGGGATATTCGTTATCGTGGTTTGGGTCATAAGGAGGTTCTTCTTCAAGCAGCCCGAGCTCGAGAACGCCGGAGAAGGGCACTTCGCCGATAGTGTAATTTCCTTATAGCAGACACACTTCCCCTGTGGATCAAGGGGCGTCTCATTCGGGGCACACTTGTGGAGTGTTGTATCTTGCGCCGTGCAATCCGACTCGATGAGAGGCACCTCCGGCACCGCAGGATTCTGAAGGTTCAGGAGGACTGGGTTCACGGTCTGGAGGATGAGGTATGAGCCGAAAAGGATGAGGAGGCCGAGGAGCGCCGAGGTTATCATCTCCTTCCCCTCGGACTTCTTGTCCACAGCACCCGAGACGGAATAGTAGATACCCCCAATGACTATCATGAGAACTGCAAGGATGCCGCCGATACCGAAGCCGAATTGGTAGAGCTTCAGAATGTATACATTGATCTCATCGCTCCCCCCAGGGATCGTGAATTGTGCGGACGCACCGAATGGAACGGTGAGGACGATAAGGGCGAAGAGAAGAGAGAGAATTCGGTTTTTCATGGGTAATGCGTGGGGTTATTAGAAGGATATTCCCGTTCGGAAGGACCCTTTTCCGTATTCCAAAAGGTCCCGCTTTCCCTGGGCGACGACGCTTGCAGAGAGCGATCCCCCGTTCACAGGATCGGCGGTCGGAACCGTGAGCGTCACCGCGTTCCCAAGAACCCCAGAGACCCGCTTCCCGTTCACTGTCCAGTAGAAATTCAAATCACCCAACGATGCGATATTGAAAAAGTACGGGAACGCCTCAAGTGTGATGTCGATACTCGGGGAGAGGAGGGTATTGGTTGGGACGCCACCAAGAACAATGAAGCGCTCGGTGACGGGTACCTGAACAGCGGTGTCCTGAGGATCGGCATTCGGCCACTCTATGGAAGCGCGGACGTAGTGGAAGTCGCCCTGATGTTTCGTAACGACGAATGAGATGTCGGTGAGGCCGACACCGCGGGAGACCGCGGTCGAGTCGACGTACCACCGGATGGATGTACGCGAAAGGTCGACGAACGCGCCCCCGCGGAGTGCGGTGAGCGAGACAAGAACGCGGGTATTTTCGGTCGGGAGCGGTTTCCCCTGAAAATCAGAAGGGAAGAAGTTCTGTGCTTGCCAGGAAAGTATCGGTTGAGCGGAAGGTGTCTGCGCGTGGGTCGAGAGGAAGACCCCAGGGAGTGCACTGGCGAGAAGAAAGAGGATGAAAAGTGTCACGAAACGAGTTTTCATAGTGTGCTAGGCAGCATTCTTGTACTCGACGGACTTCGTATTTTTGCTCGGCTTCTTCGTTCCCCCGTCCTCTTCGGATGATCGAACGGCTTTGTATTGTTTGTAGACCTCCCGTGCTGCCGCTACCGTTCCTTTGGTTTCTTTGATGCTCTTGAGTTTCGCAACACTGACGTCGGCCTTCCCAAGAGAACCGACGGCTTGGATCGACCCGAACTTCTCCGGGTGGTTGTGGATGTATACATCGATGAGGAAAACGATGGTAACGGTAGGTACGAGAGGTAGGACATTCGAAAGGTACCGAGCGATCTGCTTTATATTGAGCCGCAACGCATTCGGGTCCCCTTTCATTTTGAACCACCACCGGACACAGAGGAGAGCGAATGATTGGAGAAATGGGGCAACGACGAGACCAACGCCCGTCAGGTCGAGCACGATACAGATGATATCAACAGGGACCGCGAGGAGGAATACCCCTATCAACATCTCGGTCGAACTGAATTCAGTATGACTGTTTTCCATTTCTGTGTAAACGCACGTTCTCCACGCCGCTGCCCCGGTGGTTCCCCGCTATTGGGCGAGCCCCTTCATCTCGAGCATCTGCTCCGGGTTCGTGGTGATGATCTGGTCCTCGGTGAACGAGGCAATGACCTTGATGGCAACGTGCTTCATTCCAGCGAAGAACAGTCCTTCGCCGACGCCCGCTTCCAAAAGGAACGCGCGCTCCCCCTCGGTAAGGTCGAACGCTTTTGCGGTCGTCTCGATGGAGGTTGGCGACTGTTTCATGAGGAGCTGAATGGACGAGTTCGTGATAATGGGACGACCATAGTCCGACCGCAAGAAGTCCTCGATCTCTTGCGTGATGGTTGTGATGCCAAGGTAGTACTTTCGAGCCCGCTTCACGAGGCCGAAGAGGAATGAGGCGGAGTCCTTGTATTTCATCATGATCCACGCCTCATCGATGAAGAGAAGGCGCGGCCGAAGCTCGGAACGGATGAGGTTCCATACGAAGTTCGTGATGATGTACATTGCGATCGGCCGGAGCTCTTCCTCGAGGTCACGCATCGAGAAAACGATGAGGCGATTTTTGATATCAACGTTCGTCGGAGCATTCGTGAAGCCGGCATAGGAGCCATGGACGAACTTCTCGAGGCGCTGGGCGAGTCCCTGCCCCCCCTGCGTGTTCTGAAGTATGACCTGCAGGTCCTCAAGGAGCGGAGGGTTGAGGTCTTTCGTTGCGCCGAAGTTCGTGGCAGTGATATCGCGCGATTCGTAGGTTTCCGTGATGACGCGATCGAGCAGCGAATCCTCTTCCGGGGTCACCGTTCCGAGCATCAGCTTTACGAGGCCAGTGAGGTTCAAAATATGGGACTTGAAAACGTCCGCCGGTTCTTCCCCTTCCGGCATCAAGGGAATATCGAACGGATTGATGTGGCTCGGCGAAGAAAGGGAGATCTTGAAGTAACTTCCCCCGATAGCGTTCGCGAGGTTCTGGTACTCATTCTCGGGGTCGATGACGATGATGTTCGTTCCCAACATGAGCGAGCGGATGATCTGGAGTTTTGTTGCGTACGATTTCCCCGCGCCTGATTTCGCGAAAATAACCGCATTCGCGTTCTCAAGAGAGAATCGGTCGAAGATAACGAGGCTTTGGTTGTGCATGTTGACCCCATAGAGGATGCCGCGATCAGAGGTGAGGTCGGGAGAGACGAACGGGAAGAGAGAAGAGGCTGGGCCTGAGTTCAGGGGGGTTTGGATGTTTAGTTCGTCTCTCCCGATCGGGAGTATCGATGTGAAGCCATCGAGCTGACGAAAGAGAGCGGGCTTCGCGTAGACGAGCTTTGCCTCGAGCGTCGATTCAATGATGTGCGCGACCCGGTCGAGCTCATTCGCGTCCCGCCCATAGACGGTGATGTACACGCCGACACGAAAGAGCTTCTCCCGTGCCTGGAGGAGTGAGTCGCGGAGACCCTCGACGTTCTGGAACGCGGTCTCAAGCGACGGGTCACGAACGAGGCCCTTCTCTTCGCGTTCGTTCTCCTCCGCCTCGAGCTGCGTCACCTTTTTCTTGAGGTTCTTTAGGGCGAGCGCGGTGTCCATTGGGTGCACGAAGATCGAGATGTCCATCATCTCCGCCATATTGATGATCGGAGAGAACCATCCGCTCGAAACGAAACGAGGGTACGTAAAGATGAAGAACGTTTTTGCGAGGTAATCCCCGATCTTCAGGTAGTTCGAGTTCACCTCGATGCCTGCCGGCGCAATGACATTCGGGATGTCCTCTGCGGACGGCTGGTATGGTTTTGTGATGCTGAATTTCATATGGAATGAACGTGGGGCTACTTGCCTTGTTTGGTGATTTCGAGGCCGCGCTTTTCTACGAATTGGGGATTATAGATGTTATAGAAAAGTTCGATGAGCTCATCGGTATTCAAAGGGGCTGCCCGAAGCCCGTTCTCGGAGAGGCCATCGACAATTTGGCTCACGCGCTGTGAGAGTTGGCGGAGATTTTCTTGCGCCGGTGTGTCCTGCCCGTTTTTCTTCGTGGGTTTCTGTTTGAAGAACGAGCCAAGGATGCCTCCCGAGGCCTCATCGAGGGAGGCCGTGTCGTACGGGACGACGACGAAGAACGTTTTCGAAATAATAGCGTTCTGTTCGACGAACGTGCGGATGAATTCGATGTACTCGCGTATCTGGATCTTCAAGAGCTCATTCGATTCTTCGGTGAGCCGCTCCCCCATCCGCTCGAGGTACCCGGCGATGTTCACTTTCCGAGAATGAACGAAGAACTGAACGGGGAAGTCGAGAGCGTTCAAAAAGTTCTGGAATGTGTTCAAGATGAGCTCCTGTTCCGCCTCCGACTTCAGGTCGAAGTTCAGGCCGCTCACGATGAGGAGTTGCCGAAGGCCGCCGTGTTTCAGGTACACGACGCCATCCTTTATCTCTCGGATGTGGACGAACTGCTGTGTGGGGAGTGCGTTCTCTTGCATACTGCTCTCATTCTAGCCGATTCCTTACTTGTAATCGATGCGCTTCGCAACCTTCTTCTCGCCGGTGAGGTAGGAAACGACCTGGAAACGCTGTTTCTCGTCGGCGGTCCGCCCCGCGCTCGGCTGCGAAAGTCCGGAGAATATCTTCCCGGTCGTGACCGCAAGAGCCAGCGATTTGAGTTTCCCCTCGATGCCGATGGTCTTTCGCATCGCTTCGATCTTTTCGACGCCAGACGTATCGAGGGTCGTTTCCGCGAATTTCCGCTGCCACGTGTACGTTCGGGGATTCCACGCATGCTTCAGGGCCGCGAGGAGGAGGGAGAACACGCTCTGCCCGCTCACCTTTCCAAGAGCTGCCGCAACGGCGATGCTTCCAACGACGGCGGTAACAAGGATCGCAACAAAGACCGTGAAAACGCTCCACGCGATATAGCACACGATACCCCCGGCAGCGAGGATGAAGAATTGTTGTAGCGTGAGGAAGCCGACGATCTTCGGTTTTTCGTCGATGAATTGTGGGACGATGAAGTTCATCTCAAAAGAGGAAAAGGAACGCTCCCTCGAAGGTACTACGAGCGCACATCATTCCGGAGGTCGATGGTATTACCGTCGATCTTCGGCTGTGAGCGTTCGGAGGAGGGTGACTGAATGGGAGAGGGGGCCGAGGGGCGCTGTGGTGCCGGCGGTATTCCGGTCGGGGCCGTAGGCAGAACGGGTCGTTGGGGCAGCGGACCTTGTGGTTGCTGCGGCATGGGTGGACGGGGTGGTTGTTGTGAGGGGCTTTGCGTAAGAGAAGGTGCGGTTATGGGTTTTACGGGCTGCGGTGCGGGTACGCTCCCTCCCTGGCGGCGCGCGAGCTCGAATGTCTGCAAATTAATGACGTCGGATGACGCCGTCGTCGAGAATGGCGTGACAGGAGTTTTCGATTCACTATAGAAGACAACCTTCTTCTGTGTGCTCGCCGGTGGTTTCGGTGACTCGATATTGGTGGCTGGTTTTTGCTGCGCTCCCCCTGTTTCGATTTGCGCGGTAATGGATTGTGGCACCGGCTTCGGTTTGAAGAAGTTCATCGGAAAAAAGAACTTCTTTCGGGGTGGCTCCGAAGGGCTCCGTTCGGGGAGGTGTTTTTCTTCGTGGATGATAAGAGGAGCCCCGGGCGCCTTCTGTGGTTCCTGTTTTCCTTGTGGTCGAGAAAGGAACGAAGGAACGGAACGAACCGGGACCTTCTGTTCCGGAGCAACAACCGAGCCAACGGTGTTGAGCTGGACCGTTCGCTCTGTTGCGGGCGATGAGGCTTCGTTTGTGTTCACACCACCCTCTTCATCGATACGCATGTCGTCGAGCGAGGGCGCGTTTACGACGTTGATAGCACTAATGTCCACACCCCAGACGAAAAGTTCATTGCGTACCTTCTCGAGTACGAGCTCCTTAAGTGCCCGAGCGATCGCCTGTGCACGGCGCGTGCTCAGACCAAGCTGTTCCGCGGTGCCATCGATGAAGTCATGCGCAGAAAGATCTTTCGTGATGAGGCGAAAAACAACATTAGCAATCGCTCCTGGTTCGACTAATCCCGCCTCTTTTGTGATTGAACGAATAAGCGAGGTAGTCGTTTCGGAGGCGAAATATTCACGAAGCGAATCAGGAACCATTTTGAATGTGACGGACATAGATTTAGTGTTGTTCTACTTCTTCTTACCGCTCCCTCCTGGGAATGTATCGTTCCATCCAGCATTATCAGCCATAGTATCGCGCACGCGGAGCGCCTCCTTCCCCTCCGTAGTTAAGCTCTCTGTGAGGGCCTTCAGGTCCGACTCTAATCCCTTGCGAAGAATAAGAAGTCTCTTCTTTTCCGTATCATTTCCTTCGGTTTTCGCATCGTCGATGTCCTTCAATGCTTCGCCGACCTCGGCTCGCTTCTTTTGGATCTCAGTCATTAGCTTCGTTCCATATTGGTCCGTCACGCCGCTCTCAAGCGTCGTCTTAATCTGTACCTTATCCTCAATTTCAATGTCGGCGAGTTGTGTGATATGACGCGACGCAAGGGCACGCAGCACCGCTGGGTCCTTGAGGGCTGAGTCCGCAAGATCACCCGCATCTTTCACGTTCTTCCGGACCGCAGCAGAAACAATCTTCTCGCGATCTGCCACAAGGCGGCTCCTGTATTGTGCGTCTGTTTCCTGCACCTCAATATCCTTTCCAGTCCGTGGATCTGTTTTTCCTGTTTTCAGCATCTTTTTCCCTTCGAATTGCGTCGCGAGTTGTGGGACGTATCCAAGGATCTTGTCACCGGAGTTTGTTTGCTGAAGCGCCCGTATCCCTCGATTCATCATTTCTGGGGACAGATCATCAACCCCTCCCGCTTCCGCGGTCGCAAGCATATGCGCGGCAATCGTTTCTTGGGAGGCGCCGACACCAAGGCGGTTTGCGCGTATCACAAGATCCTCCTTTGTGAGGTTTCCAAGGTCCTTCGCTTTCTTTTCCGCATTCTTCGCCATCTCTGCCTTTGCGTTTGAGGAGACCCCAGAAAGGCCAGTAAATGCGCGACCTACGAGTGGGATCTTTCCGTACTTCGCGCTCAAACGCTCAAGGCGCGTCTTTCCATTCTCGTCTGTTCCGGAAGTTACCGCACGATTCCGCAGCGACATAGCTCCACCTTTCGTTTTCGCGCCTGCCCAACCTTTTACTGCCCCCATCCCGCTATTGAACATCTTCATTCCACCACTTGCCCCTGCGATACCCAACGACTGCCCCATCATAAGGCCACCGAGGAGGAGTCCCGCCATAAGGAACATTTGAGCGCCTTGGGAAATGATCGAGGCGAGCGCCCCTCCTCCTCCGGTCACGAAATTCCCACCGCTCGGAGCAAGAGAGCCCATACCGCGGACCGCAGTGAGTGCAAGGTAGGTGAAAAACGATGCAATGGGAGCGAAGAAGACCCATTTCAAGAAGTTACTCCACCACTTTCCTGACTGTCCGGAGAGCCCCGGGAATGCCCAGAAGAGCCATGCGAGCGGTGAGAGGATGACGAGAAAAGTGAGGTGGAGGTACCGGGCAAGGAGGCTGAAGGCGAACGCGATGAGCGTGAATGCAGCGATAAGCGTGAAGATGAGCGAGAACGCGAGCGACGAGACCTGAACGAGCGCGCCCGCTGTGAGCGAATCCCCCCCGGTCATCTCCGTTGGATCGGTCGGCACAGGGTCGGGTGGGTCTGCGAGGAGACGCTGCGGATTGAATGCTCCGCTGATCATCTCCACAGTATCGACGATCCCACCCGTCGAGCTCACCGACTGGAAAAAGTACCGCGTGATGGAGTGGGAGAAGTCGATGAAGACCTGTGTGATGGCGAAACTGAAGTTCACGATGAGAGCCGCGGCGATGAGTTTCGGGAGCGCGGTCTTCGCGGCGTAGTCCTTGAATCGGACGATGGTCGCGATGGCGATGATGACGAGGAGGAGCACGAGACCAAGATTCGCGATGTCGCGGCAGATCCCCCACCCGACCGTAATGATGCGATTCGAGTCGGCGAGCACCTGGTAGTTCAGGTCGAGGAAGAAGGAAGTGAGCATCCCAGCAAAGCTGAAAAGGATGACCGCAACGTAATTCAGGAAGTAGAGGATGACCGAGATCATCGTACCGATCGCGGTCGCCATGATGCCGGTGATCGATTCCGCAGAAGCGAATTGGGGGATGGCCAACACGAGTACTCCCACGAGAAGGGAAAGGACGATAGCAGAACGGACAAATGGATTTTTCGTGATGCGCATGCGAATTGGTGAGTATTGGTGCTTACAAGCCGGAGTACGGGGAACATGCGTTCACCGGAGGTGTTCGGGAGATGTCTCCGTTGCAGTAGAGGAGGCGGGTCGGTATGACCGGGGTTGTCGCATTAATGAAGCCCTTGATCGCTTCGAACGCGCTGTGATTGCCGTTCGCGGTTGTCAGCGTCTGGGTGTTCAAGCTTGAGAGCTCTTCCGCGGTGGGATTCGTGTGAATGAGAAGCCACGACTGGAGCGCAAGGAGCCCGGTCGCCGGTGCGTTGATGGTCCGTGAGATCGACGTCGGTCCATCCTCGAGAGCGGCGAGCGTGCTCGAAGCGGCACGCGCAGTCGACGATGCCGTCTGAACCCACGTGATGTCGGTGACGAGTTCGGGGATTGCGGGACACATCGAAAGACACAACGCGAGCTCAGGAAGCCCGTACCCGTACCCAGAGCCCACACCCTCAATGAGTCCCTCGATTTGGGAGCGGATCGGAGCGAGGGTCGGGAGGTCGGACTGTGCGTTTCGTAACGCGGTCTCGACGCCCGAGAGGATGGATTGTCGGTTCTGTGTTGCTCCTGTATTTCGTACGCCAGTGTACGACGTACCTGCTGCGGTGACCGCTGCCGGCGTCGTGTACGGTGGAGCGCCAGCCGGCGTTGGGTTCGTTGTTTGCGATCGCATCATCCCCTTGAGCCCCTTGTACGTCTCGGTCGTGAGCCGGTTCAGCGCGGCATCGGCAATCGCGCCGAGGTATGTCGAAAGTTCATTCGAACCAATAAGGTAATCGATGTCGGAGTAGATAGCGCGGTTCGCTCCCTCTTGTGCAACGGTGCCCGGCGTTGTGATGTCGGTCTTCGAGCATGTCCATGGATAGATACCGGGACGGTAGCCGACGGCCGATGCGCTTGCAGGGTCGATCTGACTCGGAGGGATGTTCGTCGGGTCGTAGAACGCATTGACCCATGGAATGACCGGCGTATCCTTCCCCGGCATGAGCACCTCTTCAATGTCGGTGTCGTCAGCTTTCAAAACGCTCCGTCGCCATTCAACGCACTGTTTCGTTGGTGTGAATCCGTTGTTCGCTTGCGCTTCGAGTTGTGCTGCTACCTGTTTCTTTTCTGTGAGTCGTTCGAGACGTTCGGATAGTACGATGAACTGACCGTATCGGTTGTTTTCTGGGTTCGCGAGCGTCTGGAGACCGAGCCACCCCCCTTGTGAAAAATCATCACCGAACGCCTCAACATTTCTGACGACCTGCGAGAGCGTGCAGGAGGGAGCGCGCGAGAACCCGCTCCGTGCTTGGCGTAATGCGAGGTTCAGGAGGGGGCCTGTTTGCGAAGAACAGAAGTCGCCAAGGCCTGTTTCAACGAGCATATCACCGACCGCTGCGTCGGCTGCGTTCGTGAATACGTCCCCGAAATTCGATATGAACTGTGGCTCTGTGCCGTACTGTATCCACGCAATGATCTGGTCGGTCACTGTATCAAGGAGGCGCTTTTTCAAGCGCTCGAGAACTATCTTGAATGCTTTCTCGTATATCCATTCTCCTGCCTGCGAAATCCATCCAGCAGTTGTCCCAGCCGCATTTTCAACGACGGCCCCAGTGACCGCAGGATTCATTTCCCACGACAACGTCGTATCACCGATACCGAGGAACGCATCGGCTTTTTGGGGGGCGATGCAAACTCCTGCAGTGAAGCAGGTAAGAAGTAGCGCCCATCCGATAAGTGTTCGAGAGATTCGCATTTTGGGACTACAGATTCTCGTACACGGACGTGAGGGTGGATTGGAGTTTCGCGCCGTTCTCAACAAGAGTTGGTATCCGTTTCAGCGCGATATATGCCGCGTACGGATCACTCGAGAGCTCCGAGATCGCATTGTACATCGCGAGTTTCTCTTGCCAGAGATTCAGCCAGTCGAGGTGCGCAACCGAAAGTGCTGCGGGGACGGGAAGCGCGAGTACATCGCTGACGTATCCGGAGATCGCGCTCGCGAGCTCGCCGAGGGTTGTCATGTCCCCCCTCTCGTTCATCTCATTCAAGGCGTCGAAGATGGTCTTCTGCACGGGCGAGAATCGTTTCGTGAGCGCCGCATCGAGTGCCTCGAGGTATCGCTTTTGCGCGACGGGTGACGAGTCGGATGAAATGCGGATGTCGCGTTCGGTGAATCGATAGAATGGAACGCCGTTTTCTCCACCGCCCTCAATAAGTGAAGCGATAGTGTCGCCACTTGGGATAGTAAGCTTCCCGTCGGTGGGGCCGGACGGATTTTTCCCCTTTACTACCGAAAGGTAGGAGTCGATGAGCGAATCGGTCAGATTCTTCGTGTCAGGAGTCGCGATCTCGCCGAGGACAGCACCGCTACGAGCAGACGGCTGTGCGCCGTTCGCAATGAATTGAAGCGAAGGACTCGTACCTCCAGTCGGTTCTCTTCCGATAATGCTGGCAGCGGCGTCCGGAAGCTGGTTAGACGAAAAAAGCGACCAGAGAGTGAACCCGACGCTGATGGTGATGATGGCACCGGCAATGATTTTCCGTCTGTGCATAGTAGAGAGAAAGAGCCAGGAATAGACTCCTCCCTTTCTCTATTAGTATAGCACGCCACACAATGGATTCCCTGTGTATTTACGCGGTCATCTTGAGGTACCGCGCTGAATTCGAGGGCACACTACCCTCTTTCGGAAAGTATCCTGGCAAGCCGCTCAATGTCCGGGACAGAGATGTTCTGTGGACGCCCGTCCGGGTCAATTCCAGCTTCCTTGAGAATGTTGTCGGCGTCGTGTGGGTCGATATGAAAGAGAGGAGAAGCAGAAGCAAGGTTATTTCGGGTCTTTTTCCGTGGTTGTTTGAACAGTGCCCGCACGAGCGCGAAGTACTGCGGTGTTTTTGGCGCAGGGTTCAGTGGTTCGAGGAGGAGGAGCGCTCCCTCGACGCGGGGACGGGGAGAAAAAGCCGAGACCGGGACGGTTGCGAGAAGAGAAACGGACGTCCAATGCTGCGTTGCCGCAGCGAGCAAGTTCATTCGGGGAGGAGTTGCCGTCATCCGCTCTGCTACCTCTCGTTGGACCATAAGGACCGCTCGGGTCGGTTTCTCGGTGAGCTCAGAGAGGAGACGAAAGAAGAAGCCAGTGAGATAGTATGGGAGATTTCCGGTGAGAACGTAGGTTCCAAGCGATCCGGCTATACTCGGGAGTACCTTTCGAATGTCCCCTTCCAGTATCTCTGCGGCATACCCCTTCGTTTCGAGTGTTTTACGGACCTCTAGAGCGAGCACCGTGTCGCGCTCGACCGCAATGAGCCGTGCTCCGGGGATACTCGAAAGGTGTGCCGCGAGGGGGATGGTGAGTGCGCCGTGTCCTGGGCCGACCTCGATGACCGTTTCATTCTCCTTGATCGCGAGACCACGGATCGCCGTTTCCGAGACCATTGGGTCAATAAGAAAGTGTTGTCCGAGTGGTTCTGGCATAGGATAGTGTTTGCGGAACGGGATAATTGCCCGGCGCGATCGGGTGTGGTATACTCTCGCTATTAGTACGATTCTAGCCCAAATCATGCTTGTGGTGAAGCGACTACCGCAAGCGACCAGTTTTTGGCCGCTGCTTTTTCTTATAGGGGTACT
>Ga0172379_10002363_pt1 | contig 33624 bp, 34 predicted proteins | sample GrowelOW334metaG_FD_119756 | JGI IMG/M metagenome (GOLD analysis project Ga0172379, IMG submission 119756) | Groundwater microbial communities from an aquifer near a municipal landfill in Southern Ontario, Canada - Groundwater well OW334 metaG | ecosystem: Environmental > Aquatic > Deep... | reverse complement strand
TGATAACGACGGGGACGGTTCGAAGGACTATCCCGATGACTTCAGCTGCGGTAATCCCAATGACGATGATGAGACGAACCCCAAAGCACAGTGTCAGGACGGGGTTGATAATGACGGAGATGGCAAGACCGATTACCCGAACGATCCCGGGTGTTACAACCGCCAGGACAATGACGAATATAATGCGGTGAGTTCTTCCTCCTCCTCCAGCAGTTCCGCGCACGAGGTTCAGTGCCGTGACGGCGTTGATAACGATGGGGACGGAGCAAAGGATTATCCCGATGACTTCAGTTGCAGCAACCCCAACGATGACGATGAGACGAATCCCAAGGCGCAATGCCAGGACGGAGTTGATAACGATGGGGACGGGAAGGTTGACTTTCCAAGTGACCCCGGCTGCTACAACCGTCAGGACAATGATGAATATAACGCGGTGAGTTCTTCCTCCTCAAGCAGTTCTTCCTACAGTTCGAGTAGCAGCAGTTCATCGCAGCCCTTCTACGGCTGTATCGACGTGATCAAGGAAACGTTCGATACGCTGGATAATCCCTTCAATCCCGTACCGCAATTCACCTTCTACTTGGACAATGTCCATGAAGCTCGCAATGACGGATCAGGACGAGTGCGCTACACGGGCGTGAATGTCGGGAACCATAGGGTACACGAGATGGTCCAGCAGGGATGGTACCAACTCAGCGTCACACCGACGAACGGTGACGTGTATGTCAATGGCAGCGACCACTGCGCCGTCGTCGTCTTCAAAAACAAGCAGTACATCACGGCGAGCTCCAGCTCCTCCAGCAGCTCGAGCTCAAGTTACAGTTCCAGCTCGTCGAGCGGTAACTGGTGGTATCCCGTTTCCAACGTCAACGTCAATAACTCGGCGAATACCACCGTGAACAGCGAAATCAATGCGGTAAGTCAAAATAATACGGTCATCAACCAGAACGGCGGAGCGAACCAGAACGCAGAGGTGAACAATAACGCGCAGACCAACGTGAACTCCGTCATCAATGCCGCCAGTCAGAACGTCGTGAGCGTCACGCAGCAGCAGAGCGCAGGACAGTGGCACTTGCCGTCGGGATTTGAGTTCTGGAGCGGCAACGGTATCAGCAACAATGCGGCATTCCTCCGTCCGCAGACGGCCGACATGCAGGAGATGACCGCAGGGCAACGAGTGATGGAAATGTCCGTCCCACAGCAGGACGCACAGGTCCAAGTGATGGACGCGGCGCGCGTTGAGGAGAACGGTACAGCAAATGAGGTGCAGGCTGAGACCGTTGTTTCAGCGGAAGCCGACGGAGGGAACGGGTTCGCCGCAGACGCATGGGCAACGCTCATGACAGCAGGCATCGGTACGGGAAGCCTCTTCCTCCGCAAGCTGTTCCCGTAAGGGTACAGACACCAACATCCTTCAACCCCCGCAGCGCGCGGGGGTTTTTCTCATTGCATCTTCCCCAACACGTACTCCGTGATGAGCGCAGGGACGGTTTGCATGGCTTCCTTCAGCGCAGCCTCTTCCTCTGCGGTGGGAACGCTCAAGACCCAGGAAGCGAGGTCGGAACCGGCGGGCGCGTTGCCCAGGCCGATGCGGATGCGGGGGAAGGCATCACCGAACTCCTGCGCGACGGACTTAAGGCCGTTGTGCGTCCCGGGACCGCCGGACTTGCGGAAGCGTACTTCGCCCAGCGGCAGGTCCACATCGTCACTGATGACGAGCAGTTGCTCGGAGGGGATGAGCTTGTAGAAGTCCATGGCTTTCCGTAAAGCGTTGCCGGAAAGGTTCATGAATGTCATGGGTTTGACCAGGAGCACAGGCGCGGCTACCACGCGCGCCTCCTGTGTGAAAGAAATGAATTTCTCCTTCTCCTGCCACTCCCCCTGACCGAACGCCTCTGAGAGGGTATCGAGACATCGAAACCCGGCGTTGTGCCGCGTTTGGGCATACGCGGAACCGGGATTGCCCAACCCTGCGATGATCAATGAGGGCTTCATGGGGAAAGGATAGGGCAATGGGGCGGGCGATGCTACCCGCAGAAATGCCGTATGGTCTTCTCGAGCGTCCCCAGGGCTTCCCGCAGCTCCCGTTCGGGGACGGGTGTGCCCACCTCATGCGCCAGACGGTTCCGGAGCTTGTGGGCCTTCCAAACGGCATCGAGATCCGGCAGGTACGGTCCGGCCTTCTTCAGCTTCTCACCCAGGGTGCCGGCGTAACCCAATTCCGTGAGCAATGTGTCCAACACGGCATCGGCTTCCATGAGCATCCGGAAGGCGTCCTGGCGTCGCATAGCCTGCTCCCATCCCCGGAGGACGCGAACACGCGATGAACCGCGCAGGCGGTGCCGCTGCCATTTCCTCCACAGTACCCATACCCCGAACGTGCACACGATCAATAGGACGGCAAAAGCCGACAGGTATTCCGGCAATGTCATACGCGCCTCGTGACAATGACGCCCTTCGCCTTCTTCTCCTCCTGCGCTTTAGTGGAAACATCCTGCAGCTGGATCTTCTCCGCCACGAACTCCGCGAGCAAATCCTGCACGTGCTTTGCGTTCTTCAAGTTCTTGTCGTGCAGGTACGCCTCCATATTCCTCAGAATCAGCGCTTCAATCTTCTTGGGCTGGCGGACATTGGCGATGCTCACGGCGCCGCCCGTGGATACCTTCTCAATGTTTAAGGTACCGCAGCGGTTCAGCGTTCCCATGAGTCCTTTGATCTCGTACCCCACGCCTTGGATATCCGAAAAGAGGATGCGGTTCGACGTGCGGTGGAACCATCCCTCCCACTTCAGTGCGATGATACCCTGATCGGTGATGATCCAGACGTCCAAGTAGTAGTCCAGGAAGTTCCGAAGGAGCCACACCAGGCTGAACGCGCTCCAGGGAAGGACGATGTACAGGACGGTCTTCACGGGCGCCAAGGCGAGGAACGTCAAACCGGCAACCAGTGCAAGTGAAGGCCAGAACATGGATTGCGAGGCGACGCCCCAGTACTTATGCACGATCAGGGAAACCGTTTCATCGTCTTCCAGGTGCTTCTTGAAGAGAAAGTTGTCCAGCATCACGCACAGTGTACAGGATGGCGGGTGGATCCCTGAAATCATTCTCCCCGGCCTGCTGTACTTCAAATGGCAAGTTCTCTACAATACCTCGGATGACGGATCTACAGCCAAAGCACGGGTTCTGGTTCCACTTTCTGGATGTCTTCCTCAACATCGTCGTCATCGTGGCCATCGTAGCCGGTATCCGGTCTTTCCTCGTTTCCCCTTTCCAGGTGGAAGGGAATTCCATGGTGGAGACGTTGGAGGACAAGGAGTACATCATCATCAATAAGCTCGCCTACATCCTCGGGGAGCCCCACCGCGGGGACGTCGTGGTGTTCCGTCCCCCCAATGATCCCAAGAAGTACTACGTGAAGCGCGTCATCGGGGAACCCGGGGACACGGTCATCATCAAGGAAGGCTATGTCTACGTACGCAAGCAGGGGGAGCAGGAATTGCAGCAGCTGGATGAAACGGGGTACCTCACGGTGACGAACGAAGGACATACGTACAAACATCCCCCCAGCAGCGGTGACAAGTCTCCGGCGGAGTACGACGTTCCTGCCGGCCGATACTTTTTGCTCGGGGACAACAGGCAGGGGAGCCTGGATTCGCGGAGCTTCCTCGTGAATGCGAAGCCGGAACCCTACGTTGCAAGCACCGACATCAAGGGGAGGGTGTGGTTCATCGCGCTCCCCATCACGCGCATCCAAGCCCTGGAACCCCCCTCCTACGGCCTCTAGCGCACAAAATGACCTTGCATCCGCCTTACAGGCTTGTACTATGTGGATGCCCCGTCAGGGGTTTTTTCTAGACACCTCCCCTATGATCTCCCCACTCACCTACATAGACGAAGCGCTCGAGGAGCTGCACCAGGTCCGCTGGCCGACGCGCCACCAGGCCGTGCGGTTTTCCGCCATCGTGCTCGGCTTCGTATTGCTGAGCGCCTTCGTGTTCGGCGTCGTGGACTTCGGCCTCTCACAGATCGTCACTATCCTCTTACCCACAGCCTGATTATGGGCAAGCAAGACCCGCGCGCAGGACGCAACTGGTACGTCCTCCATACGTACTCGGGGTACGAAGACAGCGTCAAACAGGCGCTGGAACAGCGTATCGAATCCCTGGGCATGCAGGATTACATCTTCAGCGTCATCGTGCCCAAGGAGAAGCAGCTGGTGTTCAAAAAGGGCGATCCCGTGGAGGAGGAGCGCAAGCTCTTCCCGGGGTATGTGCTCGTGGACATGGTGGTGACGGACGAGAGTTGGTACGTGGTGCGCAACACGCCCAACGTCACCGGCTTCGTGGGCTCCGGGAACATCCCCGTCCCCGTGACGCCCGAGGAGTTCGGCGTCATCGAGAGGCGCGTGGGCGAGCAGGAGGCCAAGTTCAAGAGCGACTTCCAGGTGGGCGACCTCGTGGTGATCGTGGACGGGCCCTTTAAGAACTACGAGGGCTCCATCGAGAGCGTGGACGTGAACAAGGGAAAGCTCAACGTCCTCGTCCTCATCTTCGACCGCGAGACACCCGTCGAGCTTGATTTCACGCAGGTGAAGAAGAAGTAATATCTTTCATGATATGAACATGAGGGGAAAGTCAGTAGAGCTGCCGGCAGTGGACGAAACCTGCTTGATCTATAAAGAATTAGTCAGATTGAGGCAAAGCTGGCTCGATAATCCCGCCTTCGGTTCTGCCGCTTGGAACGCGGTATGCTTCCATGTCGACCGTGTGACTGAGACACTTCAATCGTTCGTCGGAACATGTGACGCATCGCTCATTCAACATGACGCACGGCAGGCACGGGGGGAAATAGAATTGATATTGGAGCGATGCGTGCCGCATGCTGTCCGTGATCAATTGCATTTTTATCATGAGTTTTTAAAGGAGATAGGTACAGCGTGCGAAGATCAACAATGACCGCATACAGCATGGTTATTGTCGGCAAAGTCCAAGGTGTCTTTTTTCGAACCTATGCGAAACAGGTGGCGGATCGTTTGGGTCTCAAAGGTTGGGTGAAAAACATGGGGGATGGGTCCGTGTCCGTGCATGCAGAGGGGGAGACGGATACGCTGAAGGAATTTGAAGAGTGGTGCAGAAGAGGTCCGCCCTCCGCGAAAGTGGAGGATGTGCGGTGTGATGCCGCCGAAGAAGAGGGGTATAAGGGCTTTTACATCAGGCAATAACTTCCGCATCCACAAGCGGAGACAGAGGCTTCAGCGCACGCCTTCTCTTCCCCGGAAGCAGTATCCACAAGCCGATGGTTTGGATGATGATGCCGGATGAATATCCCGCGGCGATGCCGTAGATGCCGTACATTCCCGATGCGAGCGTTGCGACCGCTATGGCAGTGAGGCCGCCCATGACGCCCATGAGCGCGGGGATGAAGGTATCGCGCAGCGCATAAAAGGCGCGCAGCTGCAGGTGATTGAGGCTCTCGAAGGGGATGCTGAATGCGTAGATGAGGACGCACACGGAGAAGACGCGCAAGACACCGGACAAGTGCACCAGCCATGCGGCGACGGGCGTAAGGAAGACGAGTGCCACGGCACCCGGGACGGTGAGCAGCAGCGTGATCATCTCCCCTCTCCGTACGTAGAGGGAGAACTGCTTCGCGTCATTGCGCGCGGCGGCCTGGCTGAGGACGGAGTACACCGACTGCGCGACGGCGATGCCCACGATCCCCACCAGCAGCGATTGGAAGTTCCGCGCGTACGCGTTGATGGTCACCGCCCCTGACGGAAAACCGGAAGCGATGCGGTCCAAGAAGAGGAGCTGGAACTGGAAGGCACCCAAGGAGAGGATGCGCGGAAGCATCAGCCTCCCGATCTCCCTGAGGTCCGGGTGCCAGAACGTGAGGGAGAATCCCGTGCCCCGCCAATGTACGGCAACGAAGCGAAGGATGACGTACGTCACGGCGCCGAGGATGGTCCCCGCCATGGGCCCGTAGGCGCCCACGAAAGGGGTGAATGCGTACGTCCCTATGACGGTCCCCACGGTGTACAGGACCGGCGTGATGCCGTAGATCCAATACCGCTGTACCGTGATGAGGTACTGTCCGTACGTGATGCCGAAGACGAAGAGGAAGTTGGTGAACAGCGCGAGCCTTCCGAAGGAGACGTAGAGTGCCAATTGCTCACCTTCAAATTGGACAAGGGAAGGGGCGATGACGGGAAAGATGAGACCTAAGAGCAATGCGAACGTGCCGAAGAGCAAAGCGGCAGCACCGACGGTCCCATTGAGCACATCACCCATCCCCTTTCGATCCCCTTTCGCATGGTAACCCGCTAGGACGGGGACGAGGACCGTCCCCACGGCGGACATGATGGCCGTTTGGAAGAGCAGATCCGAGGGGCGGAAGGCGGCGATGTATACGTCTACCACGCCGAGGTTGTCTGCAAAGACGGACGTGAGCGCGCGGTCGCGGAACAATCCCGCAAGGGATGCGGCAAATTGCGTGATGCCCAGGATAGCAACGCCGCTCGCGATGCGCCCTGAGCGGAGGAAGGAAAGGAACTTCACGAGGTGATCTTAGCGTGAATTCGTTAAGAAAACGACGATTGACATCTTAATAGCCTCAATGAATAATACACAATGAGCCTGTACTCGTACAGGCATGAATCTGGGAAGAAGTCCTTCCGTTTTCCCGTGGAGGGGCAGTGATGGATCGCCATCCCATAGGCGGACCGCCGCAAGCGGTCGAGGACACTACGATGATCTGATGCGAAGGTTGAGAATGTGTCCCTCTCCAGCATCAACTTCTTCCCCATGAGGGACCCGAGAGGGTGGAACGTCTTCCATGACGTAAGTACGGTGTCCATGACACCAGAATCCACCCCTCGGGTCTTTTTCATACACAAACGAAGAAGGAATTCTGTATACTTCTCCCGTGAACTCTTCGGCCGCTTCATCGGCAGTACCGACGCTCGATTTCTCGTCCATGAGCGACGGAGAGGTGAAGACTGTATTGGCTAAATACCAAATAGGATTGACAGCTGATGAGGCACGCAAGGTCCAAGAGATGATCGGAAGACCTCCGAGTGTGGTCGAGGCTGTCATTTGGGGCATACAGGGGAGCGAACACTGCAGCTACAAATCCAGCAGAAGGTTCCTCAAGACCCTTCCTACGGAGGGGGAGCACGTCATCTTGGGGCCCAAAGAGGATGCGGGGATCGTTGCGCTCACGGACGGGCCTCCCGGAAAACGATGGGGAATCGTCATCAGCCACGAGTCGCACAACCATCCATCGCAGATCGTCCCCTACGAAGGCGCCGCGACGGGTATCGGCGGAACGGTGCGTGACGTGGCGTGTATGGGGGCGCGCGTGCTGGGAGCACTCGATTCCCTGCGGCTCGGCGACCTGAAGACGAGCGAATCCAAAACCATCGCCAAAGAAGTGGTGCGGGGCATAGCAGGGTACGGGAATCCGTTAGGAATCCCCAACCTGGGCGGGGACATCGTGTTCGATGCCGCCTACAACAGCAACTGTCTCGTGAACGCCATAGCCGTAGGCCTCGTGCGCGAGGACGAAATCATCCACAGCTACGTACCAAAGGAAGCCGCTGAGGTGGGGTACGATGTGATCATTGTGGGCAAGCCGACGGACCGCAGCGGATTCGGCGGTGCGGCGTTCGCGAGCGTCTCCATGGAGGAGGAGAAGAAGGACCAGAACAGCGGGGCGGTGCAGGAGCCAAACCCTTTCCTGGAACGCCATCTCCTGGCATCCACCTATGCGCTCTTCGACTGGATCGTCACAACGGGCAACCTGCCGCACGTCAGCTTCAAGGATCTGGGCGCGGGCGGCGTTGTATGCGCTTCCGTGGAACAGGTGGCGGGACCAGGATACGGCGCGGAGATCGATTTGGACCGTCTCCACGTGGCGGTTGAGGATCTTCCTTCCGAAGTCATCGCCTGTGCGGAAACGCAAGAGAGGTTCTGTTGGATGTGCCATCCCGACCTCACGCAGCGCATTCTCGACCACTACAACAAGGATTGGGACTTGCCCGCCATCGCTGAGAAAGCACGCGCAAGCGTCATCGGCAAAGTGACCGGGGACGGCGTCTACCGCGTGCGACACCGCGGCAGGGTGGTCTGCGAAGCTAAATCACGCGACATCACGTCCGGGCTTCTCTACAACAGGAAGACGGAGCAGAAAGTAGAAGTTCGCAAGGAACCTACGTTGAGTTGCGAAGGAGATGCCATAGGCGTGGAAGTGGAGGGAAAGATGCATACGACAAGCATCGGTGAAGTGTTCAAGGCGATGGTTGCGCACCCCAATTACGCCAGCAGATTCCCGGCCATTCTTCACTACGACAAGACCGTCATCGGGAATTCGGTTGTGGAAGCGGGTGAAGCGGACGCAGGGGTCATAGCGCCGCTGGGGAATCTTGAACACTATGTACAGGGAGGATCCCATACCGGTTGGGAAGTTTCGGAGAAGGATCGCAAACGCGGCGCGGCATTCTCCAGCGACGGGAACAGCCGCTACGGGCGCATATCACCCTACTGGCAGGGGGCGCTGGCGGCGCTGGAGAGCATGTGCAACGTCGCCGCCGTCGGCGCAACGCCCAGGGCCCTCACCGATTGCCTCAATTACGGAAACCCGGAGAAGCCGGCGGAATTGGGCGCACTGGAAGAAGGCGTACGGGGGATCGGCGACGCTGCGAGAGGCGTGGCCATCCGTGGTGCACCGGTACCCGTCATTTCGGGGAATGTGAGCCTGTACAACGATACACCCGATGGCGGACCCATACCTCCCAGCGCCATAGTGTGCTGCGTGGGGGTGGTGGAAGACGCGTCCAAAGCCGTATCCATGCAATGCACGAAGGAAGGTTCCCTCCTCCTCTACATCGGCGAGCCGAAGGACGAATGCGGCGGTTCGGCGTACTACCAAGTGCTGGAAGAAATCACCGGAGCGGCGCGTGACGTCCTCCTGGGCGCCCATGTGCCCAAGCCGGACTTTCCCGTAATCGGACGCATGATGGAATGCGTCAGGGACCTCATCGGTGGCGGTTCCGTTCGTTCCTGCCATGATGTGAGCGAAGGGGGCATGCTCCTCGCTTTGTTCGAAATGCTTCTCCCGAGGCGCAAGGTTTCGAGGGGATTCGGGGTCGAGGTTGAGTTGCATAACTTTCCGGGTTCACTGCGGACGGATACGCTCCTCTTTACGCAAACACCCGCTTTCATCATAGAGGTGGAACAGGAATTACGGGATGCAGTGGAACGGCTCTGCAAGGAACACAATGTCCCCGTCCACGCCCTGGGAACCGTGACGAATGACGGGACGATGCGCGTGCGGCATGGCGCGCTCACCCTGCAATGGGAAATGGCTGAGATGCACCGGATTTGGGAACAGGGGCTGATAAAAGCATGGGAAACGCAGCAGTGATCATTTCATACGATATTCCGTTCCTTGCATGCCCATTTACTAGGGCGCGCTTGCTTGTAAGGGGCAAGCACTGTGAAATGCCCCCATGATCCACCGCTCCACTGGCGCTTTTGCGCTTACTCTTTCTATCCTTCTCAGTACATCAGCGGCTGCACTGCCGGCATTCGCCGCCAGCGGCGACACGGTCCCGACAGGAATCATTACCATTGAACAAACACCCGTGTACGGCATCACGTGGAAATGGACATTGCTTAATACCGACCATGCTTCCTTCACCGGCAACAAGGAGACGGAGCAAGTGAACATACCCGCGGGTTCCTACACACTCTTCTTCGATTCGCCGAAAGGGTACACGACGGCCGTGCAATTGCTGCAGGGCGATACGGTCCTGCAGAAAGCGGAATCCCCCCAATTGACTTTCACCTACGACGGCAGTGCCTCTCTGCGCATCAAAGTCGCCTATACGTTGTTCTACAAAGGACAGGTGAACGTCGTCAGTACGCCGAAGGGCATACCGTTCGAGATGCGCGGCCCGAACTTGATTGTTCTCCCGGGCGTTACGCCGCAGTCGTTCCCCGATATGCCCATCGGGCAGTACAGCGTCCGGTATTTCCCCGAAGGCTGCACGGCCACCCCTCCTCGCTCCGACGAGCTCAAATACGAAAGCCGCGTGGACTTTTCCGTCACGTTGAGCTGTGACGGTGTGAAGGCGATGGAAGAGAAGCGCAGCGAGAGCACGAAGTTTGTGAATACCTCGGTGGGAGAAGACGTCATCGTCCTCCGGGATGTACCCACGGATGCATGGTTCGCCACGTACGTGAACAGTGTTGTCCGCCGCGGGATCATGGCGGGTTATAAGAATGATGACGGGTCGCCGAGCGACAGGTTCGGTCCGACGGAGCCCGTGACCCTCGCACAACTCGCGAAAATCGCCCATGAGATATCCGGATTGGATGAGTCGAGAACGACATCTTTTCCGGTGAATATGTCCGCGTACGGATGGATGCAGACCTACATCGCCTCCGCGGAAGCCAATGACTGGCTGGTATTCACCGACTCCGGCGCGGACGTGAACCGGCCGGCAACGCGCGGGGAAGTACTTGTCACGCTGCTCCAGGCGCTCGATATCCCGTTGAAATGGCCGCGCGGAAACATGTTCAGCGATGTCTACAGGAGGACGCCGTATGCAGGCGCCATTGAGACGGCGGCGGCGGCGGGGGTGGTTGCGGGGACTTTGGACAATACCGGAAAGCTCACGGGAGCGTTCGGCCCCGTCAATTCCGTCAACCGCGCGGAAATGGCCAAGATCGTCATGATGGCCATCGAGAAGTACAAGCTGAGCGTATCGGAAGTGGAAGAATGACATGCGCCCTTCACGCACTGCTACGTCTGGGTGTGCAAATCCAGCATTCTCGCCGCGAGCGACGTGATATTCCCCGCGCCCATGCAGAGGAGGATATCACCGGGCTTCAGGATCTTCCTGAGCATCCGCTCCGTCTCTTTCAACGACGTGCCGTTCCTCGCTTCCACGGAGCTCCGTGACGCTATGTCCTTCACGAATGCGTCCACGTCCACTTCCTTCGTCTCAATGTCTGTCCGCGCGACGTAGATATCCGGAATGATGACGCTATCCGCTCCGGCAAATGCCTTGGTGAATCCCTCGTACATTTTGAGAGTGCGGTCATGCGTGTGCGGCTGGAAGACCGTCACCAGTCGTCTCGAGGGATAGGCGCTCTTCATAGCAGCGATGGTTGCAGTAATCTCTTTCGGATGGTGTGCGTAGTCATCAACAATGAGAACACCGCCGGCCTCTCCCTTCACCTCCATACGCCGCCAAGTTCCCGCGAAGCCTGATAACGACTTTGTGGCTTCAGCATGCGGTATAGAAAGCACTTCCGCCAACGCCAGAACCAACTGCGCATTCTGCATCATGTGGAGGCCCGGGGTGTTGAGCGACGTCAACGGAAAGCTGTCGGCGTCCTGCACGGTCCTTCCCGCGCGCTGGACGACATCGGCGCAGTCCCGGTCACTCTTGTGCGTAATGACCATGCCGTCCTTGGGGAGCTTTTGTATGAATGCAACGAATGCCTGTTTATAATCGTCTTCAGACGCGTAGTAATCGAAGTGGTCACCGTCACAGTTCGTTAGGATGACGATGGAAGGGCTGTAGTGCATGAAGGACCTCCGGTACTCGCACGCTTCCACCAGGAACAAGCCGCTCTTTCCCTGACGCCAATTCCTTCCTCCGAGTTCACGCACTTTGGTCCCCACCACCACCGTGGGATCCAATCCTGCTTCCAACAGCACTCTTGCCGCCATGGCGGTGGTGGAAGACTTCCCGTGCGTGCCGCAAACGGCGATAGTCCTGCTGCCATCCTGTATTTCCGCAAGCGCTTCGGGATACGATTTCTGGGGTATCCCCAATGACGTCGCTTTCCGTCGTTCCGGAGCATCGGGGGGGATGGCTTCGGAGTAGACGAGCAGTTCGGCATCGGAAGGGAGCGCCTCCCCGCCTTGATCCAAAGACACCGGTATCCCCTGCTCACGCAGGTCCGCGATGAGCTCGCTCATGTTCCGGTCGCTGCCGGATACGTCATGCCCGGCGGCCTTCCGAAGGGAAGCGTATGCGCTAAGGCCTATGCCCCCGATTCCGCAGCAATGGATCCTCATAAATCACGTGCAGTATAGCCCATTAGCGCTACACTGTCCCCCGTGACCTACCGAGACTTGGAGCCGGTATCCAAGCAGCTCACGATTGTCGTGGGCCTTACGGTCGTGGGTTTCATGGCGTTCGGCCTTGCGCTTTCGTACTACAGGAATGTCCTGTTTGAAGTGACGCTTGAGAACATCCGCATGGAGAACGACAAGCTCCGGTCGAGGAACTCCTTGAGCCAATCGGATGTGGATTATTATCGATCCGCGCAATACAAGGACAAATATGCGAAGGAGAACTTGGGAAAGGTGAATGCGGGCGAAAAGCTGCTCATCCTCAATGAAAAGGTCACGGCACCCGCACTCGATGATGAGGGACAATTGACGGCAACGGAAAGGCAGGAAATTGAGTTCGAGGAACTCCTGAGGCAGATGCCCGTACTGGAGCACTGGAAACTCTACCTGTTCCACCCGGAGCGCATTGAGGAACTGAAGAGGGCGATGTAAGTATGATCTTATGAGTCGGTTGCCGTAGACGGTGGGAGAGTCACCAGCCGTTCTTTCTCAGGCTTTTTCCATTTCTTCACTTGGAATTCTCTTCTTCGTGATTCAGCAAGAGTCTTATACTGTTCATAATATATAATCTGTATCGGTTTCCTGCTTCGGGTATATTTCGCGCCTTTCCCGTTATTGTGTTGTTGTTCACGACGCAGCAGGTCTATGGCTGTACCACAGTACAATGATTGATCACAACACCGCGCGATATAAAAGTAGTATGGCATCAGTCCCAGTATAGCCTCTCGACGCGTCCGCCTTTGCAGACTCGCTCGGGGCACTCCATGTTGAATCGAATGGTTGCGGGGGTCGGATTTGAACCGACGACCTCGAGGTTATGAGCCTCGCGAGCTACCAGGCTGCTCCACCCCGCGTCAGTAAAGTCATTCTGACTGAATCTTTTTACTCTTGCAAGTAGACGGATCATGAGTAGAATGTGCAGGCTATGGCTCATAAAAAGGCCGGTGGGTCTACACAGAATGGCAGAGACAGCGTTGCGAAGCGCCGCGGCGTAAAGCGTTTTGGCGGGCAAAAGGTCAATGCAGGGGAGGTTTTGGTACGCCAGAAAGGCTATTGGTACCGCCCCGGACAGAACACGCATGTGGGCAACGATTGGACCATCCATGCTTCCGTGAACGGCGTGGTGCGTTTCCAGAAGAAGCGTGTGGCAAAGTTCAACGGGAACCGCGAGAAATGCACGGTGGTGTTCGTAGAGGCCGTCGTCGCGTGATGAAACCGATCATTGGGGGCCGTTCTTGCGTTTGTCGTGTTCAAGGAATTTCATTAGTATAGGCCCATGAGCGATTTCGGAGGTCCAGAATCGTTTGCACCGGGTGAGGGAGGCGGCAATGCCCCCGAGCAATTGAGCGAAGAAGCGAGGCAGAGGTTCGCAGCTTCCGCCGCCGCCATGAAAGCCATACAGAGGGAGGAGAAGCGCAGTCGCAAGAGGGATGACCGCGTCGCACGTACCATCATCCAATTTCTCAATGACGAGCGATATACCCACCTGTTCGTCCTCATTTCCCGTCTCGTTGCCAGGGATTGTCCTTCCATCTTCACCCTTGCCATCCTCTCTTTGATCAGTGACGAAAGCAAAACGGTGGTGCAAGATTACCTCAAGGAAACCGGGCAGAAGTCCGAGGCGGAGACCGTAGGGGATTCCCTACGGCTCACTAAGGGCGGGGAAATGGATGCCGCATCCCACGCACGCATCGTGGAGTGGATCACGCGCATGCAGATGGTTCTCTCCCTCGAAGCCGTTCCCATCCTCACGAGGCTCATGGTTGATGAACATACGATCGACGGGACGGTCCTCCAGCTCACCACCTTCGTCCTCCAGGATTTCTTTTCCGGAGACAGCAAGAAGAAGATCCCCTTCGAGAAACTGCATTCATTCACCGCAAGCGTGCTCCAGACGGTGTTCGAACCGTTCATGGATGCCGTGGAGAAGCGGGCATTCCGCAAGCCGACGGAGGAGAATGACCGGGAGTGATCACTGCGGCGAGAACGGGAAATCCTCCAAGGGTGTTTGATATCTCCCCTCAATTTCGGCGTACAAACGCAACAGGTTCACGTCCATGGTGAAGTTCGCGTCATCAACGCGCTTCATGAGTGCCTTCTTCACCACGCGGAAACGCTGCGGATGCCGAATGCGTGCCAGCGTGATGTGAGGCGAGAACGGCTGCGCGGAAGGCCATGGGCAGAGCTTGCGCAGACGCGCCAGTTCCTCCGAGAAAGGGACGGCGAGGAACAGCACGCGGTCATCGCCACGGGCACCGAATGTTTGAGCGCCTTGCACCTTGAGCGTAAACGGCGAGGCCTTGCGTGCTATGTCTTCCGATTGCCTGAGAATTCGTCCGTACTCGATCTCCATCACTTCCGGCCAGAATTGGAGCGTGAGATGCGGGGATTGGGGGTTTTGGAACGCCAAGACTTCTTCCCAGGGCTTGAGTTCTTCCTGCAAGGCCTGGAAGAGCCACTTCTCTTTTCCTTCTAGAGGAAGGGCGAGAAACGCAGATTGTAGTGGATAATTGTAACCTTGAAGCATTCTGCATACTATACTACACTTCCTTTCCATGGAAAACATGCTTCCTCCAGACGCAAATGAATCTCTGGATGTTCAGACTACTTTTTGGAACATCCTTATTCGCTATGGAGGCGATTCACGGGAAGTTGGAAGCTATCTCATACAATTGGAACGTGACACACTATATGAACTATTAGAGAATCACAGTAATAGAATTCCAGAAGCGTAATAATGAGATGATGATAATGGCCACGATGCTATCTCTTGAGGACGGCTAAGAACGCCTCCTGGGTCAGGGTCACCTTCCCCATTTTCTTCATGCGCTTCTTGCCCTTCTTTTGCTTCTCCAGAAGCTTCTTCTTGCGGCTCACGTCCCCTCCGTACAGGTATCCCGTCACGTCTTTACGAAAGGCGGAAACCGTCTCCCGTGCCACGATCTTCCCACCGATCGCCGCCTGTATGGGAATGGGGAATTGCTGCTTAGGCACCACTTCCTTGAGCTGTTTGCATATGATGCCACCCACGGAATGAGCCTCGGACCTGTGGACTATAGTCGAGAGGGCATCGGCAGGTTCACCCAGGAGGAGGATGCTGAGCTTCACCAGTTCGCCGGAGCGGTTGCCGATGTGTTCGTAGCTCATGGAAGCATACCCGGCGGTGGCGGACTTCATGCGGTCGAAGAAATCCAGAACGATGCTCTGGAGCGGCACTTCGAAGTGCAGGATCGCCCTGTCTTCGATGTACTCCGTGTTCAAGTACACGCCGCGCCTGTCCCCCGCCAGTGTCATGCAGGCGCCCACGTCCTGCTTCCTGCACACAATTTCCATTTTCACCCAAGGCTCTCGTATCTCATCGATCAACGCGGCATCGGGAAAGTCCGCCGGGTTGCTGATGGAAGCAACGGAAGGCTCGTCCGGCTTGAGGAGGCTCGCGCGCACGTATTCCGCCGGGTTCTTGGCACGCAGTTTGACCTCGTAGAGAACGCTTGGCGCCGTTATCACCAGGTCGCAATCGTGCTCCCGTTCCAATCGTTCCTGGATGATGTCCATATGCAGCAAACCCAGGAAGCCGCAGCGGAAACCGTTGCCGAGAGCGGAATTGCGCTCCGGCTCCATTTGGAGCGCCGCATCGTTGAGGGAGAGCTTCTCCAGTGCCTCGCGCAGCCTGGAGTACTCATCCGCTTCGGTGGGGTAGAGTCCGGCGAAGACCATGGGTTGTACGTGCTTATAACCCGGCAAAGCCTTGGATTCGGAGGAGAGCGCAATGGTGTCACCCACGCGCACCTGGTTCACATCCTTGAGTCCGGTGACGATGTACCCGATCTGCCCCACGGAGAGAGAGTCGTCCGAAACGTACTTGGGGGCGAAGTGGCCAACGTCCAATACTTCGAAGACGGTCTTCGTCTGCAAGCAATGCGCTTTCTGCTTTTTCTCGAACAGCCCTTCCACCACCCGAACGTAGGCGACTGCTCCGCGGTAGGTATCCATGATGGCATCGAAGATCAATGCACGGGTGTTCTGACCGTTCTCCGTCGGGAGGCCGCTCTCGCGAGGCTTCGGCGTCCTCTCAATCACCGCATCCAGGACCTCGTTCACTCCCCTGCCCTCTTTTGCGGAGATGAGGAGGATGTCCTTCTTCTCGCATCCGAGGAGCTTGCGCACTTCTTCGGTGACGCGTTCGGGATCCGCGGCGGGGAGATCGATCTTGTTTAGAACGGGGATGATGGTGAGGTTGTGCTCCATGGCCATGTAGAGCACGGCGAGCGTCTGCGCTTGTATGCCTTGCGTGGCGTCCACAAGGAGAATGGCCCCTTCGCACGCAGCCAAAGAACGGCTCACCTCGTAGCGGAAGTCGGTATGCCCCGGCGTATCAATCAGGTTCAGCTCGAAGCCTTTGTACTGCATGCGGACAGGCTGCAGCTTGATGGTGATGCCACGCTCGCGCTCCAGGTCCATCATGTCCAGAAGTTGCTCCTTCATTTCGCGCTTCTGGACCGTCCCCGTGCACTCGATCATGCGGTCGGAGAGCGTCGATTTTCCATGGTCAATGTGCGCAATGATGCAAAAGTTCCTGATGTTCATGTATGTCAAGGATAGCGCATATTCAAGCGAATGGCGATATTCTCTTTCTCCGGCTATTCATGTGAATTCCCTTCATCTGTAGGAATCACGAACGTGAATCAACAGATGCAGGGAAACTGAAAGGGGTGAAAGTCGTTGTCTTGTCATAATAGTCTTCCTTTTCCTTGCGTTTGAGCAACGAGACAAGGCGGTACGTGAGAGGCGTGAACAGGACTTCGATGGCAACTTTGAAGACGTAGTTTGCAATCACAAGGTTCCAGAACAGTGACCACGGAAACACGCCGAAGAACGTCGCTATGGCTATGAACGCAGCCGTATCAATCCCCTGCCCCACCAACGTGGAGCCGATCGTCCTCATCCACAAGTGGCGCCCCTCCATCCGCACTTTCATCTTCGCAAGGATGACGGAATTGCTGAATGCACCGAAGAAGTATGCGACGAGGCTCGCAATGATGATCCCTCCGCTGCTCACGCCGCCGAGGATCGAAATGTACGCCGCATCACCTGCGTACTGCTGCCACTGTGCTTCCCCCGGCAGCGCGGAGAGGATCCAGAACACGGCACTCATCGCGGCGGTGGCCGCAAAGCCGACCCAAATGACGCGCCGCGCACGCTTGAAGCCGTAGACTTCGGTAAGGATATCGCCGAAGATGTAACTCAAGGGAAAGAGGAGCGTCCCTCCGTCGAACGAAAGCCGGAGGCCGTAGAGGGAAACACCCCAATCCACGATCTTCGCGGATGAGGCGATGTTGCTCACGAGGAGCACCGCGACGAACGCGGCCATGACGAGATCGAAGTAACGGTAGGACTTCATAGGTTGATGATACTGCAGTTAAAGAAAGACCGCTTCGTTTTGCGAAGCGGCTCTCTTCTCTTCCTATCCCTACCGTAACACAATGAATTGCGACGCGTAAGTACAACTCCCTTGATGAATCTTCTTTCTGTTTCGTGAATAAAATGGAGAGGAAGAACGACAAATTATGCGTTCACACACGAATATTCCCGAGTGACCTGTTCATGGCGCAGAAGCCGCAGTATCCTGGCTCACACGGGGCGTAGCTCCCGTCTTCGCTCCTCACTTCGTTCGGAGCTTCGCCGTGGCAGGCAGTTGGCTGTTCATTCGAACTCTGTCACAGTATTGACCTCATGTCGGGGCGTAGCTCAGTTGGCTAGAGTGCCTGCTTTGGGAGCAGGAGGTCGCCAGTTCGAGTCTGGCCGCCCCGACCATTGGGAGTAATCACCGTGGGGGCGCGTACTGCTGTGCTTTTACCCATTGCACATATCAACCTATACAAAGAAAAGGCTACCCATCGAGGAGCAGCCTTTGGGTGAGATTTGCTCTCACCCGCGCCGATCACAGCGAGGCGGTGTGAAGGACAGTGGCTGTCCCGCACACCACCACAGCAACCCCGCCCAGGATCACCGACGCTAGCAAAAGCTTCGTGTGCGTATTGGCAGGATCCAACGCACTACGCAAATTGAAGCCGAGCAGGAATGCGTTGACGACGGTGAGGGCTAAGCTCACCCAAATGATCGAATCCATGGAACACCTCCTTTAAAGGAACAGTTGATCGACAATGACAATGATACAATAGTATGGTCTAGAAATTATAGTATTTCATTTAAACAGGTGTACGACTGTACATCATCCATCTTATGGAGCACAATCCTCAACGAATGTTCTGCACCGTCGTCACTTCTTCGCGGTCATCGGGCATCGGCAACGGCCTCACGTATGAATCGCAGGGCAAAGAGGTACTGGGCTCCGCCGTGCGCGTCCCCCTCCGCAACAAGATGGTGGAAGGGATCATTGTGGAGGTGAAGAAAGAACAGGAACAGAAGGAATACGATATGCGGAAGATAGAGGAGATTTTGGACGTAAATCCACTCCTCACGGAAGCGCAGATCAAGACGGCGCAGTGGATGGCGCAGTACTACATCACAACACTCCGGCAAGCGCTGAGCGTGTGGATCCCTCCTCCCCCCTGGTCTCGCGTGCTCCCCAAGGAACTCATCGGGTATAAGCCCGGTTCCGTCCCCTTGGATGTGCTCCGTGGCAAGCGTCAAATGGTCATCGCCGAATATGTGATGGGGAAGGACTGGGTGTCCCAGGAAGAGCTGCGACGTGCAGTGGGAGCCGCCCCCGAGATGCTCCGTCAACTAAAGAAGAAAGGCGTGATCATCGAGGAACGCAGGAGGGAAGCGCCAGCCGAGCCACATCCCGCTCCCATCAACGAGATGCCTTCCCTCACGCCGGCGCAGGAAGCCGCCGTGGAATTCATACAGAAGGATGACCGCCCCGCACTCCTCTTCGGCGTCACGGGCAGCGGGAAGACGGAGATTTACGCGCAGTTGATAGCACAAGCGATTCGCGACGGAAAACAGGCCATTCTCTTGGTGCCGGAAATCCTCCTCACGGAGCACTCCATCGCTCGGTTCGAACGCCTGCTCAAGCGGGAAGCGATTTCCGTCATCCACAGCAAGCTGACACAGAAAGCGCGCAGGGATGAGTGGAAACGCATACGGAGCGGCGCCGTTTCTTTGGTCATCGGTTCGCGGAGCGCGCTCTTCGCCCCCGTGCGGAAGCCGGGGTGCATCATCCTGGATGAGGAGCATGAATGGACATACAAGAACGAGCAGACGCCGCGTTACCACGCGCGTGATACGGCGGAAGTCTTGGCAAGGAACAACGGTGCGAAGCTTGTACTGGGTTCCGCGACACCCTCGTTGGAATCCTGGGCAAGGGCGAAGAACGGCGCGTACAACCTCGTGCGACTTCCACTGCGGTTCCAGGACCAACCCATGCCCACGGTGCGTGTTGTCGATTTGGCGGACGTGAAGTTCGGAAAGCTGTATCCCTTCACTCCCCCTCTCATCGAAGCCATCGGCGAAAGGCTCAAGCGCGGCGAGCAGAGCGTCCTCTTCCTCAACAGGCGCGGCATCGCCAGTGCACTGCTCTGCCTCAAATGCAGACGGCGCGTGGTGTGCGCGGAATCACAGCTCCCCTTCACCGTCCACAACACGTCGCACGGAAGGCCGTACCTCATGGACCACTCCACGGGCATCATTGCGGAAGTGCCGGCCGTATGCCCGCACTGCGCGAGCACGGAACTCAAGGCCGTAGGTGCGGGGACACAGAGGATAGAAGCAATCCTGCAGTCACTGTTCCCTCAGGCGCGTCTCATCCGTGCCGACAGGGATACCATGCAGGACCCCGTGGAAATGCGCGCCATACTGAGCGCGATGCGCGAAAGAAAGGCGGATATCCTTCTGGGAACGCAAGCAGTGGTCAAGGGGCTCGACCTGCCGGGCGTGACGCTTGCGGCTGTCCTGCTGGCCGATCTCGGGCTTTCGCTGCCGCACTTCCGCGCCGGCGAACGCGTATTCCAACTCCTCACGCAGCTCACGGGAAGGAGCGGAAGGGCGCTTCCCGGCGAAGTGATCATCCAAACGTTCCGTCCCGATTCACCCGAAGTGCTTGCTGCATCAAAGCACGAGACGGAGAAGTACCTCAATGACGAGCTCAAGCTGCGTATCTACGGTGAATATCCCCCCGCGGCGGACATGATCCGTTTTCTCGTGAGAACGAACGGTGCGGAACGACGCGCAAAGAGGCTCTTCGCGGAGGTGCAGAAAGCGATCGCCGAGGAGCGCTGTGAGGCGAAAGTGTACGTTTCACCCACGTTCTTCGGCGGTAACAGGGAATGGCATGTCCTCGTACGCGGCTCCTCCCTGCGACCTCTCCTGCGCCATGTGGACCTCACGGACGTGTCTGTTGACGTGGATCCGATGGAGACGCTGTAGAGCCGGACACAGCGAGTGCGCAAACAACCGCTTCACGGATGGACCGCAGCATTTCTTCCTGTTCATCCAATGGGGGGGCATCCCTTCCCAGTCTATGGATACAATCTTCCGAAAAGAAATAACAACGATCGAATAGTATCTTCCCGCCGCCGATGATGGCATTGCTGAGCGCTTCCACCGCCGGTGCGTCCACGGGATGACGCAAGGCCAAGCCGAGGTGACACCTCACTGCTTCGATGAGTTGTCCATGACGGGTGGTGTTCTGCGCCAGGAGGGTGCAGAGCTCTTCATGTGCTCGAAATGTCAGGAACTTCAGCAGCACACCTCTCTCATAATCGGCCCGTATGTCTTCCCGGGGATCGAAGAATTCGATTCTCATTCCGGCAGTATCCCCAGCCGTTACCGTATTGTAAAGAGGGCTATACCCGCTGCCACTGCAACATTCAGCGATTCCTTCTTCCCCAGCATCGGTATCTTCGTCACTTGGTCGCACAGCGTAAGGATCTCCGGCGGTACACCCGTGAGTTCATGCCCCACGATAAGGCACACGTTCTGCGGCGCTTTCAACTCCCCCAGGTCAACGGCATCCGGGGTAATCTCCAACGCGAGGAGATGCCACCCTTCCGCTTGCAAGCCTTTGAGGATAGGAATGGGGTCTTTCGCGGATTCCCACGGAACGAACTCCTCCGCACCCAAGGCGGTCTTCGTGATTTCCTTCCGCGGAGGCGTTCCCGTGTAACCGGTAAGGTAGATCTTTTCCACGCCGAAAGCATCGCACGTGCGGAAGAAGGAACCGACGTTCCAGAGGGAACGGACGTTGTACGCCAGCAGTCTGATGCGACGGCCCATGTTCAAGCGAGGAGCATCAGCTCGCCGGCGTGCGGATTGCAGAACACTTCAAGGAGCTTCCGTGACGTGAGATCGTGCTCTCCCACGCCCTCGAGTCCGTAACAGACGCCGCTCATGCCGTTCTTGCCAAGGCCGCCTGCGCCCGTATCCGGCCTGTCGCGACGTAAGAGAAGCGAACCTGTCAGCACGTGACTCCTGACGTCATCGGTGAGCCGTTCTTCCCCCTTCGCCGCGTTGTTCCACCTGTAGAGGACGCCGCCCCGGCGTACGAACGCACGTTCCTTGTTCGGATTGTAGACGGAGAGGTCGGAGAGGATGTCCTGCGGTTTTACATCATGGCCGCGGAAGTACTTCCACTGTTTGAGACGCAGGTGCGGAGCGAACTTCTTCGCCGTCTGCTCCACCGTCCTCTCTTCGTTGTTCACAATGACGGTATCAATGAAGATTTCCACGCCGCCGGGTACCTGCGTTAGAAGTTCCATCTTTGCGTCTGCAGACGAAGCGTGATGCACGCGGCTCAGGGGACCCCTTTTCGCCTCGATCCACATGCGCATGGAATCGAAGTATGGCTTGCCGTTGGGCGTCCTCTCCGGATGCGGCATAAGCGCGATGACGTTGCCAGCAGGGTTGCATATGCCCGCCGCGCCGAACTGTGATCCGTTGGGAGTGATGGCGACTTCTTCCGAAGAATGGCCTTGCGCGTCGCAGTAGGAAAACGCCAACTGGTTGTTCTTCTTCAGTTCCGCCATCACGTCTTTGTCCGCGGTGACGAAGCGCCCTTCAGCGTGCGCGATAGGGAGGTGCATGGCGCCTCCCCAACCGCTCGTCGCGCAGCGGTCCTTTGCGCAGGTCGGCGTCATCCACACCCATTCGCTCAAGAATCCGGGTGACGTGAATCCCCCATCCGCCTTGACGGCGTTGCGTGCAAGGCTCATGCGCAGACCGTTGTCCAAGGGCACCATGCCGCTCTCCACGAGCACTTGCGCACCGTTGCAGTTGCCGATCACCACTTTGCCCTCTTCCGCCTCCCGACCGATGAAGTCCATGAGCGGGTCCCGCGCCGCCACCATGCCGGAACGGCCGCGGTCCTCGTAGGAAAAGCCTCCCACAAGGAAGTACCCGTCCGCATCCCTTAGCTTCGCGCGGTCATCGTTCCAACGGAAGTACAGCGGCTCCATGTCGCTCTGCGCAATGGCGCGCAGTGATTCGTATTCGCAGTTATTGCCAGGAAAGGAAACGACGGCGATGCGTGGCTTCTTCATGGTGGCATTATAACATAGGAGTATTTGAACGGTTGTTTATCCCATTTTCAAGAAGAGCCCGAGGATTCCGAAGATTCCGAGGAATGTCAGGAATAGGCACCAGTCTTCCAGATGCAGACGCTCCTCGGAATCTTCGGCAACCTCCTGTCATATCTTCATAAGCTCATCCTCCTTCTTCTTCGCCGCATCCGCGATCTTTGCATTGGCATCGTCAACGGCGTGCTGGAGAGCTTCGAGCTGTGTTTCCTTCACATCCTCATCCTTCTCCGTCTTGAGGAGGTCGTGGACCGCCTGCCGGTGCTTCCGAAGAACGATACGCGCATCTTCCGCAAGCGTGTTGACGATCTTCTTCAAGTTGGTGCGTCGCTCCTCCGTCATGGGGGGGAGGGTGAGGCGGATGACCACGCCGTCGTTGACGGGTGAGGAGCCAGTATCCACCTGCCGCAGCGCCTTCTCCACGCTCGCGAGGACCGAACGGTCCCACGGCTGTATCATGATGGTGCGCGCATCCTGGACGGTGATTCCGGCCACCGACTTGAGAGGCTGTTTGACACCGTATGCATCCACTTCCACGTGTTCCACAAGGGCGGCGTTCGCGCGTCCGGTCTGCAACTTGGAAAACTCCATCTTGAGGTGCTGCAAAACCTTGTCCGCTTCGGCATGGAAAGATGCTATGCGTTGATCAGCCATGGAAGATGGGGGAAGGAAGGAGAATCACGCGTGGACGATGGTGCCGATCTTCTCACCCTTGGCGGCCTTGAGCAAGGAACCCCTCTTGAGGAAGTTGAAGACGACGATGGGCAGCTTCTGCTCCTGGCACAGGCTGAAGGCAGCCTGGTCCATCACGCCCAAGCGCTTCTCGATCACTTCCCGGTACGACACCTCCTCAAACAATTTGGCCTTGGGGTTCTTGCGCGGGTCATCGTCGTACACGCCGTCCACGTTCGTCGCCTTGAGGAGGACGTCGCAGGTGAGTTCGGAGGCGCGCAGCGCGGCTGCGGAATCTGTTGTGAAGTAGGGGTTGCCTGTTCCCCCCGCGCAGATAACGATCCTCCCCTTCTCCAGGTGTCTCAGGGCGCGTCGGCGGATGAAAGGTTCCGCCATTTGTGGAACGTCTATGGCGGAGAGGACGCGTGTTTCCGCACCGAGGGCCTCGAGAGCGGCTTGAAGCGCGACGCTGTTCATGATGGTCGCCAGCATGCCCATGGCGTCGCTCGCCGTCCGTTCAATCGCCGTTTCCTTGGTGTCCCGGAACCGCCAGATGTTCCCCCCTCCTACGACGATCACGGTCTGCACCTTCAATGTCGCCACTGCAACGATCTGAGCGGCTATGTCGTCGAGAGTGGGTTTGTGGATACCGAAATCACGTTCGCCGGAGAAGACTTCCCCGGAGAGCTTGAGCATGATGCGCTTGTAGGTCATCCCCCACAGGATAGAGATTCCACGGACGTACGCCAAGGGGTGTTCGTGGCTTCCGAAACCTCCCGCCTACGCGGGATAGCGCCGGTTCCCGTCCCCATGATCATCGTCCCCGGGGGGACCTTTCTCCTGCGGCCCCGGGCTCTTTGCGGCCCGTACGGCGGAAGAAACGGACTCCACAGTCTGTTTCCATGCGTCTCGAACGGTCATCTCACCGCGCGATAGAGGACCGACGATGGGGACGTCTCTCCATTGTCCCTGTGCGGCGTGCAGGAAGCCCAGGACCATGCCCGCGAAGAGGATGAGTTCTATGACCGGACCGATGACGGGGACGAACCATGCGGCCACTGCAAGGCCGAAGAGGATCATCGCTTGTTTGCTATGGTAACGGATGAAGGCCGAATCCTTCGCTTTGAGGAGGTAGACGACCACGGACATGATGTAGATGTAACTGAAGGCGGCGAGGTCCTTGTTCATCTCCACATCCTGCGCAACGCGGGGAATGTGCAGTGTTTCGGGGGTATAGCCGTCTTCCTCCTCCATGGGGCGTCGTTCAGTCATGGACATACCATAGCAAATAGATGTGTCCGTGCAGAGGATTGTCCGGAAATACGGATGTAAGTATGAGGTGTACGGTTGCCTCGAAATGATGGTACCCCGGACAGGAATCGAACCTGTGACCCGCAGCTTAGAAGGCTGCTGCTCTATCCAACTGAGCTACCGGGGCATTGCCACTATTTTACCACGGATGCCCGAGATGATCCCATCCAATGCAAAAAGGGCAAGGCCGCCCTTGCCCTTCTGCGTTGATGGGGAAAGAAATCACTTCGTCACTACGACCGATCCCGTCATGGTCGGATGGAAGGCGCAGTGGTACGCATATGATCCCGTAGCGGTAAAGGTGTAGGAGTACGTTTCACCTTTCGTCATCACGCCGCTCAGAGGCCCTTGCTGTCCCTGGTTTCGCGTGACGGTATGCGGGACATTGGATTCCTCATTATTTTTCCATGTCACCTGGGTACCGATCTTCACCGTCAAGCGCGCAGGCGTGTACGCGTGGTTCCTGAGCGACACGTTCATCACTTGCATGCCGGTCCCGGTGCTCACGCTGCTGCTCGAAGAACTGCTTGAAGAACTGCTGGAAGACGAGCTGCTCGAAAGGGAACTGCTCGAGGAGCTCGAAGACTGTGAGGAACTGACGCTGCTGGCGGAGGAGCTCATCATACTGCTGCTGGAACCGGATGAAGGCCACTGCCGGTCACGCCAAGCTTCATGATCTTCCTGGTACACTTCCCAAAAGCACCAACGGTACAATCGGAGTCGTCCCAACCCAGACCTACTTCCGCGGTCCTGGAAGCGCGTATTCGACTCGTTCATGCGTATGCAGGTGTCTATGCGGGTACCGAACGTCGGCGGCTGGGCGGCCATTACTCCTCCGACAGCCATCAGACCTGCAATGGCACCGAGGAGAATCGTCATGCTCTTCTTCATAGTGAAAGGAGAAAGGAATGAATAAGCCTCCCTTGTAGACGTTCTGGTACAATGGTTCTTACTCGACAGCGGAAAGAGCCCGTATGGCCGTACGTCTCCCATGATGCTTCCCCTTTCCACACCTGTTATGCCAACACGTTCGACAGCAATGGCAATACCGTTTATGCTCTTCCTCGCCCTCGCCGGCGCCCTGTGGTGGGAGATGCCGTCCAAATCTCCCGTCTACGCGCAGACGAGCAACCTCCAGATCTGTTCTCAGAATGCGGTGATCGAACGCACAAACGGCTTCGTGGGTGCGTACAACAGGTACCATGAGGAGATGCAGCAAGCGTTCTTTAACCGACGCGATGCGGAAGTGCAGGCATGGAACAACCCGGACATCAAACAGCGCAACAAAGACCTAAAACGCGCCGCTTCCGATTTTACGCATGCGTACAACGGTATATCGTCACGTCTCAGTTCCACGAAGAGAGACGTATGGAACACCTACTATCGTGCAATGAATGACTGCAAATATGCCAATCGCTCGTCAAGGAGCAGCAGATGGTATTCCTCCAGCCGTTCATCCGTTACATCCTCTTCCTCCTCACGTGTGGGATGCTTCTGCACGCTCCAGTACGATCCCGTTTGCGGCTCGGACATAAAGACGTATGGAAACTTCTGCCAAGCGCACTGTGCCGGAGTCACCATTTTGCATGAAGGGAAGTGCGGCGAGCAGGGATACTAAATGCCACCGAGGACGCCGTAAGGCGTGGTTGTTGCCCTCCACGGTCAATGCAGGGAATCCGTGTGCATGGACGGCGACGCTGCACTATACTGCTCGCCGCTTCCGTCCCACGCCCATGAATCTCAGACACAGCATTTTCACGTGGCGATACGCCGTACTCGCAACCTTTCTGCTCCTCATCCGCGCGGCGGCTGCCGGCGCGCAAGCATTCAGTGACGTGCCGAAGAACGATGTCATCTACGATGCCGTCGTCTATTTGAAAGACCGTGGGATCATCAACGGCTTCCCCGACGGCACGTACCGTTCCGATGCAAAGGTGACGCGTGCGGAAGCCTTGAAAATGATTGTCACTGCAAAGGGCATCACGCCTGATGACGTGAAGAAGTACACGTCCACGCCGTTCACGGATGTTCCCAAAGGAACATGGTTCCTCCCCTACGTGGAATGGGGGCGGAAGGATCTTTCGATCATTGACGGGCCGCCCAAAGCGCAGGAGTTCCATCCCAACCGTACGGTGCAGAAAGTGGAATTCCTCAAGATGCTGTTCCTTGCGCAGGGCATGGATGCGGCTGCGAACGCGGATGTGAAGCTCCCTCTTTCCATCGACGTATCGGACGTGAACGCGTGGTACTACCCGCACATGCGGCTTGCGCTCTCCTCCTCGACGACCGCTCCCGGCAAGAACGGTTACCTCTCCCCGGACCGTGCTCTGACGCGCGGTGACGTCGCCTTGCTCCTCCACCGCTTGCTCCTCTATAAGGAAGGACGACGGACGCAGGATTTGCTCTCACAGATAGAAACGGAGGCGATCACGATTGTGAGCGCCTTGAACGCCAAGAACATCCGGACCGCCGAATACGCTTCCGTCCGCGCGCTCCTCTACGCCCGCGGCGCCAAGGCCGTCGTTCCGGACGAGCCCATCGTCGGCGCGGCGCTGAAGGTTACGGAAGGTTTCCGTGCGCTCGTCCGCGGTTACGGCGCGCAGTCGGAGAAGAAATATGACGATGCGCTGAAGTTGTACCAGGACGCATGGAACATCGGGAAGACGGCGATGGCTCTCAGTTCATCCGCGAAAACATACGCAACGGGCATACAGAAAAGCGCTCAACAGCTGGCGAACGACGTGCGCGCCCTCAAGAAGTAACCATTGCAAATACTCGCCGGAAATGCCATAATAGTAAGAGCTGAGACTTCATTCCTTCCGCATGCGGTTCACAAAAATCATCTGCACCCTCGGCCCCGCCACCAGCACGAAGGAGGACGTGCGAAAGCTCGTGAGTGCGGGCATGAATATTGCGCGCATCAACCTCTCCCACGGAACGCTGGAACAGCATTTGAAGACGATCAAACTGCTGAAGGAGATCAACGGGGAATTGAAGAGGAAAGAGGGAACCCGCTGCATCGGCATTCTCCTGGATACGAAAGGCGCGGAGATCCGTACGGGGGACGTGAAGGAGAAGGTGGCGGTTGAGAAAGGTGAGGAAGTGGTGTTTTCCCCCAAGCCGCTCCCCAAGGAGAAGCGGACGGTTGTCATCGTCAATCACGAACGCTTCGACAAGGACGTCGCTGAAGCGGAATGCATTCTCATCGACAACGGCTTGATACGCTTCGACATCCTGGAGGCCAGGCCCGACGGATCAGTACTTGCGCGGTCGCAGGAGGACGGGGCCATCGGCTCACGCCGGCACGTCAACCTGCCCGGCGCCAACCTCAGCATGCCGTCCGTGACGCACAAGGACTGGGAGGACATCGCCTTCGCGGCCAAGGAAGACGTGGACTTCCTCGCACTCTCGTTCATACGCGAAGCGAAGGAAATCCATGAAGTGCGGGGTTTCCTGGAAGCGCACGGCGCGCGGATCGGACTCATTTCCAAGATCGAGACGCGCCAGGCCATCAAGAACATCAAGGAGATCGTCGAAGCCTCCGACGGCATCATGGTGGCTCGCGGCGACCTTGGCGTGGAAGTCCCCTTCGAATCCGTGCCGGCCATACAAGACGACATCGTGGAGGAGGCGCGCCTCGCCGGTAAACCGGTGATCGTGGCCACGCACATGCTGGAGAGCATGATCGACCAGCCCATGCCGACGCGCGCCGAAGTGACGGATATCGCACACGCCGCCACCACGCGCACGGACGCCACCATGCTCTCGGGAGAGACGGCGAGCGGCGAGTTCCCCTACGCATCGGTGGAGGCCATGGACCGGGTTCTCCAAGCCACGGAAGAGCACATCCTGCTCCCCGCCCCCATGCTGGAAGCCACCTCCCATACGGAACGCGAAGCCCGGGCGCACGCGGCCGTGACGCTCGCCGTCACCACACGCGCCACCGCGCTCTTCGTGATGACGAAAAGCGGGAAGACGGCGGTGGACCTCGCCAGGTTCCGTCCCAACATTCCCATCATTGCCTTTACGGACAGCGAAGCGACGCAACGAAAGCTGCAACTCTCGTACGGCGTGAACCCCGTCTTTATCCCCTTCAGCACGGACCCCGAACGGACGGTGAAGGCCGCCATGGATGAGGCGAAGCACTTGGGCATGCTGGAGAAAGGCAACCACGTCGTGTTGGTTTCGGATACCAAGGCGGGTGATTCCTCCATCAATACCATCCAGATGCGTTCCATCTCTTGAACAGGTCTCACTCCGGCAATGACGTGAGAGGCTTCTCCACCGTAATGTAGCGCGGCTTCGTAGCGACGGACATGGTGTGGATCTGTTGCTCTTGCTGCAAGTGATTCAGCGATTGCGCTTCCGCTATCTGCATGTTGAGCACTTCCTGTTCCAGGAGGAGCATGCTCCTTTCGCGTTCCAGGCCGCGCAGCTCATAGCCTTTCGTCGCGGTCGCATTCTCGTGGAAGAGGATGAGAAGCGCGAGACCGAGAATGAGCGCCCCGATGGACACCATGAGCAGCACCGTGCTCTGCGAGACCATTCTCCCCAACGAAAGTCTGCGTGGCATATCTTCCTTCTGTGATTTCGATAACAGGGGGAACACGGGAGTACATGGTAGCAGAACGTTCCCGTTCCGTGTACTCGTCACCACCTCATTCATTTCGACGTATCGCCCTGAACTTGGCACTGCGTGCCCGCGGATTGGACTTCTGTTCTTCTGCGGAAGGGACCACCGCCTTCTTCGTGAGCAAGATAAAGGGCGCGGCGGCTGTATCTGCCCCAGTAATGTCATCCTTCTCCGTCGTACAGAGCGCGCGGAAAGCATTTTTGACCATGCGGTCCTCGAGCGAATGGTAACTGATCACTCCCATGCGCCCGCCGGGTGCGAGGAGCGGCGGTGCGGCCTTCAGGAACTCTGCCAGTGCGCCGAGCTCGTCATTGACCGCGATGCGCAATGCTTGGAACGCCTGAGGAAGGATGGAAGGGGCACGGAAGCCGTAGAGCCGCTCGATGAGTGCCCGAAATTCAGCAGTCGTTCGTATCGCTTTGCCATGCCGTACATCGTGGTACAGGACGCTCGCAAGCCGCCCGCTTCCTCTCATTTCCCCAAAGGCCTGGAAGATATGCTTCAATTCTTCCTGTGGCGCCGTTGCAATCAAAGCGGCAGCCGTCTGTCCCTGAGTTCGGTCAAAGCGCAAATCGAGAGGCGCATCCGCACGGAATGTGAATCCCCTGCTTGGGTCATCGAAATGCGGAGAGCTCACTCCCAAGTCGGCGAAGATGACGTCGAGCATCGGCAATCCCATCGACGCGATGCCACGGAAGTTCCCTTGAATACACGTCACATTCCCCGCAACCTGCGCAAGGCGCTTGCCTGCTTCTTCGAGATTCAGTGCATCCGCATCCACGCCGTAGAGGTGTCCCTGTGCCCCTATCCGTCCCAGGAAGGCCTGTGCATGCCCTCCCAGGCCCAATGTGGCGTCCAGGACCTTCTCCCCTTCCTGCGGCGATAGGAAGGTGAAGAGGGGGCTTGTTTCACCCGTGAGGAGGACGGGTATATGGGGCATATGGGGCGGTTCCATCGAATCCAATTATACTGCCTTATACGCACTGTTTACACAGAGATAATGGGTGTTCGAACGAGCACCTTCATACCTTGACTAGAGTGGACATATCAGTAGAGTAGTACGCTTTGTTACGCAAAGCTTGTTTCACTGTAGGCGTGTTCCTGTTCTGCGCACTGCCGGTGCGCGCACAGGCACAGGAACGTCTGTCACTGGGCGAGTGGATGCCCTGGGCGGGCGACCGCTTGATGGTGGATACGAAGACCAATTCAGGGTACCTGGTGCATACGGATGGTTCCTACATCGAGTTTCCCGTCGCTACCGGACAGCGGCGGACCGTACATTACATCGGATTGACGTATTTCGCCGCCACGCCTGAGAGGACTTGGAGCGCAGAGACATTGGAGAACAAAGGGAAGTCCGTCACCTTCGGACCTACGGGTAGGTTCATCCGGCTTTTCCACAAAGATGAGAGGACAAGCTACGGCATCCACGGCCACCGCGACATCGCACAGATGCTGGAGAGCGACAAGAGGTACTACAGCATGGGATGCATTCTTGTCGGCGAAGAAATACTCAACATCATCGAGACGACATACAATGAACTCGGCGGTTTTGAAGTGATCACCGTACACAAGAAGCCGTTGCCGGAATTCTCACGGCAGAAGTCTTCCTGATTTCTCTTCCGGTTTCGATAAAGGGCGCAGCAGATTTACTGCGCCCTAATGCACGTTGCGAAACTGATTAACCACCTTTCGGTGGCTTGAGAAATTCAAACCACAAACACAAGCTGCAAAACACGGTAAGTAAAGCGCTAAATAGCACCAGATTAAGCAGCAAGGCAGCAGTGATGAATCCCCTTAAGGAAGAATCGTTTGTAGGCAGAGTACTGAAGGCACAGAAACAAACGATGGTACCTACTAATCCGCTGGCAACGGATATCACATAACCTGCTACAAGCCAGCTCTTTGATGCTCTTGACATAATATTCCTCCATACCTTGTTTTGAATGAACAACGTGCTGCCGCCGGATCGTTTTATCACTGTGTGTGATCGACCATTGGCTAAATATACAGTAAATCTATAAACCAGCTCTGTCAACCGTACAATCCTGTGTCAACGGGATATGAGAGATTTGTCTTAACGGTCTGATACCCGTGATGGCGGAGAGGGAGGGATTCGAACCCTCGATACGAGTTTTAGCCCGTATACCTCATTAGCAGTGAGGTGCTTTCGGCCACTCAGCCACCTCTCCGCGGCACTGCGGTGAGTATACGAGAAGCCAAAGGCCCTTTCCAGCTATTCTTCCTTCTCCCATTCCCCCGCAGCCCCCCGGTACATGCACCACTCGCACTCCGGATGCGAAGGGGGAAGGGATTCCCTTTCCAGGCACAGACGCGCCTCATGGAGCGCCTCCTTTACCCAGGAATCGTCACCGTCATGGGGGAGGATGACCGTGCTGAATTCCAGCTTGCCGCCGAATGACTCCTTCCCCTTATCCGCGTTCACGTAAAAGAAGAAGGCCGTGTTGCTCATGGGAAGGTCATTGGCGCGCAGGAGCCACTGGTACATTTCCACCTGCCTCTTGTACCCCTCCTTCCACTGCCCATCGAGCGACACGGAGCCTTCCGTGCTTGTGGACTTGTAATCCACCACGTGCACTTCCCCGTCCGAGTTGAGCCAAATGTCGTCCACGGCACCGAAGAAGAGAAAGTGTGAATCCGGATCCTCATATCGCACCCCCCTGCGGTTATCCCTCCATTCCTCGAGGGACGGGTGCTGCATGGGCACGGCCTCAATGCCGAACTTCATCATCAGGGGATGCGCCTCCCCGCGCCGTCGGTAGCTGTCGAATTCCCTTTTGAGCAAGGCATCCACGGCATTGTTGAGGGAGAAGGCGGGCATGGAAGGCTGGGAGATCCCCAGCCGACGATCCAAGTAGAAGCAGCGTGGGCACCGGAGAAACATTTCCAACTTGCTCCGGCTGAGTTTGTAGGACCCCGTTGAGGAAGGGTCGTAGAGGTTCCGCGTGCGTGTACCGTTTGCCATGGGTCTATTGTAGGACCAAAGCCGTGCGCCCGGAACACTTCTCAGCACCTCCGGAAATGCTGTAGAATCCGGCCATGTTCCAAGAAGTGAAAGTGCATGCCAAGAACAGCCTGCATAAAGTGAGCGAGAATCCTTTCTTGAGGGAATTCAAGGAATTTGCCATGCGCGGCAGCGTGATAGATCTCGCCATCGGCATCATGGTGGGCGGAGGGTTTAATAAGCTCATTTCGTCACTGGTGAACGACATCATCATGCCGCCGCTGGGCGTGCTGATCGGAAGAGTGGACTTTGGCGACATGTTCATCGACCTCTCCGGCACGGACCCCGTATCGTTGGCGGCGGCAAGGGAGGCAGGAAGCGCCACCTTAAATTATGGCCTCTTCTTCAACACGCTCCTCGACTTCGTTATCATCGCGTTCGTCACTTTCCTTCTCGTCAAGCAGATCAACCGTTGGAAGAGAAAGGACGAGCTTCCCCCGCCCGCAGGCACCAAGCCGTGTCCGTTCTGCGCCATGGATATTCCCCTCAAGGCCGTCCGCTGCCCGCTGTGCACGAGCTCCTTACAGGGGCAAACCGCATGACAGTGCTGCATACGAAAAACGAGGGAGAGGAACCTCCCCCCCGTTTTCGGTAGCTACTCGACTACATCAGAAAGGAAAACTGAACATGAATCCGCCTCCTTCCTGGACGATACCGGTGGTATTTCCGGAACCGGCATTGATTTCGCTGTTCACCGTGGTGGAGGAGGGGGAGCACACTGTCGCCGACTGATTGGCGCTGTCGCCCCCGTCTTGCGTCACCGCGATGTTATTCACGGAGTTGGCGTTGATGGTGGAATCCACGTTGGAATCCGCCTCATTGCCCGCATCCGCGGACTGAACCCCGGGAGCCGTGAGGCTGCATCCGCCGCTCTGGCAGCTTGCACCGTACGTGAGTACGGGTGCGTCCTGCTGCTGGCTGATGCCCGTCTCATTGCTCGCAACGGAGTTGTTCTCTGAGTTGACGACCGTCGTGGAGGGGGCGTTGATTTCCACGTACTGTGCCTGTGCGCCGTGGTCAACATTCCCGCCGAGCTGGTTCACCTCTATGTTGTTCTGGGAACCGGCGTTGATGGTGGAGTCGATATCGGAGTCCGCGCTGTTGCCCACAGAGGCATCCTGCAGACCGCCGAAGCCGCTGCCATCCTGCTCGATGGCCGTACTGTTTGAGGCACCCGAGTTGTTCTCGGATAAGACGACCGTGGTGGCAGGCGCATTCACTTCGATGTACTGCGCCGCAGCTCCATGGTTCACGTCGCCGCCGACTTGGTTCACCTCGATGTTGTTCTGGGAACCG
>Ga0172379_10002362_pt1 | contig 33626 bp, 31 predicted proteins | sample GrowelOW334metaG_FD_119756 | JGI IMG/M metagenome (GOLD analysis project Ga0172379, IMG submission 119756) | Groundwater microbial communities from an aquifer near a municipal landfill in Southern Ontario, Canada - Groundwater well OW334 metaG | ecosystem: Environmental > Aquatic > Deep... | reverse complement strand
AGAAGAGTCAGAGCAGTTACTTCCCGCCCCTCCAACTGAAGCCTATTTGCGGTCTCGAATAGCTCATCCTGCTCAACAGGGTGCCTGCGCGCCATATTTCCACCTCCACGCCTTTCAATCATCATAGCACATTATTACCAATTATTATTTTTATTACCATTATTATTATCATTATTACCAAATAAATTTGTAAAAAGATTCGAAAGCCAGATAGAATAACCGTTACAGGCTCTACCAAAGTGTTTATGTTGACGACTAGAACTATTAATTGTAGACTCAATGTAATACACAAAAAGAGGACAACGTAATGACGCCACCGCGAGTAACAGCCTCTAAGAAGGATGAGGTCATTCAGTTAAGAGTCGAAAAAAGCTTTCTTGATCAGCTGAATGCAACAGCCGAGAAAAAGCAAATTCCTTTGAGCGGCATGATCAGAGTCTGGCTCGCTGAAAAACTCAAAGAACAAGACAGCCTTGAAAATGCAAAGCGTGACAAATGGCGCTATGAAAGGCTCAGTCAAATTTCGAATAACAGCCAGTTTGAAGATGGGCCATTATTGGTTGTACATGCTTTCCCAGTAGACGCAAAAATCAGACTGGACCTGGAAAAAATTCGTCAATTTCCCTATAGCCTAGCGCCTATGTACGACAGAACACCTATGGAATCGAGGATTATTCAACATGGGCTTGAGGTGAAAAGAGCTTGGGATGATAAAAAGATCCGCGAACAAGGCCTGGCCTACAAGAATGGTTATACCGAAACGGTTATCTCACTTCCGTGCGAAAAGCCGAAATTGTTTGTTGACCATGTTGATTCAGCGATTGTTATTGCCGTTAAAAGCTTGTGCTCCATGCTTCAGAGCAATGGTCTAGCAGTGCCGTATGTAGTCTACATTTACTTGCTCAAAGCAAAAGATTATCAGGCCTGGGAATCAAAAACGATAGCTTCAAGTGCGCCCCCTAGGCTCTTCATCGATGATCTGATTGAATTACCGGAAATCGTATTCAGCGATGCCGAACAATTTGTGACTGAAGCAAACACTGGCGATTTTCTTATTGAGCAAATTGATGAGATATGGCATGCAGCCGGCTTACCATGCTCCAAAAGTTTTGACCATGACCGCAAATGGGTTCGCAAACGAGGATAAATAAGAAGCCCAAGTAAATCAACTTGCGTCCCTGGATTCGCAAATTGAGCTTCTGAAGGTCAATAAAATATAGTCGTAATCAAAAAAGCGAGGCCAGAGCGGTAACTCAGGCCTCGCTTGAACAAAACCAAAAGGAGGTGACCTTCGTGGAAATGTTGTTTCTTGTGATCTTTATGATAACACTAGCCATAGTAGCAATTCGTAGGTAGTGCGTAAGACGAGTAGGGCTGCCATTGCTAGAGAGCCCTACTCGTCTTACGCTTTCAACCAATTACTTAAACATCACTTAGTTCTGTAGTTTGAAGTCCTACTAAGTACAAACTTTTAGAGACTTTTCAAAGCTGCCGACAAAAACAAATGGAGTAGCAAAAGACAGCAACCAACGCAAAAATGACTACGAACTACCATAGTAATAAGCAAAATTTGATCACAGGGGTAGCAATACAGTCAAAAGTTTCCTAACATACGTATGTTTCCCGTATGGGAAACATGTTATATTCAAGAAACAAGGCGTCTTAACCGGGAAAAGCTGCATATGCGTTCAATTGACAAGAGCGAAATTAGAGAGCGCCTAATCCAGTTCGATATTAATTTTGCGCCTCTAAAGTTCAAACAAATACAAATAGAGCCACAGCTGGATCGGGTCGATGCAGTCGCTGATGCCATCATAGAAGCCAGATTTGGTAATCTCCCTCTAAAATTTATGGTCGAAGTGCAGGGATCTTTAACACCAAAGTTGTTATTGGCCTCAGCGGCAAGAATTGCTCGCTCAGCCAAGATATACAAAACTAACCCTCTTCTCTTGGTGCCGTTTTTATCAGAAGAAAATTGTCGAATTCTCCAAGAATTGCAAGTCAGTTGCATTGACCTGTGTGGCAATGGAATATTGATTATTCCAGGAAAGATTTTCATAGAACGTACTGGCTCTGCCAATCTTTTCAAGGAAGAGCGTTCAATCAAGAACGTTTACCGAAATGAAAGCTCAATTGTCGGGCGCACCTTTCTTTTGGTGCCAATCTTTGATTCACTAAAGCAGCTGGAAGAGACTATTCAACTTCTCAATGGGCATTTGCGGAAATCGACCATTTCAAAGGTTGTATCAAGCTTAGAGCGCGATTTGATCGTAACTAAAGATGGTCGGTTAGTTCGATTGATTCAACCGGACAAGCTTCTAGATGCGCTCAAAGATAACTATCGCCCGCCAAAAACAGTCAAAAAAATAAAAGGCAAACTCAAGGAATCGTGGTCTAGTTTTCGGAAAAAAATTGATTTTGAAGTGTACGCCCATGGCTCACAGCTATGTCAGACGGGTCGTTCCTCAGTTAATTTGTATGCCACGATGGCAGAAGATAAGCTCACTTCTTTTTACACGGACATCGACCCTGAATGGCTTCTAGAACTGGGTAAAGCTGATTATATTGAGACAGAACGGTTCCCGGATTTCGAGATCACACAGGTCGAAGAAAGTTTTCCTTTCTTTGATCAGAGAACAATAGAAGGTTTCCAAATGGCCTCTCCCATCCAATGTTATTTAGAGCTGGCGAAAGGGGATAAGCGTCAACAAGAAGTATCTGAGCAAGTCAAAGAATTGATTTTGAGAGAAGTGAAGTAGCCTTGAAAGAAATCCACCATGAGTGATGATGCTCTAAGAACTAGTCTATTAGACCTTCACTTCGAACTCCAGAAGACGCAGGTCCCGCTTATTCTGGGCGGCGGATACGGTCTGTTCCTAAAACAGATGTACCTTGCAGAGATTGACCAAGTCACACTAATTACACCAGAAAAATGGCCACAAGCACGAAGTACTGAAGACCTCGATTTGTTTGTCCAAGCTGAAGTCGTTGGCAATAAAGAGCAAGTAGAAACCATACGAAACACTCTCGACTTACTTGGCTACAAGCCAATTGCAAAACACTTCCAGTTTTCGAAAACTCCTGAAGATCGGAGCAGTGTGAAACTGGATTTTTTAACTGGTCCGATTGCTCCTGAAATGGAAACGTACGTCAAAAAAAATGATTTTAGAGTCAGCTGCAAAGCCGCCTCAGTACAGTTTCATGCATATTTAACGGAAGAGGCATTATCGCTAAACGAGTCTCTACTTGAACTTCCGCTTGTTGGCAAACTTTCGACGGGAGCCGAGTATTCAGCAACTATTCTCATCCCAAATACATTTACTTTTCTGCTAATGAAACTTCATGCGTTTCACGATTTGGTGCATGATCCCAAGAAAGCGCTCGGGAAGCACCATGCGCTTGATGTTTATAGAATTATCGCCATGATGAGTAGTGCAGAATACGATAAAACAGTTGAGTTGCTGGATATTCATAAAGCAGCTAAACCATGTCAACATGCGAGTTTCATCCGGGCGAACTTTTTTAATAAAAAGGATGAGTTGGGAACAATAAGATTGATGGAACATGAATCATTCCATGAAAAAATGGATGTAGATACCTTTAGAGCGACATTAGAAGAGCTTTTTGAATCCATTACACCCGTCAAGGCACTACAAACCGCTAAGAAGAAATCCGGGCCAATTGAAATAGAACCGCTCAATTCCTCAATTCAATCAATATCAGGAACGGATTTACCGGAATGGCTTGCGAAGGTGAGTCAGGCAGATACTATCGACTCTGTTCTATCTACTGTGGAAAACTTTCGACCATTTATTTGGAGCGACGAAGAGCGTGCGCAAATGGCAAAGCTGTATATCAGAAGGATTGATAGAATCAGAAAGCTTGATTAGAGATGTTTGGAAAGCCACTTTAAATTCGTCTGCATAAAGTAAGTCCATCAAATTCATCAACTAAGCCAATTTCAGAACCGCTCTGGAGTACTAATTCAACAACTAAGATGCAAGAGAACTTAACTGGTATCACCATCATAACTAAGTAAATCAATTGCTTTCGGTCCCGTTCGTCTAGCATTTAATTCACGCCGAACTTGCTGAACAAACGGCAGGAGGGTAACAGCGTCTTCCTCAGAAGGAGCAATGCTCAAGAGACTGGTTAAAGAGAAAAGCCTTGACTTGAGCTGCTGAATAGACAGCTCAGTCGGAACCATATGAGTCGATACAGCGACCTGAGAACGCCAAACTATTTCAAACTCACCAGCGGTTTCCAAAACCTGATTTTCTTGGACATGAGCCTCTTTCCGACCTTGAAGAGAAAGTTCAAAGACAACATGACGAGCAGCAACAAGACCAAATGATGGTTCTGCAAAAAAAACAGGAGGACACGGCAAGCCTTCAGAAACTGGAATTGAATCCTCCACAGCGTTATATTCGTCAGGACAGGATGCAAAGAAGCCCTCTGCGAGGTCCTCATAATTCTGGCGCCAAATGTCGGAATGCTTGTAGAGCGTATCGCGACCACAACCGGCGGCCTTCTGGAGTTCTACAGTCGAGAAAGGACGTTTGCGAATTTGCAACGCCGCCAAAGCGTCTTCAATCCGGCGGCGAGCATTAGCTTTGCGCTTCGCATTTTCTCTAATCCAGGAGACCGGAGGAGCGGCCACAAAAGTTTGAACCTCGCCATTTCTTCGACCCGCTGGTATCCAATTAGCCATGCGGGTAATCTGGGCGGTAGCGTCAGCTCGCCCCCTGGCGATGTCTTTGCTAAATCCATTGTGATGGTTAGCTAGAAATTCTTCGATCAATTGCTCGCGAGTGTCAATATCGGCATAACCAAGGGCTGGAAGATCTCGGCTGGGATCGCCGTAGAAAAAATAGTGGCCTAAACAAAAAGCCGCTTCGGCTCGCTGTGAGTGCTCGGTCAGACCCTGTAAATGAAACATGCGGCCTTTGTGCCAGTCTTCCGCATTTATATTAAGTGGAAGGTGACCGAAAACAGAGGCAACAAAAAGACTGTATTCGCTGTCAGCGACAAGCTTTCCTGTGCGACGTATCGGTACAACATTATCCAATCTTACTTGAATCGATGATGATGACGCTGCTGCCTGACTCAATTCCAGCTCTTGAACACGAGATTTCAAGGCGAGGAAATCAGAATAAGAATTAGTGTCACTCTCAACACAATCAATAAAAAACTCAAGCGCTTTGGTGGCACTTAACTCTTCTCTTTCGTATTCGACTTCAAGAGTTTTTTTGTCCAGCCAGGCAAAACCGGCTTGGAGTGGAAGCCGCAAACCCATACCAAGCGATGCATATCCAGGATGAGGGAAAACTTCGAGAGTACCTTTAGATACTTCAAAGTCACTAAGCTTGAGTAGTTTTACCAACTGCTGATAAAGAGCGGAGCTGGAAATTTCTTCATCGAAAAATAGGTATAAATGCCAGCCACCACTAAAGCTAGAACGATACAAGGAAGATCGCTTCAGTCCCGCTGCCGCTAGGGCCTCCAGCATTCGGTCCAACTCTTCCTTATTGTGATATTTGCTGTTCGAATCAATATCGAAAGTGGCATATTTTGTTTTCCGGCCAGCTCTACTACCTAAGTAATATTTTTCGTTTTGAAGAGAAATTGCCTTGAGGATACTGCTGTCATCGAGCTTCCACTTTTCGTTAGCTGATGACCAATTACCGCCAGCAATTGGTTTGTAGATGTATCCATATCGATGGAATAGTTCTAAAAACTGCGCCGTGCAAGTCTCCCACCCGGAAGGGAAGAATTGTTTGCGCGCAAATCTAGTCGGCGCGCTCGAGTTCGAGCGCGCTTGATTCTGTCCGGTAATAGCTGGCCATCCTTAATCGGGACGTGTTGACCTAACCGGATCATTCGACTATTCTGGAGTCATCTTCGGTGAATCGCCAAAAACCCCGGAAACGACAACTGAATATAGAGATCCGTCAAAAGGTTTCAAAGACATCGCCTCTAAAGCGATGTTTTTTTTGGATTGATTTTGCTCTTTCTAGTCGGGGCAGGCCCGAATATATACTTTAAACATCTGGTGGCACATCGATGCTCGAAGCACTAACGGTAGTATCACCACAGAAAACTATAACCGGCAATTTATTCCTCCGCAACACTTGACGATCTCGAAATTGCCACCGGATCACTACCCCCGGACTTCCGGAAATACCGGAGACTGATCGTTCGCACACCCGCTAAATTCCGGCGATTGCAGCCCTGTTTAGCTCCAGATCTTTCCGGTAGTTCCGGAAATTGATAACCGAACAGGCCCCAAATAAATTGCAAGATTTTTGATTTTCACAGAAGTGACTTATTGAGCGCACCTCCATATTCGCCGCAATGCAATTCCAACATTTCCGGAACTTCCGGCGAACAGCTCCCGCAGTTTCCGGAAGTTCCGGAGCTTCCGATAATCAACCGCCGGAGTCGCCGCAAATCGCCGGAGACGGCGAACCTGCCAGAATCCCCGCAAATCACCGGCGGCCGATAATTAAATACAGCGACCGCCGGTGGTATCACCAAAAATCGCTATGCCCCACGGTGTCGCCATCTCCGAATTGCGGAAATTGCGGGGAAGACAGGTGGAAATTGCGGGGACTTACCCTATAATAAAACCGCTAAGCTCAAACGGGCTCGCTATATCGGACGCATATCCAGATGGAGCACCACATGCAAAAACACCCAATGCTTTCCGTCAAAGAAGCTGCTGAAGCTTTGAGAATCGACGAACGCTCAGTACGCGATCGCCTGACGAACGGCACGCTCAAGGGTGAAAAGAAAATGGTGGGGCTGCGCGAGAAGTGGTTCATATATTCTGGCGCCGTCCAGAGCGCTTTGGCGAAGCAGGATGATTTGGGAGACATGGCGTTCGCCATAAACACCCAATCTGCTTACGAACAATCTGCTATTCAGACAGTTGATGCTACGTCGGTAATGGTCCAAGACCGAGAGGATGCCCAAGCGCCATCGTACCGACCCACTGAGCCCCAGGAAGTAGAGGATGCCACCTATGGCGACTTAGACGACATCACACCGCGCTCCGCCCGTGAGCCGCTAAGAGGCGAATGGCGGGCCGAAGGTCAGGTAAACCTCCAATCATTCGCCGACGCCTTTATGAAGCCCGTCCTGGAGAAGGTAGCCGCCCAGGAGAGAGCTATAGTGGAGCAGGCCGCTTTGCTGGAAGCACAGCAAAAAGAAATCGAAGAGCAAAAGATTCAACTTCGCCTTCTTCCTGACCTTCAAAAGCTCGCCCGTGATGAAGCAGAGGCCGCCAAAGCGGCAGAACTTAAACTCCACGAAGCAGCAGCTCTAAAGAAGCAGGCTGAGTTAGTCGTAGCAGCAAAAGTTGAAGCTTTACGACTCAAAGAAGAAGAACTTGCCATGCTCCAAAAGAATGCCGATGAAGAACGGCTAACCTCGCTTAAGCAACACTCAGAGATTAAGGCGTTAAGTGAACAAATCGCTAATGTGGAAGAGGAGAAGAAAAATCTGGAAGCTCGTGCAAGTGAGGCGCTTCAGCTAGGCACTCATTTAAAGCAACTTGAAAGAAAAGTGGAAGAACTGCAACGACCGTGGTGGAAAAAGTTTTTAAACAAAGGAAACTCCCACTCTACGTCCGGATAATAAGTATGACCCCCACATTACAACATCGTCTCCTCAGCCTTCAAACACGCGTCAATATTATGTGCGACGCCAATGATGACTACTCCGTAATTGACCTGGATGAAGAAGCAAAAAGTATTTTTAGTCGCTATGAAACAATACGATTAGAACTGATTTCAATGGACGGAACAATTTTTGGTGAACTTGTTCCTCGTATTCCATTGATGGGCAGCCGCGAAAATACATTTCAGCGCAAGAGCCTCAGTCTAATTCAAGCAGACCTTTTAGAGATTGAGCGTGGCTTGAGCTTGATTGACGAGAATTATTCTGAGAACGACCATCAAAAAGAAACAGTATTCTGGTCCCGTCGGACTAATCCTGTTGCCGCATCGGATTGGTTTAAAGATGCTAGTTCAGCACTTCTTGCTCGAATCGACCGATTGGGAAACGATGGTTGTTTTGTACAAGACTTTTCTTACACCTGTTGTACGTACTGTGAAGCACCTTACGGTTTTTCAGCCGACAAGGTAAATTTAGCTCTGAAAGAATATATTCCAGGCTTAAAATACCCATTTGGCTGGCACTTTACGGAAGATCAGGTTTACGACCTTATTGAATTTTTTTATCAACATGCTGTGAGTATTTCCGCATGGAAGGACTGCGCCGAGGATAGGTGCGCAACTAGATATTCCAAGCTCGTAGGCAGAAAACATTATTCTACAGAGATCAACAAGATTTTTTGTCGATTCGGTGCGCCTTATCGGCTAATACAAGGTGAAGTATCAAGAGTTAATTCTCAGATTGTTGAAACCATTCTAGAAGAGCCAATTATCACAACGGATTTAGAGTTAAACAAGCTATTAGCACGAGCTGTGAAAGCGTTTCGTGACAGAAGTGACAAACGAGTTGAAGCAGCAGAAATTTGCTGCAAAGCTTTTGAACATTTCAAGCATCGATTCGGTGCAAATACAAAAACTAGTACTCAAGCTATTATCGCGGGTTTAGTAGACAGTGACGATCAGGCTGAAAAGCTGAATCTCTACTGGAAAGCGTTGACTGATTTAGGGCATACTGCAAATAGGCATTCAAAGCCCAGTTCGCCAAGTACCAGCGATTCTGAATTTGCAGAGTATCTTTTCCTTCAATACTATACAGCTATTTATTTTGGCTGCAGAAAGCTGGAAAGAAAGGAAGAGGATAAAGACAATTCACTAGAGCAAGAATTGTCGGCCTTTACTGCTGATGAAATACCGTTTTAGAACCAACATCCGACAAAATCAGTTTAAGGGCGGATCGGTAGCTAACAGGAAAATCACGTGTTCATAGAGCCCCCAGTTTTTCAAAGCGAAGAAACTCTCTCGCTTAAGACATGGGAAAACGGTTCAAGCTAACAAAAACCTACCGAAAGGAGCATGGATATGGAAGTTTGTCCTGATTGCAGTACACGCTTACAAAACGAAAGAGACGAATGTCTTACTATAAAGACAAATGACGGTCCCAAAATCCGTTGGCTGCGCACATATTTTTATTTCGGCTGCGGCGCCGTTTGGATAAAGAATGATGATTATCCTAAAGGCATCAAGGATATTTCCTGCACCAAAACAACAGGTAAGACATAAGAATGAAGCCAATTTGCTAGCAAGTTATCAATGGTGAATAGTTCCATAGTTCAGGATTGAATAGTACAAGTCCGTCAAAGCAACACATTACCGAAAATGACTGTTTTCGGTAATGTATATAATAAGCGAAGTGACTAGGATGGAGTTTGAGGCATGGCAAAAAAGATCGCCCCGCCATCATTTTCGGTAAAGTTAAAGAAGAAGGACAAAAAGAGACCAGGACCACCTGCCAAACTACCAAATCTTGAAAAGCGATCGCGCGAATATTTGACCGTCTCAGAGGTCAACAAGCTAATCAAAACCGCCAAAAGCCTTGGCAGACATGGCGAGCGAGACAGTCTGACAATTCTAGTTTTGTACCGTCACGCCTTGAGAGTGGGTGAGCTAGTGGATCTTCACTGGGATCAGATAGACCTTAATCGCGGTCGCATGCACGTAAATCGGCTCAAAAACGGCGATCCCTCAGTTCATTACTTAGAGGGCGATGAAATTCGAGCACTGAGGAAGCTGCGGCGGGAATATCCTGCCACCGATTTTGTCTTCGAATCAGAGCGCCAGGGACCTCTTACTACCAATGCAGTCCACAAGATGGTCGCTCGTGCCGGCGTCGAGGCAGAATTGGAATTGTCGGTCCATCCGCATATGCTTAGGCACGGCAAAGGCTACCAACTCGCCTCAGAGGGCGTCGATACGAGGGCTATACAAGCCTACATGGGGCACAAAAATATTCAACACACAGTGTTATACACCCAGCTAAATTCAAAGCGTTTCAAGGGCTTTGGAAAAGATGGCAGCCTTTTGTCAAAAACCTAAATGAAAATTTTTAGCTTGGAAATTCTCAGGTTTTGTCAGAAATTGGGTTCACTCAGAGCAGATTTCGTACTTCGACTTAAAGAGTGTGGTATTCGAACTTTCAGATTAACTGGATCTTGAGCGTGGGAGATTTACAATAAAGGGTTTCCAGTTATAGCTAGTCAGTGTGCGGTGCTGTTCCTTGTTTTTACGTGCTCCAATTTACCGTTAGTGCACGGAGAACAGCTCACTACCCAATATACGAAAGCGTGCGGGCACCACAAGTCAACGAAGCATCGTACCCCAGCCTTTGTCCGCACAGCGTGATATTGGAACGCATAAGGGAAGTCATATTTATCGGGTTGAATACCCAATCCTAAAGCGCTCTGATGCGGCGCAATACACTTGCAGGTCCGTTGAAAGTTCGCAAAGTATAAAAGAATGAAATGCTTAGTAGATCAATCTTGCTCGGCCTATCAACCTTCAGTTGTTGCGGATTGCGATCCCAAATTTATGTTGGTAGGTCCTGATCAAATGATCGCAGTCTTCTACAGATATTCCCGAGCCAATTAAAAAGATCAACCCTGATACTTGAAGTGCACTAAATCGTTTGCAATCGGGCCACGTCCGTCGCCGTGTGTAAAGCCATTAGCGATCAAATAAGGTTTGGCCTGGCGCCAGTTTTGAATATCTAAGGCATTCCCTGATTCATGATTCGATGTACCGGGTCTTGCCACCGGTGAAACACCATTTAGGCGCGCATAAAGTCTTGCTTGTTCTTGATAGGTTCTTCCGGCCGAGTTGACTTGTAGGTCGATGCCGTCAGCTTTGGCCTGCTCTTGTGCTCTCTTGAATGCAATACCAGCATCTTTATCTAACCAGCGATCTGCCCCGATGCCAATTTTTCCGTCTTTATCCCAGGTGATAGTATCTCTCTGCGGATTAGCTTTATCTTTTGCTTCGGCCAAGTCATAGAGTTTCTTACCAGCGGTCGCCAGCTCTTTCGCCTGAGGTGTACTGAAATCTTGTTCTGTCACATCGGATGGCGATTTGCCCAGGGCCATTCCTGCAGCCACTTTACCAGGGTCTGATCCCAACTTTTCCGTAAAACCTTCAGTTAACTTTGATGCAATCGACTCTTGAGCATCTTTGGGCAACACCTCGTTGATTTTTTCTTTGCTAGGACTTTCTCCATTTTTCATGCTAGCCGCTAAGTTCTTTAACTTGCCAACGAAATCGGGATTCTTCAGCTTGCTTGCGAAATCTTTAGAGAGTTTGCCCTCTTTGACTAGTTTCTCTATCAGAGCTGGGTCTGGAGGCTCTCCCAGTGAGGCCAAAAAATAGTCGAGCTGTGAACCGGAGAAGCCGTAACGACCAACGCGTATTTGGCCATCCGAATGTTTTCGAATGGTCTCATATGGAGATGATTTGTCTGCGTTGAAAAGGCCGGCTGCGGCATCTTTTATGTGTGCCGTCTGACTCGATTCGCCGCTTTCACGCGGCACCTGTCTTGGTGGGAAGTAATCGGAAGCTGCACTAGCAGGCATTTCGCCGCTATTTCCGCTGAGACGATTCATGTTTCTCACTTGCCTTGCAGTTGGCTCTGGCAAAATCGATTCAGGCGAGGTAGGCTCAAGATTTGCTTTTTTCGCTGCTTCTGGCGATACCAAGCCAGTGCGATCGTCGAGATTGATAGTTTTGGCTTGACTTTCACTGCGGATTCGATCAGCTAAGTATGCGGTCAGTTTGTTTACTGCGTCTTCTTGGGAAGGGCTTGGATTTAGCTGCCCATCTCCTTTCTCCACGGCAATAGTAACATTGCCATTTTTAATTAGTTCAGGATTAGCGTGCATCTCGATGGTGCCATCTTGCTTTATTAGGAAATCAGGATGTTTGCCCATCTCATGTTCAGCCGTTGTTTTAAATTCGACGGCGATGCGAGGTGGGTCGAATTTTTCTGCACTGCTGACCGCATCGTTATGCTCGGGCGTCTTGTCAACAACTTTTCCGAACCGGGTGAGTTCAGCAAGTGACTTGCTTGAGTCAAGGAGCATACCGGACTGGCTGTTATCTGTTAATAATATCGGAGAAATGTCTGCGCTTGTTTTACCTGGTCGAGAAATTTCTAAGTTGATCGCAGCTCCTACTGGACTGGCTAAATAACGACTGGCCTCAGTCGAAATCTTTTGCTTTGTCTCTAGTTGGGTGTTTGAAGTTGAGTCAAGGTTAGTCGAAAGTTTGTCGGAAGCTTCCCTGTTCATGATGTGGTTCTCTGGTAAGCAATAGACGGCCATAGTCCAGCTAGTTTAAAATGCTAGTAAAACACAAATTCATTGCCTGCTTAATGGTGAAATTACGCATGAGTGGTGCTAACTTTTTACGCGCCACCAATCTTTGGTTGCCGCTATCGCGCTTGCCACCAAAGATTGGTTGTTTGATAGGTGCTTTTAGAGATTCTTTTTGCTTCTGGATTCTTCGTGCCAGAGTTAGTTAGGCACTAGGTTTGCTTACTCTGAATGAAGCTAGATATGAAGCTAGTTCAGGAGAACCCATAGCAATCGCCTGCTGATATGTAAGCGCGCCGTTTTGTAACATGCCAGATAGCGCTGATCTGTCTAGACCAATTGGAGTTGCAGGTTTTTCCAAACTTGCGGATGCATTTTGAGCAACTTGGCCGTGAGCGTGACCGTCACTGATCGGCAGTATTTGGTTTAACTTGTCTAGACTTCCTGCTACGTTCTGATCGTTTACACCGTGATTATGGCCATCGCTGCTTCCCGATACCGCGAAATTCTGAAGACTACCAGAATGATTGTGACCGTCGCCTGTGGTGTGGCCTGCTCCACTACCATATACTTCATCACGCATGAGCGTTCCTGCTTTGCTGGCTGCGGATTCGAATTGATTAACTGTTGATTTGTCACTTAATTTAGTGTTGTCGTTTTGTTCGTGAGACATTATTGAATTCCTTGGAATAATTTTGAGAGTGTTAAACATCTAGAGCATTTAGAATTGGACAGTGCTTCACTGGGTGTTTACCGGCACATTGAGCAACCAGCTCGCTGAGGGAAGAGCGCATCGTATTTAGCGTATTGATACGATTATCGATGTCCCTCAGCAGGGCTAGACTAATTGCTTTTACGTCATCATCATCTGCTGTCGGACTATTGTACAAATAGAGAAGTTGTTTGATATCCTTTAGCGTAAAACCAAGTTCCTGTGCCTTTTTTATAAATTTGACTACTCGGATTGTCTCCTGTGAAAAAAGCCTGTAATTTGCGCTAGTCCTCTCTGGCGCTTCTAGTAAACCGAATTTCTCGTAATATCGTAGGGTCTCAACGCTTGTTCCAGTCTTTGTAGCGATTTGACCTATCGTAAATCCTGATCCAGTTCCCTCCTCTCCTTTGCTGGCTCGCATAACTCAACATCTCCCGATGTCAAGGAGATAATAAACCCTGTTCCGTACTTGAGGGTCAAGCGTTTTTTTAAGAACGTGTGTGTGTGTGTCAAGGATGGCTATAGCATTAGGTTTCACAGCAATGTCCAGCAGTGCAATTGCAGCGATTAGAGACCTAACGAATTTTTTTGTCTCGGGCTTTGTTGAAATGGTTCTAGTATCTATGAATGCAATTTCTGAAAGCATTATTGGATTTCCTTTAATTGAATAAGGCGGCATCACGGGCTGAGGCTACAAGCCAGTTGATCATGCCTGGCGTTGCTAAGCCGCCAGTGACACCACATGCTCCATATAAGACTTTTTTCTTGGCGTCATTGGTGCCTGCGGCGAGGTGCATAAAGCCCCAGATCATCGTCGGACCGCCCCAGGCGATGCCCAAAATTTCCATGCCGTTGGCAATAATGTTTAATAGCGCTTCTAGATTTGCTAGATTATTGACACGTACAGTGCCAGCGGTATTCACGCCTTGTACTACAGTGGCCTCGGCTCCTTGAGGCGCTATGGTACCGTGGGTTGCACCTTGCAATATGGGAGAGTTGCCCCTTCCAAGCTGCTGAGTCTGTGATCCGGTAGTGTGGTTTTGACGACTCTGTAAGCCAGTCGCCCCTAACGAATTTTGCGCTGTCTGATTGCCTGAGCCAAACGCATCTTGAGCGCTGGCTGGCATCCAATTCAGGAAAGAACCGCACAGGGTAACAGTTATAGCGAGTTTAGTAAAATGCCTTTTTAAATTCATAAATAATTTCCTCAGAAAATGAATAAAGACGCAGTGGCGAAGCCGTCCACTAGCTCTAGTGAAATCTAACTTGAAATTGAAATCGGCTCGTCTGCTCGCATCTGTGCAGTACAACATTTGCCGATATGCAAATTTTAAAGTTTATAGACCGAACCTAGCTTGCGGCTTCTCAAAAGAATGCAGAGTGGGCTTTACACTCAATCAAATTAGGATCGACTGGATAATAAATCTTGCAGCATCATGCCGACTGAAGTCGGATGATCTGTCACCAGCTAGTGTTAAAAGTTAGCTAGTGTTGCTCACGGGAGATGAACTATCAAACAGTATCATCAAAAGGCGCGCTTGTCAATCGGAATGCAAGCTCTGTGCTGCTTACAAGGTTTGGTTTTCATTTTCATTGCCAAAAGAATTTCTTGCTGTGAAGGCTTGGTAGCTGAAAACGATCTTCGAATTTAGCCACTATATTTGATGGCTATGGGAAAACTAGATTAACCACTACATTTCAGTGAGCAACCATCCCCAAAATCAGCAATACTAAAAAACCTAGAAAAAAACTAGCTGTATGAAATGGTGTTTCCTCCTCCTCGTGAGCTTCAACCAGTAGTTCTTCGGTAACTAGATACAGTAATGCTGCTAAGCCAAAGGACAATACAATTTCGAGCGCGTTGTTATCCAATCTGCGCAACAGTGTCGTCCCTATGATGCTCGCTATCGCAAGTAAGCTTGACAGTACCAAAATGACACTAAAAGTCCTTGTTTTGGTTATAGCTTTGGTTCTCAAAGTTGCAGTGGTGGCCAGTCCTAAAGTGAGTAGTTCCAAAGATAGAGCGAATGCAAGCATCATGCCTTCAGAATTGCCAGCTGCAAATCCAATACCAAGCAGCAAGCCATCTAAAATGAGATCGACGGCTATTCCAAAAAGTAGACCAACCGGCAGTTCTGCGTCTGCATTTGCGTCGTCTTTATCTGCGATTCTTCGACTTGCTACGCGCAAAAAGAGCATGACTGCTACACCAGCCGTAAAGCCGATCGTAATTTCTAATGGCGCGTGTTTTTTGACAATATCCGGTAAGAGTTCTACGGCTACCACCGAAAAAACAACGCCTGCAGCAAAATGCAAAATGATACTTCGAATGGCTGTTGAAGGAGGTTTAATAAGGGCTATGACAGCACCAACAATCATTGATAGAGTCGGTATTAATGCCCAGGTCAATGTGTGTAAAAGCAAATCCAATTGTTAGCACTCTTAAGAAGATTTATTTGAAGTATTGTCATTCTTGCGGGCCAGGTATTTCCATCCTGGCAAATGGTGCGCCGACAGAATGCCGAAAGTAAGTAAAGCTGTCAAAATGCTGACCGTATACATTCCAAATGCCATCGCAAGGCCGACTGCTGCTGTTGACCAAAGGGTGGCAGCAGTCGTTAAACCGGTCGCACGACCTTGTTCTTTCATAATTAGTCCAGCACCCAGAAAGCCAATACCAGATACAACTTGTGCCGCGATGCGGGTATCAATCTGATTGGTGGCGTGAGTTGATATCAGACCGAAAGTACAAGCTCCAAGTGCTACGGCGGCATAGGTACGCATACCAGCGTCTTGGCCATGATTCTCACGCTCCCACCCCACGATGGCACCGAAGAGCGCTGCTAAAAGAGTTCGCGCTACCATGAGAAATTCAAGTTGCCAGTCCATGTTTTGACCTTTTTTTGGTAGGCTCACCTATTACTGACTGTGCCTAAGAGTCAGCATCTCTAGAATAAATTTCCATAACTTCTGTATGACACATAGCCCAGCTGTCCGTTTTCACTTCCAGCTGAAGGTGCCAATTTTTGTCAAGAATGTCATAGAATTCTGCATCAGCGCAACAACTTTTGTTGGCTATCAAAATGATTTGGCGTCCTTTAAAATGAGTCAGTGACTCAACAGCCATGGCATTTTTGGGAGGCCAGCATAAAAGCAACACTCTATCAGGATATTCTTCCAGGCTTGCGGCGTTGCCTTTAATGACCGTGGTCCAGCTGCTACCTTTTTTGGTTGGGAGGCCAAAAACGTTAGTGTTAAAAAACCAGTTTTGCCCTTCTTCGACCGGGAAAGCGTCCACTGCAACGATATCTGCACCCATACCTCTAAGCACAGAAGCAAGATATCCGTTGCCGGCTCCCATTTCAACTAGAGGAGAATGCTCAGCTATCAGCTGGAGAAGTTTTGGGGATGGCGCAGAATAGGCATATTCTTCGCGCAATCGAACAAAAAATTTCTCTTCCAAAAGTCGATTAAGGTAAAGTCTGAACCTAATCAGAAATCTTATAGCAGAACGATCTAATAAACTGAGGTGGGACACCGAACTTAGCTCAGTAAGAATCTGCTGCAGAATTTTTGGTTCGCTCTCTTTTTGAAGCGTTTTTACCTGCTGATAAAGGTCCCAGTAGGGGTTTACGATAGTAAGTTTCAAAATGAATTCTTCAAGCCTTTTGGCCGTTATCCCGGTTGTACGAGATTAGCAGCCTGGTTAGGATCTAGAGGGACGGCCGTCATAACTTCCGTCAGTATTTCGAACATGCCAGACAGTAGACCTCCTGGTGCAGCTCCACCACCGATCAAGTCGCCACCGATTAAGCCACCACCATCGATACCAGGTGTTGAAGTCGCAAGATCAACGTTTGGCAGTTGGTCACTCACTGAAAGTCCTGGCAAATCTTCGACCGGTGCTGGTGTGACTTCGAATTGGCCAAAAAATGATTTTGCCTGATTTACATCTGCTGGCGCCGTCAGTTGACTTTCCAATATGCTCTTCTTGGCCATTTCATCACCAAGCCGAACCATTTCGCCACCGTGAACGAGACTGCCACATTCGTCAAACTGCTCCATTGCTCCTGCACTCATCATTCAATCTCCATTAAAAATGTGTGTCGTACTTTAGTAATTTAATTTGGTAAAAAAGCTTTTGGACAACAACTCTAGTCGTTTCGCTTTGCACGACCTTAACAGGCATTTCCATTCTTGTCAACCCGAAGATCCGCCACCCACGGGGCTTTTGAGTTTTGGTTATCATTTTCGTTTCTGTTTTTTCCTTTCCCTGCAAGTTTAGATACCTTAGATTGGATGTCCAACGGCCTGCTCCAAATCAGTCATTGATTGTTGGTAAATTTTTACAGCATCCAGATATGACAAGCGAGTTTGCACATTGGCTTGTTGCGCAGCAAGAGTAGCTGTAATGTCGTACTGCCCCACCTCATACCCACGTCGTGCAAGTCTGGCCACTTCGTTGGAAGCCTTCAAAATCTTGTTTTGATATGCAGCAAGGCGTTCCCGAGCAGCGAGCATTTGCTGATAGGCCAAAATTACGTCTTCTGTGACGATATTCTTAGTGGAATCAAACTCTCTTTTGAGTTGTGTATTGATTGCTTTCAAACGGGCTCTATCGGCCTGTTGAAAATTTAGTACAGGAATTTCCTGTGTCACACCAATGAGAAAACCCCTAGTAGCTGGCCCGCCAATTGGGTTTCCAGAATAGGAGTGTCCAACATTCAATTGAGGGTTTGGCATGGTGTTGCCGGCCACGTTACGCAAATTAGCTTCGTTGACAGCAATGCTTTGCTGAACGACTTTTATATCTAGTCGATTTTTCAAAGCATCAGCCAATAAACTATCTAAGTCAGGTGGCGCATCCTGAAAATTAGGAAGCAGTTCATTTGCTTCGATTTTCAACTGATACTGTGGCAATTTTTGAACATCTACCGCACTTTTATAACTACGTCCGAGCAGAACACTAAGACGTTGATTGGATTGTTCGACTTTCCGCTTGGCCTGGTTTAGGTCTGCTTCAGCTTGAAGCATAGCTAGTTGTGTTCTGTCGACATCCAATGTAGCCACATCGCCAGCATCACATCGACGACTTGCTATCGAGAATAAATTTGAGGACAGAATAAGAAGATCCTCAAGTGTTTCACTGGATTCTCTCGCAATGACTGCATCAAGATAGGCGCGCCGAATCGAATTTCTGAATAACCATAAAGACTTTTGAATTTCTAAATCGGTTTGCTTAATTTGGCTTTTTGCAAGCAGCAGCCTGAAGACAAATTTCCACGGCGGTTCTATCGGAATAGATGCACCTATCTGCCGAGCTTGCTGCGCAGTGTCGTTGAAATAATAAGCTGAAGGATTGGGGAAGGTGTAGGCTTGTGCATATGCGGCTTTTGAAATGCCCAATTGGGCCCGAATGTTAGCAGCTCTGGGACTATTTACTAATGATTCGTCAAATGCTGCTGATAGGGGCACCATCGGTGTAGTCTGCCCTCCGTTAACTAAAGATGGCATAAGATTTGGCACAATCTGAGCAATCGAAATAGTCGCTTCACCTCGCACCGGCGTATTAAAAGTTGCTACAGAGAGTGTCAGAATCGAGACACTCAGCCATCTAAGTGGTACTAGTCGAAATCCAGTCAAACAATCTTCGGAGGAGAAAATTTTCTTATTCATGGTGCCACCTCAACAGTTTGATCATCTGCAACAGTTTGTTCGTTGCGTTTTTTTTGTTGATTGAACCAGATGTATAAATTTGGCAACAGCAGCAAAGTGAGGAGGCTTGACGTAAATAACCCTCCTATAACTACGGTAGCAAGCGGCCTCTGCACCTCCGAACCAGCTGAAGCAGAAAATGCCATCGGTACAAAACCAAGGCTTGCCACTAAAGCGGTCATCAACACGGGGCGCAAACGAGTTTCCGCTCCTATTCGCACGGCTTCTGCTAAAGCCATGCCTTCATGCCGCAGCGAGTTTATATAACTGACCATTACCACGCCGTTTAGAACCGCCACACCAGACAACGCAATAAAACCAACACCAGCTGAAATAGAAAACGGCATCCCACGGAGAGCTAGTGCAAAAATCCCTCCCACCACAGCAAAGGGAATCCCCGTGTAGATAAGCAATGCCTGGCGCATGGAGCCAAAAGTCATAAATAGCAAGACGAAAATAAGAAGAAGAGCCAGGGGTACAACAAGCAGTAGAGTGGCGGAAGCTCTTTGCAGATTTTCAAATTGCCCCCCCCAGGTTATGTAATAGCCCTCTGGTAGGTGCACGGAGCTGTTAATCGCTCTCTGTGCCTCGGCAACAAATGATCCAATGTCGCGCCCGCGTACATTCAATTCAACGACAATACGCCGCTGCCTATCCTCACGAGAAATCTGCGCGGGTCCTTCCTCAAGAGTAATTTGTGCGAGTTGATCAAGCGGAATACGCGCGCCGTTGGGAGCCGTAATCAACAAGTTTTTGATAGTGTCAATATTTTGATTGACCGGCTCTTTCAATCTCACTACCACATCAAATTTCTGTTCCCCTTCGTAAATCGAGCCAGCTTCCTTTCCTGCGATAATTGACTCCACTAGCTCGTTTACATCAGATACATTGATACCGTAGCGTGAGATTGCATCGCGGTTGGGCTTAATGGATAACTGAGGCAGGCCGGCCACTTGTTCAACTTTCACGTCAGCAGCGCCTGGAACCTTTCCGACAATACGATTAATGTGCTCGGCAACTTCGCGCAACTTATCCATGTCCTGTCCAAAAATCTTTATAGCGATATCAGACTTCACCCCCGCAATTAGCTCCGCCGTTCTTAGTTCAACTGGCTGGGAGAAACTAAAAACAGCCTGCGGCACGCGTTTATTTAACGCCTCAGCCATTTTCGTGACAAGTTCTTCGCGATCTTTGGCTGAGGTCCACTGATCTTTTGGTTTTAGACCAATGTATAAATCGCATGTGTCTACGCCCATAGGATCGGTAGCAACTTCAGCACGACCAATTTTGGAGACTACTTTAGTCACTTCAGGAAAGGTCAACAACGTCTTTTCAGTATCACTAGCGGTCCGGATCGATTGACTTAAAGAAACGCTTGGCAACTGCTGTATTTGCGCAGCCAACGAGCCTTCGTCCAAACGTGGAATGAACTCTGCTCCCAAAAGAGGGAAAGTTATGGCGCTTAGAATAAGCATTGCCACCGCGACTGAAATCACTTGTAGCCTGTAAAGCAAAGCCAGATTCAAAGCTTTTTCGTAGAGTGGTCGTGCCACTTTCAAAACAATGCTTTCTTTCTCATCAATATTTTTTCGGTAAATTAGTGACATCATCGCTGGCACATAAGTCAAAGATAAAAGGAGCGATCCAGCAAGTGCAAACACAATTGTCAGTGACATTGGTTTAAACATTTTGCCTTCAACGCCGGTAAGGCTGAAGATTGGCAAATAAACAATTGCAATGATGGCAACAGCAAAAACTACAGGCTTGCCAACTTCAAGGCAGGCACTCAAAACAGTCTGCTCAGGCAAATCTTTGCTTCCGTGAGCCAACCGACGAACAGTGTTTTCTACCATAACCACTGCACCATCAACGATTAGTCCAAAGTCAATGGCACCCAAGCTCATCAAATTTCCAGACACTTTAAAACTCACCATACAGATAGCGGCAAAGAGCATGGATAGTGGTATAACGCTCGAAACCAGTAACGCACCACGCCAGTTGCCGAGCACCAGAAGTAGTACTACGATTACTAAAATAGCTCCTTCTGTTAAGTTCGACTCCACCGTATGTATTGTGCGATCAACTAATTCCGATCTATCATAGAATGGCACCAACTGGGCCTCTTTAGGCAGCGTCTTCTTAATTTGATCAATTTTTTCTTTGACTCGTTCAACAACAGCACGGGAGTTCTCGCCTTTGAGCATCATCACAATACCTGCAACTATCTCTCCTTTACCATCGGCCAGAGTGGCTCCCTGGCGAACTTCTGAACCCTCAATTACATCAGCCAAATCCCGAACATACACAGGCACGCCCTGAATGCCGGTTTTGACAACGATATTGCCTATCTCGTTAGTAGTGGACGCCAGACCAACTCCCCGCAACAAATACTGCTCACCAGTGTGTTCTATGTACGCGCCGCCGACGTTTGCGTTGTTCTGCATCACCGCAGTTAAAACGGTGCGTAAACTCAGGTCGTAAGATTGCAAGCGAGCTGGATCGACGCGCACTTGAAATTGTTTTTTCATGCCGCCATAGCTATTAACTTCTGCAACACCACTTACACTCATTAGCTGGCGGCGCACTATCCAGTCTTGGATAGTGCGCAAGGCTATCGGATCGAACTTAGCACCATCTTGCGGTCTAATTTCATACTGATAAATTTCGCCCAGACCAGTCGAAATTGGACCCATTTGGGGGCTACCAATGGACGGGGGAATTTGCTCTCTTACTTGCGAAAGTCTTTCCAAGACTAAACTTCTGGCAAAATAGGTGTCTGTAGCATCACTGAAAACTACTGTAACTACTGAGATTCCAAACTTTGAAACTGACCGAATTTCTTCTACTCCAGGTAAGCCGCTCATTGCAATTTCAATAGGAAAAGTAATTTGTCGCTCAACATCAAGTGGTGTTAGAGAAGGTGTTGATGTCAGAATTTGTACTTGTACGTTGGTAATGTCAGGGACCGCATCTATGGGTAATTTCTGAAGTGAGTAGGCTCCTGCAATTGCAAGAAAGACAACCATCAACAGGACTAATAACCGCTGTTGGACAGAAAAGCGAATGATTGAGTCGATCATTATTCATCCTCTCCAAATTGGCCTTTTAAGGCTTTGGATTTGAGAATGAAAGCTCCTTTGTTTACCACAGTGTCTCCAGGTTCCAATCCACTGAGCACCGGAGTGAACCCCCCTTTCTCCTCTGACACTTTGATGTCTTTGATCAAGTAGTGTCCTCTTTTGCCAGCATCTGGAGCAAACACAACCGTGCGAGCATTTAGCTTCTGAACACTTTCGCTTGGTACCAGAAGTTGCATTTGACCGACAGAGTTGATATTAAACTTCACTTGGGCAAACATTCCGACCTTGAGAGTTTGACGCCTGTTGTCGACTTCTATGCGGACACGCGCAGTGCGAGTATCCTCGTTCAATCTAGAATCGATATAAGTGACTCGGCCGGCAATGTGGCTTTCATCAAATATCAACTCTGCGGGCATACCAAGGCGAATCTTCGGTACTTGTTGCTCAGGCACATTAGCAATGACCCAGAGAGATGAGGTATTAGCAATAGTCAAAAGCGGCTTGCCTTGTTCAAAACCGGCACCGGGATTGACGAACCTTTCTATTACAGTGCCCGAGATTGGGGCCTTCAGCTGTATTAGTGAGATATCGTGTTTTCTTGACGACAACGCTTCATTGTTGGTCAAGCTGGCGTCTAGCGCTTGTAGACCATCTTTAATGTGTTCGGCTTCCGTTCGGGCTGTTTCTAATTCGCCCCTTGCTACCGCCACTTCGCGATTCAATGAGATATTGCTTTGATAGTTGAATTCGGCCTTAGCACGCTCATATTCTGATTCCGTGGAGATCAAATCTTTTCGGGGACTGAGACCTTCGTTGACCAATTGTTTGGTTCTTTCAAGATTGGACGATGCTTCATCTAAAGTTGCTCTGCCTTTCAAAATGGCTACTCGGTTGGAGCCGTTTTGAACACGTCCAAGATTTTCCTGAGCCAGACGCAGCCTCGTTTCCGCTTCATGGAGCTTACCGTGCAACTCAGCCACTTGTGGGCTAGTGATGACAATGACCACAGAACCAGCTTTGACATAATCGCCGAGTGCAACATTTACTGTTTCCACCCGGCCCGAAACTAGTGGGGTTATTTGTTGCAACTGCTGTTGGTTTGCTTCAATGACCCCTGACACAAGAAGACTATTCATTGCTGGCTTTAGAGCTACTCGCAGTGTGGAAATATTTACTTCAGACTCAGGCTCTAAATCAACGCTGGATATTTCCGCTGGCTTTTCTTCAGCATCTGTCATTTCTTCCGACTTCGCCGTACTAGTGGCTTTGTTTAAACTAAGCCACAACAAAGCGCTCAAAGCCACTAGAATTGCTATCACAACTCCAGTTACAAGCCAGCTCGATATAGGCTTTGGTTTCGTTGAAAAAGACGCTGAGTCCTTTTTTTCATGTGCTTGCACAAAAATTCTCCCGATCAAAGGCGCGAAAATACACAGTGAGTATCACTGCAGCGTTTGACGGGAAATTTAGATAGTAAAAAGAGTTTTTTGAACTAACAAGCTAGCGGACGCCGCAGTCGGCGGGCCGCGTTTGCAAAAATCAAAAACAGTTTCTTGGTTGCAACTATAAGTCAACGGTCTTTCGTTTAAATGGACGAAAGGTACCATCGGAGACAAAGTTATCGTATCAACTGATATTGCTCCCGCTTGATGAGTTTGAGCACTACAGCAAGAACGACTGTGACCACAATCAAAACAATAATCGCCAACTGGGCTTGAAATATATGGCTCGGCAGTACTCACCGCAGCGCTAACTGATTGACAGACGCACTGAGGCAGCGCGATATTGAACCACGCGATCATCAAAGTAAAAATTAGTAGAAGTAGTTTCTTCAATCGAGCAAATCAACCAAGGTTTCTGTATGGTGGCAATTACTTTGAAAAAAAGCAAGTCGTCCGCAGCGAGAGAATGACAATCGTGTTCATTTCCATTTCACAAAGCCTGAAAATATGCGACTGAAACTGGTTTTGTCTGAAGTAAGCATCGAAAAAATTATGTTGAGCAGTATGATGATGAAATTGATTGGAGATTAATATGGATGAATGTTGCAGCGGCAAAAGCAAAGAGCTAATAGAACTGCGCGCCAAACATGGCAAGATGCTTACAGCAGTATTAATCATAAATGCCACCATGTTCTTCATAGAGGCAGCAGCAGGCTGGGCATCTCACTCAACCAGTCTACTTGCCGATTCACTAGATATGCTTGGAGACTCACTTGTCTACATTTTTAGTCTTTATGTTCTAAACAAATCAGTTCATTGGCAGGCAAGAGCTTCTTTAGCAAAGGGTCTAGTCATGCTTTTCTTTGGCCTAGGAGTTTTAGCTGAGGCAGCCTCAAAGTTCACTTCTGGAACTGTTCCTGATGGCCCAGTGATGACTTACATAGGCCTTTTAGCCTTTGCAATGAATGCTCTGTGCTTCTGGCTTCTATGGCAGCATCGAGCAGATAATCTCAACATGCGTTCAACTTGGCTTTGTTCAAGAAATGACGTAATTGCCAACGCCTCAGTTGTTGGAGCGGGCCTTCTAACTTACAAATTTGCATCGCTATGGCCAGATATGATTGTTGGTGGGTTGATTGCAGCGATGTTTTTACGTTCTGCTTGGAGTGTAATTAGAGAATCTGTCGAAGTACTTAAAACACCAAAAAATCGAGAAGAGTGCTCACTACAATCAACATTTATCGAACTATCGAAGAAGTAAAACTCATGAACTACCGCATCAGCTCATCATCTTTAGATTTGAGCTTTGCCTCTCGAATTCTCTCCCGTATTTGGTTGCGCAATGCGCTTGACGAGATCGTCTTAGTGCCAAAAGGCTTTGTCTTCTCAAATACTCTTTCCACGTTATCGAGAATCTCTTTTACTCTTTCCGGCTTTTGCTTAGTGCGGTCAAGATATTGCCGCCAGGCCGTATCATATTTTTCCTTGCTGCTATCAGTATCATCCAAATATTCAGCTTCTTGTTTCGGCGTAAGTGCCTGAACGTCTTCGTTTCGCCACTTTTCAAAAAGCTCATGATTACCATTTTTCTTTGCTGCTTCCATTTCTTGAACCGGCAAATAGTACTCAACAAGCTGTCCATTTGGCATTCTCAAATCAAATGCAGCTATTCGCCATCCCCAAAACCCTGGACGAAGCACTTTATCCGTATCCGTCTTAATTACTTCAAAACCAGCTTCCTTCAAGTCTTCTGCAATTCGCGGCAAATCTTCAAGGTCGCTAAGCACAGTTTTAAAACGGAAAGAATCTCGAATGTGTTCAACATCATGCCATGGCTTCACTTCGGTTATAGCCGGGCGACGAGCCTTTTCAGCAATTTTATCGGCTTCCTTATGACTAGTTTTGGACGTCGTGCCGTATTTGGCATCGATCTGTTTTAAGAAGGCCAGAACTTTCGGTTCGTTGTCTTTCGAAAGAGCCGCAAGGTGTTGGATCTTTTCTTGAGTACTTGCTTGGGGGTCTATGGGATTAACGATTTCCTCGTCATCCAGATCTATCAACTTGCCCAAAGCACGCCACCTGCTTCAATTCCGGGTTGTAAAGCTCGTCCAAGTATGCGATAATAGAGTAGCAGACCGGGAGTAACATGAATGGCATATCGAGTGCATAAATCGGAAAAAGGCGATGTAATTGTCCGCTCGAAAGAAGACAATTTCACGGCTTGCTATAAAAATGGCCGTTGGTCAGATAGGCTCTCTTTTAATGCTTACGAGCTAGAGAACCTTCTTCAGGTTATTGATGCAGAAGAAGCTAATGCAATAATCTCACAAGCAAAAGAAGCCGTTCGAGCTATGGAATCTGGTGCGCCGGTCAACCGTAAAGTAGCGATTTGAACCATATCGCAGAATGCGGGCTATCAGATGGAAGGACATACGCGTGGAAGTTGAAGTTTCAAAATCAGAAAAAGGCGAAATATTTGTCTTAGCTGAAGACGGCTTTATTGCTTCATTCAAAAATGGGTTATGGTCTGATGAATGCCTTTTTGACCAGTATCAAATGCGCGATCAGTTCTCTTATTTCGACAATCAAGCCGAATCCCAGCGAATTTACCTTGAGGCGCTAAAGGCCCTCAATCAAGATTCGGTGATTGCCTAACGACGAGCATTTTGTCTGCCATTCTTGCACAATGCTCGCACATAAAAGCTTTTTCTATACGGATATCGACAGATGCAAATTAGTGCTAGTCACCGTTTGCTGTCCGCATCGAGAATGGACACAAAAATAATAGTTAGTAAGAGACGACTTTTTCAAGCCGCCAAACTGACTTCTACTCTTAGATCAAAGCATCAATCCGGTAGTAGCTACCATTCAAACAAACGATCTGACCATCTTCGACAAGGCTATCAGCATTTTCATTGCAACCCATTCTAAAAGCAGTTTGATCAATGGTTTCAAGCACTTGAGAGGGGCAATATTCCAGCTCACCAAATTTTACTGGCTCATAGATTTCGTCAAGTAAATCTCGGAAAAGTTCCTCGATATCAACCTTTTCACCACCAGTCTCGACTAAGTGATCGATGACCCAGTCTAAGCCCCATTCAACTCCAACGCCTTCAACTTCGCGCATTAGGTCGTCACTGCCACACTTTGGGCAGCGGTACTCGCCATCGCCATCAGCTGACACAGTCATGTAATCGGAATAACAGAACGGTCTTGAGCGCTCCTCTGCTAATTCTCGAAGGGTGTCTTTAATTTGATCAGTCGCCTCTAACATATGTAGTCCTCCATAAAAGAAGCGCAGCCCGCGCCCCATGCCACACATGCGTAAAAGCGAAGACTGGGCCCTGGAATCAAGACCGCCAAAGGCGCCGCCAGGCTTGGTCTTTATGCCGGGAGTCTGAAGTTACGCTTTCCTGCGGGCATGGAAGGAAGGGCGTAGCCAACCAATTGGCCCGCCTACCTTTTGTCGATTAGAGAATCTGTAAATTAGAGTCTAAACGTGAGAAGAAAGAGCAATCTGATAAGATAAGAAGAAACCCCGAGAACTTGCGGCAAGCTTGCTCTCGGGGTCTCTTTTGTATGGGATTTTTAGGATATCAATCAAGCTGACTATCTACAATCCAGCCACTGACTCAAGGCTTTTTCTTCATAAGAGCGCTCATCATGGCATCGGCGATCAGTGTGCGGTCGGCAGAGCCTTGGTTTTCAATTCGAAGATAGGTATAGAGCCAAAGGTTCGTAGCATCGACTATGGCATCGTTGATGAACCAATCTTTCCAAACGCCAGCCATGTTCTTGTATTTGGGGCTGTGCATCCGCCACCACATATCAGCAAATTCCTTTTGCTTCTCATACGGAACAGTCTCCAAAGCAGAGTTTTTCTGCAAAGCTTCCAGGTCTCGGCCTTTTAGCATGATGAACTGATGGAGATCAAAGGCGAACTGACACATCGTTTCCGCCGATTCTTTTTTGTACTCAGATTTAAATTCCATATTTGGCTGAACAAGATATTGTCCAAGAGGTTTGTTAGAGCCGTTGCCACCGCGAATTCCGGCCATGGAAAATTGCAGCTTGGCAATATTGCCCTGCTTATCTTTTGTAGGGGCCATTCCAGCAGCAATCATTAACTCAGACATGACCTGTGGATTACGTGGCACTTCTTCAAGCTTTGGTATGAAGCCTTGAGCATAAGCAGCCTGGGTAGCCAACAATGCAACAACTAGCAATAAGGCTTTTTTCATTGAATTCTATTACTCTCCATGTAGGTTCTAAAGTCATCCTGATTCTTTTTGATTAGTTCACGCGCAACGCCTGCACCAGATGGACTGAGCATCTGGTATTCGAAGTGAAGTCTCGTAGATGCCTGCTCGGCGGCCAATTGAACAACCAAATAGATTTCCCGCGGTACGGTCGTTTTGTGTTCTCCAGCACCAAGCAATTGATTGAAAACCAGCTTTGCTTGAATAAATCCCCTTGAGTCGTCTTCTTGAATGACTTGCCAGATAGACCGGCCGCTCATACCAGTCTCCACACCAGAGCGCTTCAAAACGTCAATGATGCAGCCCCAAGCGATGGGATAAGATACGGGCCAAACTTGATCTGGCGGGTTTAGTAAAGCGGCGAGTTCTTTTTTGTCTTTGTCCCAGAAGTATTTAAAGACAAACCCAGCAGCAGCCATGGCTACTATGCCAGACATGCTCTGTTCAATGAGATTGCTCCAGATCGTTCCGACCACAAGGAAGGCGAATATTGCAGCGGCTATACCAATCAGAATTGTTGGGCCCAAGTGTTACTCCTCCGTGTTCTTCACCGCGATCACCACTCCATGAACCCGAACTTGGTATCACCTGCTTCTTCGCTGGTTGACGCTGGCGCTTCTTCAGTCACCTCTTCAATATCTTCATCAGAAGGCACTGTTTGGGATTTTGAAGCTGTTTTGTTTGAACGAGATAGGCGCTCATCGACTTCAAGAATGCGCCGAACAGGCGGCGGGTAGAGAACGTGATTTGTCTCAGCCTGATAGTTCTGCCAACTCAGCGCACGGACTTGGACCGGCCTGGTGCCTGGAAGGAAAACAATCATGTTGGGTTTGCCTTCTTCTGCTTCAGTCTTTGACTCGTCGATCGCGCCAAGGTTTAAAAGGTCGTCCATAGTGAGCAAAGGCTCTTTGTCTTTGTAGTCTTTCAGATGGCCTGTGGAAGTAACTTTACCTTCGGAAGAAACTGCTGTTCCGAGCATGTCACTGATTTTCTTAGCTGTGTCTGAGTCGTTTGGCTTAAAGAAAGCCTTGAGTGCTGGCTGACTAATTAGCAGCTTCGCCTCGTTCTTGTACAAGTTCTCCAACTGCACAAAATCTTGGACGCCCAGGACGGCAGGGATTTTGTCATGGCGAATGATCGTCAATTTGCCAGGCATGCCGCGCACATAGCCAAAGTTCGTGAATTCATCGAGAAACAATCCGATAGGATGTTTGAACTTTTTGCTCATCACTGTGTCTAGTGCCAGGTTGAACATAAGGGCAGCAAGTGGCTTCAGCTCTGGCTTATCTGCTGGAGTAGCCAAATACCAGGTGAATAATTCGTCAAGAAGAAGCTCGAAATCTACGGTTGTCTTCTCTGTTAAAGCTCTGATTCTAGGCTGGTTCCACAAGTCCAAGCGCGTAATCAGTCCGTTCGCTACAAGGTTGCGATAGGGCGGAGTAGTGGTATTCATGAACTTCTTGTAGGACTTGCGGGCCGCATCAATCGGGCTTTCAGCCAGGTATTGCTGCATGCCTTCGGGGCCATCTTCAAATAAGTCTGCAATGTAGCCGAGGTTGGCTTTGCCTTCTTCCCTAAGCCCAACAGAATGCAAGATGAGCCCAGTTAGTAGCATTCGTTCAGACATTTCCCAGCTCTGGTCGCCTTTGTGGCTCTCCAGAGTGGTCGACTGCATGATGATCTCGACGACACGCCGGGCATCTCGGTAAGTCTCAATGCGATCGAGCGGATTTATTTGGTCCGAACTCAGGTCGTCCGGATTGAAATAGATAATCCTGTGGCCTTTGGCTGCTCTATATCCGACAGTCTTGTTGAACAAATCGGCGATGCCCTTGCCGCCGGTTGCCTCAGTGACGATAGCGGAGCAAGAGACCCGTTCAATCAGGTTCGGGATGAATATGCCAGTGGTTTTACCTGTCCCAGTAGGACCGCAAACCAGCGCGTGGCGGTTAGTTTCCCCTTCCGGCAAAGACATGAAATTATCGCCGTCGCCAGTGACAATCAATCGGCCAGCTTCTGCCTTGTTGGAAATATAGCCAGCTGTGACCAATTCTGAGGGAGTTGCCCACCTTGCTCCCTTTTTCGGTTTGGCCTGAGCGTCGACTATAAGTCTTGAATCTTCCCAGAGGCCTTTCTGGAGTTCTACAAAGCGTTTTTTGCAGTCTTCGACAGTCCAGTCATAGGTAAGCTCATTTACCTCGATAGTAACGCCGGCAAAGCCTCCCTCATCTGCCCAACGGATGACAACAGTGAAGTTGTAGTTCCACTGTTTGCCCATGATTGTCTCTGGTTGCTTGCGCTCGCCAGTAATAACGCCGGTTTCTTCGTCCACGAAAGTGACATGCCAGAGCTGCCGGCGGAGAGTCGTCATAAAAACCCGAGCGACTTTATCCAGCGGAATATCAGTTGGGACCACCTCAGAATATTTGCTTCCCACTAGATGCCTCCGACCCCGCCGACTCCCCTGAACGGCATATTCAATTCATCGAATTTGCTTGGATTGCGATTGGGCTCTTTCAAGCGGTCTTTGACTTCCTGGATTTTCATTCGCAACTTACTGTTCACGATTTTGGTCATTTCGGAATTGGCTTCTTTGGCGACCGAGACGGTTTTCTCAACCTTCGGCGCTTTTACTTCTTTGAGATTGCCGATTTTCAAGTCGCGGGCTATTTTGCCCAGACTGGCCATACGCAGAGCAATTTGCGGATCTATCTTGTTCTGTACTTTCGCGCCTGCTTCTGCTCGTTTCATATCGATCAAAATCGACGGGTTGAGCTTTCTCAAACCAGTGGAAGCTGCTCCCATCGGACCGGCGGCAATAGCAGATTGAAAGCCGGAAAATTTAGCAGTGTATTCGGTACCGCTAGACTCTTTAACGGTCTCAAGTTTACTGAGAGCTTTTACTTCAGCCTGTAAGCCCTGACGTTGCTTATCCAGGCTCTCACGACTCTTTGCCTTCTCTTGCAAATGATTGGATAGACGGGCTTTCTTGTCATCAGTGACAGATTTGGAAAGAGCTTTTTCTTTCTCAGTGACCGGCCGCTTACCAGGCTTGGCTTTCAGAAGCTTCCGTCGTAGAGCACTGCCTTCTTTGAGCTTCTTATCCACAGGCTTTGGTTTTTCCTGGGGCTTCATAGCCTTATCCCCATCAAGCTTTTCAAGCTTCACGGGATTTTTTTGCTTGGCAATAAATTCTTTTGGCTTGGCCTTTTCAGAAGGCTGACTTTTCTGGATTTGCTTGGTCAGCTTTTTCTTGAGAGTGTCAGATTCACGAACACGCTTTTGTTCGTTTTTCTTCTTTAGTTTTTCATCCTTGCTCTCATTCACGGCAATCACCTCTGCTCTTCTTTGCGAGCCTTCTCTTCGGTGCGGACTTTATCGTCGGGATGCCGTTTTTCTTGAATCCAGCTGCGGAGCTTTTTGTACTCTTGCTTAGTGATGCCGTCTTTGGCCCAATCCTGACCAGTGCGGTATTCATTGGCCAAAAATTCTAGTGACTCACGGGAATCTTGTTTATCATATACGACAGGCTCGCTCTCACCAGGAATTAGAAGGTGGATGGGCTCCTCGGCCTCCTTCGTGTCTATCCACTTGGCCAGCGCCCGCTCTTCCACGGTGGACAAGGCTACAACGCCCTTGTCCTGCATCTGGCGAACTTCCCGAAGCTGCTGCAACTGGGTATCAGGAGAGACTTTTACCTCTCCACGTTCTTTCAAGGTAAATTCAATTCCGGTCAGTTTTTCAGCCCTGGCAGCGGTGACTTTCTCTTCGTAGAAGGAGTCTTTGATCCACGTCTGCAAACGGGTCAGATCTTCATTGCTCAATAACTCGCGGCCAAGTTCACCCTCTACCTTGTGCCTTTTTTCCAGGGCACGAAGTTCTGGCAAAGAAAGCGTCCACGAATAAGAGACAGTTTCGCTGCCGTGCTTTACTTCAATTGCTTTGGAGTAGTGCTTCCAAGCAGCCTCCTGTGCAAGTACCCGCCGCTCTTCTTTTTCAAGACGCCTGGCAGCCAACTCGTCATAGTTAGGTGCGCCACCTAGCAATTCAGCTTCTTGAGCCATCAAGGCCTCAAACCGAGAGAGCTTTTTCTCTTCCTCATCAGAGCGCATCACGCGCACAAACTCGTCTTTTGCAGCCTTGAGCGCCTCCTTCAGCTTCATTCCTAGTGGCCGACTTTTGCCGCTCCTGGCTTTCTCTTTGTCAAATAGCTTATTTCGCTCAAGGTAGCGATCGCCGGTTTCTTTAAGCCTTGAATAATCATCCCGCGAAAACCTGACCTGGCGGCCCTTCTTATCAGTAGCCATAACAACAACATGCGCATGGGGATTGGCGGTATTGCCGTGGGTGACTGCGTACCACTCAAGATCAAGGCCTTTTTGCCTGCCCATCTCATGCATGACTTCCCGGACGTACTCTTGCATATCAGCGTCCTGGACGCCGGGCGAGACGATCATCTTGTGCACTAAAACGCCGTGCTCTTTTTGCTTTTCAATGGCATTCAAAACAGGCTGAGAAGTCAGCCCATCGTGCTTGTCAGAAAAGAAGAACCTAGCCCCAGCCTCCTCTTTATCCTTGCCGGGGCGAAACTTGATGTAGTTGACGTGTGCTTTCGCCCGCCCTCGGCCATTGCGAAAGGCGTTGATGTAGCTGTGTTTGACGACAGACCTCAATCCCATAATTAGCTATCGGAGACCTTTTTAGTCATAGCCCTGGCCACAGCCTGCTCTTCTGCATTCAGGCCGTCATGCACCTGTTTAGCAGCAGCCCCAGTGCACTCCTTCATCATGTCTTCGGTGTCTTCCAACCTGGACAGAAACTTGTTAGAAGCCAAAGCCGTAACAGCAACTTTTGCCATGAGCCCGCAAATGCGGTTAACACCAGCCTTGATCGTGGCGTTGATTTCGTCAGTAGACGTTCTCAGCTGCTGAGCATAAATACTCTCCAGACGGTTGCGCTGGTCGGCCTCCAAAGTATCGAGACCTTGGAGGATCATCTCCCGAGCCAGCTCGGTATCTTTCAGGCCACGGGCGCGAGCAATGTCCTTGAACTTGACCAGGTCTTCTGCAGCGATCCAAGTCCGCACTTCCCCAGTGAACGCCTTACCAGTTTTCGCCATTTTGCCATACTCCGGATAACTATAATTAGGTTATATGGTTATTCTAGCTACTGTCGGGAGAATTAGCTAGTATAAATATTCAATTTCGGATAACTATAACCATTACACAGCAGCCAATACAACGCATAGCGGACCGTCTTTTATCCTGCCTTACACCCTTTACGGGTGACGGCTGCTTGCGCTCGTTTGCGTCTCGCTGCCCGCTCACCGCCGCAGGAGCTAGACGCCTTGTTTCATGACGACCTACTCAAAGACAATGAAATGGCTACAGAAAAGGGAGCCCTGATTGAAATACTTGCTTGGCTCCAGACCCAACAATTATGCTTTTCAGGGCTCGATACAATTCCAGTAATGGCGTTAAACGTAGCCTGGAAAAAGTCCAGGGCAGAAGCAGCAACTTCCACCCCGGCACACATTTACAAGAAGGAGGTAACCCACATGGAAATGTTTGTTCTAAGTCTTTTCATCATAACATTGGCAATTTTGTCCGTTCGCGGCTAATTCACCAAATGAGAAGCATAAGAGCGCTCAGAAATGGGCGCTACTTGTTCTTGCCACCATCTGCCAATCGGTTGAGCAGCTCTTGATTTTGATTTTTTATCGCCTCTAGCTGTCCCCGCAGCTCGGCGGACTCTTTCAATGCACTATCTCGATCAAGCTGGTGCAATCTAAGTTGCTCCCTGAGTTCATCGGCTCTGGCTTTTTCGGCTGCAGCTTCAGCTTCAGCTTTAGTAGATTCCATTTTTAGTTCAGCTAGTTGCTTTTGAAGACCTTCCAAAATTTCGGCATCGTCCTCTCTATCTTTTTCCAGCTTGCCGATAGCATCCACTGCACCATGAAACTGACGAAGAGCAGCACTCACTTCTTCTGCGGACTTCTCTTTGATTGTTTGTATTTCGCTTCGAGCTTCTTGGACCGCCACTCTCCAAGTACTAGCAAAAGCAGCCTGCACACTAGCCGGTAATTCTTCAGGAAGAGCGGCCGTT